>Ga0153952_1000059_pt1 | contig 26155 bp, 22 predicted proteins | sample TSNJ036MetaG_FD_104746 | JGI IMG/M metagenome (GOLD analysis project Ga0153952, IMG submission 104746) | Attine ant fungus gardens microbial communities from New Jersey, USA - TSNJ036 MetaG | ecosystem: Host-associated > Fungi > Mycelium > Unclassified | place: USA: New Jersey, Wharton State... | reverse complement strand
GACAACAGCAACACTTGAGGAAAACACATGGGAAAAATGAAGATTTTACAGGTGAATAAACTGTATTATCCGGAAATTGGCGGGATTGAGAAGACACTGCAGCAGATTTCTGAAGGTTTAAATGACGCGGTGGATTTGAAGGTGCTGGTGTGTCAGAAAAAGGGACGAGGGGCAGTGGAAAAGGTGAACGGGGTGGAAGTTCATCGTTCCGGAAGCCTGGGAGTCGTGGCATCAGTGCCGGTTTCTTTTCCTTTTCTTCGGGATTTGCGAAGGATGTCAAAAGACAGGGATGTGATTCAATATCACCTTCCGTTCCCGCTGGGAGACCTGGGGTGTCTCTTGTCCGGATATCGCGGTAAGGTGGTGGCGTATTGGCATAGTGATGTGGTTAAGCAGAAAAAATGGATGGTTTTTTACAAGCCGATTATGAAGCGGTTTTTGCAAAGAGCTGATGTGATATTGGTGGGTGCCGAAGGAATTCTGGAAGGTTCCCGGTATCTGAAGCCTTATCGGGAGAAATGTAAGGTAGTTCCGTTTGCGGTTACGGATGATATCCTGCATGCCGGTGGTGATTATCTGGCGCAGTATGGTTATCAAAAGGAAAAAAAGAGTATCAATTTTTTGTTTATTGGAAGACTTGTTTATTATAAAGGGTGTTCAGTGTTGCTGGAGGCGTTTTCGCACATGGAAGTCGAAGCAACTTTGACGATTGTTGGGGAAGGAGAATTGAAGGAGCAGTTACAACAACGAGTACTAGATGATAAGTTGGCAGATAAAGTGAGAATTATGGGGCGTGCCAGTGATGAAGCATTGAAGAGGTGCATGGAGATTGCAGATGTGTTTGTTCTTCCTTCTGTGGAGCGCAGTGAAGCATTTGGACTTGTACAGTTGGAGGCAATGGCTTATGGAATTCCTGTAATTAATACAAAATTGTCAAGTGGTGTTCCAGAAGTCAGTATTCATGGAAAAACAGGTTTAACTGTGACGCCAGGAAATGTGGAGGAATTGAAGAAGGCTATGATGTGGATGGCCGAGCATGATGATGAGCGAATGCAAATGGGAAAAGCTGCGCGGAAGCGTTTGGAAGAGAACTTTACAATGGAAATGATGTTGACGAAATTGAAAGAAATTTATCGTGAATTAAGTTTGATTAAAATTTAAATTATTAAGGATCATTCAGAGTTGTTATAGCTAAAAGGCTAAACAATTGCACTAGTTGACGTTTTGTAGTACAATTGAAAAATAGGAGAATTATATATGAATACGACAGCACTTATTATGGCTGGAGGGCGGGGCGAACGTTTCTGGCCTAAAAGTAGGAAAAACTTACCCAAACAATTTTTGTCTCTGACGGATGATGGTAAGACGATGATACAGTTGACCGTGGAACGTATTTCTCCAATGGTTAAACTTGAAGATATTTATATTGCTATAAATAAGGAATATAAAAATTTGGTGTTGGAACAATTACCTGGTTTGCCAGAAGAGAATATTTTGTGTGAACCGGTGGGGCGTAATACGGCACCCTGCATTGGCCTTGGTGCTATTCATATTGAAAAGAAAAAGAAAGATGCTTTGATGTTTGTTTTGCCATCAGATCATTTGATAAAATTCAATAAAATGTTTTTGCAAACATTACAAGATGCTTGTGATGTAGCAGAGAAAAATAACAACTTAGTTACGATTGGTATTACACCAGACTATCCGGAAACGGGATATGGATATATTAAGTTCGATTCACGCGCTACAGAAGGGCGAGCCTATAAGGTGGATCGTTTTGTGGAAAAACCAAGTTTGGAGGTGGCTAAAGAATACCTTACAACAGAAGAATATTTATGGAACAGCGGAATGTTTATCTGGAAGGTTAGTTCAATCTTAAAGAATATGAAGAAGTTTATGCCAAATACGTATGATTCATTGAAAAAAATTCAGGGTGCAATTGGTACGGAGTCCGAAGATGGTGTATTAGAGAAAGAGTTTACGGCTCTGCCATCCATGTCTATTGACTATGGAATAATGGAAAAGGCAGATGATATTTATATTTTACCTGGGACATTTGGTTGGGATGATGTTGGCTCCTGGTTGGCAGTGGAAAGAATTAAGAAAACTAACGAATTTGGGAATGTTGTCAATGGAAATATCATTACAGTCAATACAAAAAATTGTGTTATTCAGGGTGACAAAAAATTGATTGCTACAGTTGGGCTGGATGGTATGATCATAGTAGATACAGATGATGCGACGTTGATTTGTTCTAAGGATCATGCAGGTGAAATAAAGAAGGTGATAGAAAACTTGAAAATTTGCAATAGAGAAGAATATATATAAGGAGAGAACAGCAATGAAGAAGGCATTAATTACAGGTGTGACAGGACAGGATGGATCTTATTTATCAGAGTTATTGTTGGGAAAAGGCTATGAAGTGTATGGAGTAATGAGAAGAAAGAGTGTTGTGGATTATGGTAATGTAGAGCATATTAAGGATAAAATTCATTTTATATATGCAGACATGACGGATCTGGCTTCTTTGATTAATGCGATGAAGATTTCCCAAGCGGATGAAGTATATAATTTAGCGGCACAGTCCTTTGTTGCAACAAGTTGGGAACAACCATTGGCAACAGCGGATATCGATGCACTTGGTGTTACAAATATGTTGGAAGCAATTCGCGTTGTGAAACCAGAAGCACATTTTTACCAGGCATCTACCAGTGAAATGTTTGGATTGGTTCAGGAAATGCCACAGACAGAAAAAACATCATTTTATCCAAGAAGTCCATATGGAGTAGCAAAAGTGTATGGTCATTGGATTACAAAGAACTACCGCGAAAGCTATGATATGTATGCATGTAGTGGCATCCTGTTTAATCACGAGAGTGAGAGACGTGGTTTAGAGTTTGTTACAAGGAAAATTACAGATGCAGTAGCACGAATAAAGTTGGGAGTTCAGGAACAATTGCAACTAGGTAGTATGGATGCAAAACGTGACTGGGGGCATGCTGAAGATTATGTAAAAGCAATGTGGTTGATGCTTCAACAGGAAGCAGCAGATGATTACGTAATCGCAACAAACGAAACAAGAACAGTACGTGAATTTGTAGAAACTGCATTTTCGCATGTTGGGATTGATATTGCATGGAGCGGGAATGGTATCAATGAAATTGGCGTCGATAAACAAACGAGAAAAGTGCTGGTGAAAGTGAATCCGAAATTTTTCCGTCCGGCAGAAGTTGAAGTTTTGTTAGGGAATCCAGCCAAGGCTGAAGCGCAATTGGGTTGGGTGCGTGAGGTGTCTTTCTCGGAGTTGGTGATGAGAATGGTAGAAAATGATCTGAAATTGGTGGAGAAAGAGATTAAGGCGGCAAGTATAAAATAAAAGTTCGAGTAAAGTTGTTTTGTTTTAAAACGGATTTCATACAAACCACTCGATAGACCATATACAGAATAGCTGAGTATGGTTTATTGTTTTGATAATAGTTAATTTTTTATTAATTTTTTAACGCTGGAGTTACGGAATTGTCAAATGAATGGTATGATTAGTACTACGTTGTGAAATAGTGTGTGGAGGAGGCATGATTTGAAAATAGCGTTTGAATCTCAGTTGCTTCTAAAGGGGAATAAAACGGGTATAGCATGGTATGCAGATAATATTGTAAGAGAATTAGCCCAAAATCCTCATAATGTATGTCAATGCAATTTCTTCTCTGTTGGTTATAGTGAAGAACAGTTGAAGATAATGAAGGCATATGAAAACGTAGGTATAAAGCTGAATCCATGCAACAAGTTGAATTATCTTGTATATAAACTCATTTGGCCTATTATTCATGTTCCTTATTCTTGGTTTTTTGGCGGCGAGAATGATGTGACTGTTTTTTTTAATTATGTAATTCCGCCGGGGGTAAAAGGAAGAAAGGCTTTATATATATATGATTTGGCACATTTGGCTTACCCATCGACAGTGCGATTTAGGACGAGGATTTGGTTTAAGATTGTACTGAAAAAATCTTGTCAGAGGGCAGATATGATTTTTACAATCTCAGAGTTTAGTAAAAAAGAGATTGTAGAGAGGATGAATATACCGGAGGATAGAATTCGGGTAATAAGCTGCGGTGTTGATGCGAAAAAGTTTGAAAATAGATATAGTCAAGAAGAAGTTAAGCAAGTAAAAGCCAAATACAATTTAGCTGACAATTATTTTTTGTATTTAGGAACAATTGAACCAAGAAAAAATGTGATTAACTTGTTGAAAGCATACTATGAATTACAGAAGTCGGAAAATACAAGCAGAAACATACCAAAGCTAGTGTTGGCTGGTGTAAAGGGTTGGAAATGTAAAGATGTTTATGAGTTTGTAAATACACATAATTTGCAGGAAAAAGTGATATTTGTTGGCTATGTTGAAGAACATGAAAAAGTTATTTTGTTAAATGCGGCAATTGGATTTGTATTTATTTCTTGGTATGAAGGTTTTGGTATACCGCCTTTAGAAGCAATGGCGAGCGGCACACCGGTGATGATATCTAATCGTTCTGCATTGCCGGAGGTGGTTGGTGATGCGGCAATAATAGTGGATCCCGAACGAATTGATGAAATAACGGCAGGTTTAAAGTTAATGATGTACAATCGTGAATTTTGCGATGCATTAGTGACGAAGGCCCGAGAACGGGTACCTTTATATAGTTGGCAAAGGTCTGGCGCGATAATTGAGAAGGCGTTAGAGGAGTTGGTGAGATAAGAATGTTGTGTTGGAGAGGATAGAATGGTGAAGACAGATAAAACCCCGATGGTAACTATTATTACACCATCATATAACCAAGGGAAATATATTAAAGAAACTATAGAGAGTGTGCTGAATCAGAACTATGAAAATATTGAATACTGGGTCATTGATGGTGGATCTACAGATGATACTGTTGAAATCTTAAAGAGTTATGGGGAGCGAATCAAATGGGTATCGGAGAAAGATAAAGGCCAGACTGATGCAGTTAATAAAGGCATAAAAAGAGCTACAGGGGAGATAGTTGGTTGGCTGAATTCGGATGACACCTATCTTGATGGTGCGGTTAAAAGAGCTGTAGAATATTTTCAGAATAATGCGCATGTGGATATGGTATATGGTGAGGGGTACTTTATTGATGAGGACAGTAATATCATTGATAGATACTATACAGAACCTTACAATTATAAGCGATTAGCAGAATTGTGCTATATATGCCAGCCGACAGCTTTTTTTACGCTTGACATTGCACGTAAAGTTGGTTTTTTAGATGATAACCTTGATTTGTGTATGGATTATGAATTTTGGATAAAAATTGCTAACACAGGTGTTATTGGGTATATGCCAGATTATCAGGCGACTTCTAGGCTATATGTAGAGAATAAAACCTTGTCCAGGAGTATTGAAGTAAGATATGAGGTTTGTGAAACTGTGTTTAAATATTATAATTATGTTCCGTTGACATGGGTATATAGTCTTGTTATGGAAAAAAGAGACAGGAGAAGAGGGAGAGGGTTTTATAGAGAATTGTTTCATTATTTTAAGCATTACAATAGTAAAAATTTGGTATTATCTTTTGAATCGTTATGTTCAGTTATGTGGAGATATATGACTGGAAAACTACAAGGCGGGTATTCTAAAAAGATAAAACAAAAGCTGAAAGAATAAGATGAGGAATATATAATGAAAAAAATATTGATAGATAATAAATATCTATTAAGTACTTTGATTAAAAAAGATATAGAACAAAGATATAAAGGATCTGTTTTGGGGATTTTATGGGCCATTTTAGTTCCTTTATTAATGCTGGCAATATATACTTTTGTATTTAGTGAGATATTCCACGCAAAATGGAATATTGCAAGCGATGACAAATATGAATTTGCAATGGTCTTATTCTGTGGTCTCAGCGCTTTTAATATGGTGAGTGAAATTATGAGTCGTTCCACAAATCTCATTGCGGATAATACAAATTATGTTAAGAAAGTTATATTCCCATTAGAACTATTACCTGTAGTAATTACATTTTCTGCACTATTTAACTGTGTGATTAGTTATGCTATATTAATTTTGGCGAAGTTGTTGCTTACAGGTGAGGTTTCTGTAACAATATATCAAATGATTATTTTGTTTATTCCATTGTGCATATTTTGTGTGGGTATTAGCTTAAATATATCTGCTCTTTCAGTGTATTTAAAGGATATCAGAAATGTAATTAGCATTCTGGTAATGATTCTTATGTATATAAGTCCTGTGTTTTTTTCGCTTTCGGCTGTACCGGCGAAATTTAGAATATTATGCGAGATTAATCCGATGACCTATATTATAGAGAACTTTAGAAATGTTGTACTATATGGACAAAATGTTAATGTGATCTATTTCGTTAAATCGTTAATAATATCAGTGGGATTATTTATAATTGGCAGTGTTATTTTTGAACGTACAAAGGTAGGGTTTGCTGATGTCTTATAATGAAGAAATTGCAGTTAATGTGAATAACCTTTCAAAGGCATATAAAATATTTGAAACGCCGGGTAAAAGATTGAGTTATCATTTGTTTAAAATTCAGTCAGGCCGTGATTTTTGGGCATTAGATAATATAAATTTTGATATTAAAAAGGGAGAGGCGTTTGGCATTATAGGTAAGAATGGAAGTGGGAAAAGCACTATGCTTCAAATACTTGCCGGGATTATAAAGGCAACTTCAGGAGAAGTTATTGTTAAGGGTAAGATTGCGGCATTGTTGGAGCTGGGAAGCGGATTTAATCCTGAAAATACAGGGTATGAGAATATATATATGAATGCTGCTATCTTAGGCGTGACTAAAAATGAAATAGAACAAAAAATGGATGAAATAATTGAATTTGCAGACATTGGTGATTTTATTAACCAACCAGTGAAGACATATTCAAGCGGAATGTATGTAAGATTAGCATTTGCGGTGGCAATTAATGTAAACGCAGATATTATTCTGATTGATGAAGCTCTTGCAGTTGGAGATTTGTTTTTTCGACAAAAATGTTATGCCAAACTAAATCGGTTAAAAGAAGAAGGAAAGACAATTATTCTGGTGACCCATGGCATGGGAGAGGTAGAGCAGTTTTGTGATCGGGCATTGCTTTTGCATAAAGGTAAACAAGTTGATATTGGCCGCAGTCAGGAAATGGTAAAAAAATATTATTTGCTTGATCAGGACGAAAAGATGGATTTCAAAGAGCAAGAAAAGATTTTTTCAACTGTAGAAAAAAGTCCAGACAAAGCCCTTTCTTTTACTGGAGAGTTTAGTGACTGGAAGCTAAATGAGAATGTATACTATGATTTGTCTCAATCCAGAGAAATAGGTAATGGGAAAGCAGAATTTCTGCGAGTAGGACTTTATGATAAAGAAGGAAATGCGAAGAGAGTTTTTCAGCAAGGAGAAGATGCATTTTTTTATTTAGAAATTCAAGTGAATAGTGATATAGAGCTGCCTATATGGGGAATAGTTTTGTATGATAATAGAAATACTATTGTACACGGAAAAGATGCGCTGCAAGGAAATATGGAGTTGCCTGTAAAGGTTCCTTCAGGAACTGTTCTAGTAATATTGCACAAGATGACGCTGAATGTGGCAGTGAGTGATTATAGCTTTGAAGTGGGATTCGGAACCATTTCAAATGCGGATTATCAATTGAGAGGTTATAAATCGCAGGAAGAACGGGATGAGTCTTTGGAAAGACTTTGTATGAGAAATCAGGTTGGATTGTTTTCGGTGGTCCCAAGGAAAATAGGCAATCCGATGAAGGTTGCTTTTCATGGGGCTTGTGATATTCCTGGCGAGATGGAGATGTTTATTCGATAATGATGGATAAGGAGAAAAAATGCCCAGAAAATGTTATTGCGGAAATCAAGATTTGAAAGAATATTCAAATGATTACTGGAAGTGTACAATTTGCGGAACGCTGGTATCCAAAACAGACTTTGATGTATCAATTTATTCTGTAGAAGATGAGAAATCTGATCTGTATGGTGAAAGCTACTGGAAAAAAAATATGCTGCAAGAAGCTGGTGTGAGCAGCATTGATGAATTATTGGAACTATATTTCAAAGGTCGTGTTCCTTATTGGATGAAATATATATTAAAATATATTCCTGTCAGCTCTGAAGTTTTAGAGGTGGGATGTGGTTTAGGTCAACTGGCGTATTTGATGAAGAGTGTGGGATATAAGCAGAAAGCCCTTGAATTAAGTCCGCGAATCTGTAAGTTTGTCCAGGATAAGTTTAATATAAATATTGAGGTTGGCGAATTATCAACTAGTTCTGGAAAGTTTGATGCCATTCTTGCGTTTGATGTATTTGAGCATCTGCTTGATCCGAGAACCTTTTTAGAGTGCTGTGAACAGAGATTGGATGATCAGGGAATTCTTTGTATGCAGATGCCATGTTACGATGAAACTATGGAATATGAAGAAATGAAAAGTAAGAATCCCAGGTTTATGTTACTTATGGAGCCTAAGCAGCATATTTTCTTATATAGTAAAGGTGCAATTGTAAAGTTGCTAAAAGAACATGGTTTTTCACATGTTTTGTTTGAGCCAGCATATTTTGGTGACGATTATGACATGTTCTTTTTTGCATCAAAAACAAGTTTAAATAAGAGAAATGAACATGAAATTAAGCAGGAGTTGGGTAAGCATTCAAATGGTTGTCTGATAAGAACAATACTTGACGTGGCCGACGATTATCAAAGTTTGATGCAGCGTTATTTGCAAGTACAACAAGATAGTAACGACAGGCTAGAAAGGATTAATCAATTAGGAAAGATATTGGATGAAAAAGAAAGAGATAGTCAACAAAGATTAATAAACAATCAGATTTTAGAAGAGTTGATTGGAAAGAAAGAACAAGAGCTAAGTGAAAAAGAAATAGTTATTCAAAATCAATTAGCATACATCAAAGAATTAGAGAATTGCGTAAAGAAAAACCTCGAGGGGAATTTATAATTATTGAGGAGGAAATGTATGAGAATAGCTGTGGATGTAGTGTCTATCAGGGAAGATGGAAGCGCAGGCGGAGCTACAGGCTTTGCAATAGAGTTAATTCGGGGGTTATCAAATGTTCCTGGAAATACTGTTTTTGTTTTATGCGCAGACTGGAATGCAAATACGTTAAAAAAGTCATTGCCGACTTGTGTGCGTTTTCTTCAAATTATTGGAAGAAAAGAAACTACGGGCATAGTTCTTATTGATAAAACATTATCCAAATTAGAACAAAAGATTAATTCCCGAGGAGTTTTGCATGCGAATAGGATAGATGTTTTGTGTTGTCCATTCAGTGCAATTGGAAACCGTGAAAATGGTATTCCAGTTGTAAGTACAATTCTGGATATACAGCATGAGTTCTATCCACAGTTTTTTGAAGCAAAGGAGCTTTATAGTCGGAAGCGGTTTTATACAAATATTGTAAGAAAAGCAGATTGGATTACATGTATTTCAGACTATACAAAAGATACTTTTTGTGATTTATATAAGTTTCCGAGGGAACGAGCTACAACCATTTATATAGCAGTTGAGGATCGGTTTAAAAACTCTGATGATAGAATACTGCAGAAGCTAAATCTAGTGGGGGAACAATATATACTGTTTCCTGCTAATTTTTGGGAGCATAAAAATCATAGACTATTATTGCTTGCTTTTTCAATGTATGTCTCAAATGGTGGTAAAGGTAAATTGGTGTTATCGGGTAATCCTTTGGGACAGGAAGAATATTATAACAATGTAATAAAAGGTTTAGGAATAAAAGGTCATGTTGAAATAACTGGTTATTTATCAAATGAAGAAGTGTTTAGCCTTTTGAAAAATATGAAAGGACTTATTTTTCCCAGCTTATTTGAAGGTTTTGGAATTCCTATTGTAGAAGCTATGCTTTTACATAAACTAGTGGCTAGCAGTAATTTGACCAGTCTTCCAGAAATCGGATGTGATAATATTTTTTACTTCAATCCACAAAAACCGGATGAGATTCTAGCAGGAATAAAATATTTATTTGAAACAGAAATGACGGCGGATATAATTAATGATTATAATAATAAACTACAAGAATATCAGACTCAGCTCATGGTTGAAAAATATATGGATGTTTTCAAACACGTAATTAAAAACCAACGGAAAATAGTTGATGAACATTGTGAAGGGATATATCCGGATAAATGGTCAGAGAAGCAAATTGATATACAATTTAATGGTCACATGGGAGAGATAGTAAGTTTCTCATTGTCTAATCCTGAATTTGTAAATATGGATATTAAAATAAAGATTTCACATAACGGAAGAATTGGAAATGAAATTTTGCGAATTGGTGAGCAAAAAGTAATTGAACTTAAGATTATAGATGAAGCTACACACATAAAAATGAAGTTTAGTCCTACGTGGAATCCCCATCATTTGTTGTCCAATGATGATAACAGAAACTTAGGAGTGTTGGTAAATGGCATAACGGTTGATAATGCAGAAGAATCAATCTCTTTGCAGACGATACTAGAGAAAAATAATGGGGAAGGTCAAATTTGACATTACCATTAATTGAAAAGGGGAATATAAATGAAAGTTTCTATTATTACACCTTCGTATAATCAAGGAAAATACATAGAGCGAACAATCGAAAGTGTATTGAACCAAGATATAGCGAATTTGGAGTATATAATCATGGATGGTGGCAGCACGGATGAAACTATAGACGTTATAAAAAAATTTGGGGATCGGTTAATTTGGAAAAGTGAAAAGGATAAGGGGCAAACAGACGCTGTAAATAAGGGGATAAAAGAAGCTACCGGTGATATTGTCGGCTGGCTTAATTCCGATGATATATATTATGATGGTGCGATCAAAAAAACCCTAAAAATATTTGAAGATAATCCTGAGATTACAGTTGTTTATGGTAATGCAAACCATATTCGGGAAGATAATAGCATAATAGAGCCATATTATACGGAGGATTTCAATTATGATCGACTAAAGGATATTTGCTATATATGCCAGCCTGCACTTTTTTTTAGAAAAAGTCTAATTGAAAAATATGGTCACCTGGATGATACACTACAATATTGTATGGATTATGAATATTGGCTACGGTTAGGAAAAGGGGAAGTATTTTACCATTTAAATGAATTAATTGCTGGATCAAGACTTTATAATGATAATAAAACACTTGGATCAAGAAGAAAAGTACATGAAGAAATGCTTCATATGCAAAAGAAAGTATTGGGTAAGGCTTCAACAACGTGGATTTACAATCTAGCTCATGTTATTGTCGATGAGGAAGGTATTCCGAGACAAAATCAAAAGGGAGAGACGAATGCAGATTTTGCCCATCGGTTAGCCCGAGAATCAATCAAAATTTTTTTACGACAGTATGGATATGTTCCTTTGGGTGAGTGGAAGATGATCTATAATTGGAAGCGCATGTGAGTGTCTAAAAGAACGTGGAGAAAATAATGAAAATAGGATTTGATATTAGTCAAACAGCAGAGAGCAAGGCCGGGTGTGGGTTTTTTGCGGATCAACTGATTCGGGCAATCGCTCAAGTAGATAATTTAAATGAATATACGCTTTACCCTATATTTTATGATTATCGTCCGCTTAATACAGAGCATGCCACACATGTTGAGAAGAAAAATTTTAAAAATAGTAGTAAAGATGCTCCGGATTTTTTAAAGGGATGTAGTGATGAGTTAGATATAATACATTCTAACAATTTTCGTTTCCCATATGGAACAATGGCTAAAAAAATTGTTACTATATATGATATTTGTTTTTTTGAATACCCAGAATATACGACAGAGGCCAATCGATTATTTTGTTATCAAGGTACGTTTGATGCGATGTTGCAGGCCGATAAAATTATTGCAATTTCACAATATACAAAGAAAAGACTGTTACATTTTTTTCCCAATACAGATGAGAAAAAAATAGAGGTAGTTTATTGTGGTAATAGAAGTACATTATTGTTGGAACAGAAAAATCAGGGTATTTTGGATAAATATGATCTAAAAGAGAATGACTATTTTTTGTCAGTTGGGACAATTGAGCCGAGAAAAAACTATCATGCCTTACTAAGTGCATTTGCAGAGTATCGGAAGAAAGCGAAACATTATAAGAAATTGTGTATTGCAGGTGGGTATGGGTGGTTGGAAGAAAATTTCAAAGAAAAGATTGCTGATTTGGGTTTGGTGGATGATGTAGTGGTCACAGGATATGTAAGTGACGAAGAACTGGCAAATTTGTATCGATATTGCTATACATTTATATATCCATCATGGTATGAGGGATTTGGGCTTCCGGTTTTGGAAGCGATGAACTTTGGTAAACCAGTGATTGCAAGTAATGTTACCAGTATACCGGAAATTACAGGAAAATCTGCGATATTGATTAATCCACATCAACCTGATGAAATAACCGTTGGAATGTGGCGATTAGAGGATGATTTGGCTTTGTTTAATAAACTTGCAGATGAGGGTAAAGAACGAGCAAGTCTTTTTTCCTGGGATAAGGCAGCTAAAGAGACCATTAAGATTTATCAAGATTTACTTTTGAAATAGGTCTCAGTGATAGGAGGATGATTAAAAACTTTGAAGGCATTAGTTATAGGAGCGGCGGGGTTTGTCGGAGATTATTTGATGGACTATCTCCAGCTACAGGGATATGAGGTTTGTGTAACAAAGCTCAATACAGATAAAAAGATTGGTAAGGCAGGAATACAGGAGTATGATTTGAACATTCTTAATCCTACTGCCATACAGGAATTGTTATTGGCCATTAAGCCCGATTTTATATTTCATTTAGCAGCTCAAAGTTCGGTGGAATTTTCGTGGAAGAATCCAGGTCTAACTGTCGATGTGAACATAAAAGGAAGCTTAAATGTTTTAGAGGCAGTAAGGCGGTTAAGTTATAAACCAAGAATGCTGTTAATAGGTTCGGGAGAAGAGTATGGTTACATTAATGAATCGGAAGTACCAATTAAAGAAACGACTGCTTGCAGGCCGGGTAATATTTATGCAGCAACAAAAGTGTGCCAGAATATGATGGGGAGCATATATAGTCATGCTTACCAACTGGAACTAGTTATGGTTCGGGCTTTTAATCACATTGGGCCCAAGCAGTCTCCTAAATTTGTGGTATCTGATTTTTGTAAACAAGTTGTAGAAATTGAAATGGGAATAAAAGCACCAATAATACAGGTTGGTAATCTAAATGCAAAGAGAGACTTCACAGATGTAAGAGACGTTGTCAGAGCATATTTGATGCTGGTTGAGAAGGGAGTAGCAGGAGAAACATATAATGTTGGAAGTGGACAGGCAATGGCTATTTCGGATATTCTAAACATGATTATTGGGCAATCTAAAATGAGTATTATAGTTGATGTTGAAAAAGAGAGATTGAGACCCAGCGATGTGCCAATTATTGAGGCAGATATTTCTAAAATAGTATCGCAGGTTGGCTGGAAACCAGTGATTGGATTAGAAGAAACGATACAGGACACACTGACTTATTGGAGAGAGAATATATAGGGGAATTAAGATGAAAACATTGGTAATTGGAGCAGGAGGGTTTGTTGGCGAATATTTGCTGGAGGCGATTCAAGAAGAGATGTTGGGCGAAGAAATTATAGCTACAATGCTGCCCGGTGAAAATATGAAACATGAAAAAATTCATATTGAGGAACTTGATATTTCGAATCCCATGGCAATTCTGCAACTATTAGAAAAAGAAAAGCCAGACTATATTATTAATCTGGCAGCCCAAAATTCGATCCTTTTCACATGGGAAAATCCAGGATTAACAGTTGATATTAATATAAAAGGGTGTATTAATATTTTGGATGCAGTTAGACAGGTAAAGTATCAGCCCCGGATTCTGCTTATTGGTTCCGGTGAGGAATATGGAAAAGTTCAAGAAGATGAGTTACCTATTAATGAGAGAGTTAACTTGAATCCATATAATATCTATGGGGCAACTAAAGCTTGTCAGAATTTGATGGCTGAAATTTATGTCAGGGCATATGACATGCAGATTATTATGGCTCGTGCATTTAACTATATTGGCCCAGGTCAGACTACTCTTTTTTCCATTTCTGACTTTGCAAAGCAAATGGCGGAAATAGAAGCCGGATGTTGTGTGCCAGTTATTCATGTTGGGAATCTTGATAGCAAAAGAGATTTCATTGATGTGCGAGATCTTGTAAGGGCTTATGTTCTTCTTTTACAGAGGGGGGAGTCCGGAGAAGTTTACAATGTAGGGAGTGGTAATGCTGTATCTATAAAAGAGATACTGGAACTCATTTTAGAGAAAGGAAAAGCTTCAGTAGAGGTAAAAGTAGATTCCGATAGGATACGACCACTAGATGTTCCGATAGTCCATGCAGATATTAAAAAATTGGAAAAAGCGACTGGATGGAAGCGGAAAATTAGTCTTGAGGAAAGTATTCAAGATATGCTTGAATATTGGAGAAATAATATATAAGAAAGAGAGTATAAAAATATGGAAAAAAGCAGTCGGATATATGTTGCTGGTCATCGTGGTTTGGTTGGATCAGCTATTGTCAGAAACCTTGAAGAAAAAGGATATACAAATATAATAAAAAGAACACATGCGGAGCTGGATTTAATACGTCAGGATTTAGTTGAGAAGTTTTTCATGGAAGAGAGACCTGAGTATGTGATTTTAGCGGCGGCAAAAGTGGGGGGGATTAATGCTAATAATGTTATGCCAGCAGATTTTATATATGATAATCTTGCGGTCCAGAATAATGTGATAAAATGTGCTCATGATTTTAGTGTGAAAAAATTGTTGTTTTTGGGAAGTACTTGTATTTATCCTAAAATGGCGGAACAGCCAATTACTGAAAGCGCTCTATTAACAGGTCCGCTGGAAGCTACAAATGAAGCTTATGCGATTGCAAAAATAGCAGGGTTGGAAATGTGTAAATTTTTTAAAAGGCAATATGGTGATGAATTCATTAGTTGTATGCCAACAAATCTATATGGACCAAATGACAATTTTAACTACGATAGCTCGCATGTATTACCAGCGTTAATTAGAAAATTTCATGAAGCTAAGGTAAATGGTTTACCTGAGGTTGAAATATGGGGAACAGGTATGCCGCTAAGGGAATTCCTATATGTTGATGATATGGCAGATGCATGTGTCTTTTTGCTGGAAAATTACAGTGGAGAACAGCATGTTAATATAGGAACAGGTAAAGAACTCTCAATTCGTGAGCTGGCAGAAATGATAAAGCTTGAGGTGGGGTATAAAGGTGAAATCAGATTTAATACTAAAATGCCGGATGGTACACCAAGGAAACTGACGTCTGTTGATAAATTGCATAAATTAGGTTGGCATCATAAAATTGAATTAGAGCAAGGTTTACATTTGACTTATCAATGGTTTGAGAATAATTATGACAGTATTAAAAAATAGAGAAAGACTATGTGCGGTTAAAACTAAGAATTTGAATAACAATAGGGTTCATTCCCCGATGCTTGCATCGTAACTTGCTCATCTTTAAACGTAAAAAAGTGATACAATGTAAGTGGAGAGGAGAGTAGTAGATGAGTGAGAATATCCACAAATCATACAACGTATCAAAGCTTATGTATCATTTTGTATTTCCGACGAAATATTGAAGAGTAGTTATTGATGAGGAAGTAGATCAAGTAATAAAGGAAACATGCATAGAAATAAGCAATCGTTATAAGCTGTATTTTTTGGAGATAGGAACAGATAAGGATCATGTGCACTTTCTCATTCAAGCAGTGCCAAACTATAGTCCTACACAAATAGTGAAGATAGTAAAGAGCATAACAGCAAAAGAGGTATTATCAAAATGCCCTCAGGTAAAGAAAAACTATGGGGAGGGAATTTTTGGTCATCAGGATATTATGTGGCTACGGTAAGTGAACATGGAAATGAAGATGTCATAGCGAATTATGTAAAGAATCAGGGGAATGAGTATAAGAAACTCTATCGAAGCAACGAGCCAGAAGGACAGTTAAGCATATTTGATTATATGTAGAGGTAGAGACAGGGAAACTTCAATACCCCGCTTTCACACTTGTTTTCAAGTGTGAAAGGCAAGTGCTGTGAAGGGCGACGTAGGAGCCCTTCACAGCACTTGAGTGCTTGCACCGGGGTAGTTTATTAACGTAAAGGTTTTTCTTATGTTCAGGAGTAGGAGATTGTAAATGAAAATCAAGAGTAAATCTAAGATTTTAGAAAATAATATGGGAATGATAATTGCAGTTTCACTTCTGTTGACAATAACAGTTTTTTTCTTTGGACCATTAGAAATCTTTCTATCTAAACCAGCAGAGTTCTGGTTTAGCGTATTTGATGTATTACCAATTATATTAGTAAGTACATTGGCTGTTTTTTTATTTCTTTTTGGAATTTTGCTTTTAATTTCTAGTTTTGGTCAAAAAGCATTAAAGATAGTCACATCTGTTTTGGCTGGAATAGGCATGGCTTTTTATGTACAGGGAAACTGGACATTTGTTAATTATGGTGAAATGGATGGGACACCGATAGACTGGAGTAGCTATTCTGGGTGGTCAGTTATTGATTCTTGTATGTGGTTTGCTATTATTGCTTTAGTAATTGTATTGATGTTATCAAAACCACAGTTTACAAAGGTATATATGGCTGTTTTTTATGGAATTGTTGGTGTAGAAATTATCACACTTGTCATACTGAGCATTGGTTCGATTGGCGCTGATCACAAGGCAGATTATGCTTTAACAACTGAAGGTGAGTTACAATTGTCAGCAGAGAATAATAATATTGTTGTTGTTTTGGCTGATGGATTTGATGGCAGTAATTTCCTGCCAATATTGGAAGCAGAACCGATGTTTGAAGAAAGTTTTAGTGGTTTTACCTTTTATAAAGATACATGTGGCACCTCTCTTTTTTCAGAGGAGTCGGGCATAACTTTGCTAACGGGCAACCAATTCGAAGCAGGACTAACTTTTAGTGATAATGTAAAGAACGCGTACACAAAATCGGTTTTGTATGATAAACTGGCTGAAAATGGTTATAAGACTTATCTATACATTCAAAATGAAAAATTGATTCCTCCAGAAATATCTGATCGGTTAGAGAATTTTGAAGAAAGCAGAGCGGAGATAAAGGGTTTTTCCAATGCGTTTGTCCCAATATATAAGATGGTTGGGTTTCGCTATGCGCCCCATGTGCTAAAGCCATTCTTTTGGTACTCGACTATGGACTTTTATTCGTTAAAAGGTTCTTCCGCTTATCAATGGAGCAATCTTACTTTTTATAATTTCATTAGAAATGAGGGCGTATCTACTGATAATAATGATAGCAATATATACCAATTTTATTGGATTAAAGGACCTCATGAACCAGTGACTATGGATCGTTATTGTGAGCCATTAGACAAGAATGTTGAAATGTCAGATTCGAATTTTTCTGACAGTCAATTTGAACAATCAATAGGAGTTGTAAGAATTTTCACTGAATTAATTGCGTCCATAAAAGAAGCGGGAGTATATGATAATACTACAATTATATTTACTGCTGATCATGGATGGGATATAAGACCCAATCCATTATTATTAGTTAAACCTGCAGGAGTAAGAGGTGATTTTAAAATATCTAATGCACCTGTATCAATGATTGAGGATTATATGCCGACGTTATTGTATTTTGTAACAGAAAATAAAGATCATGGAGATACAATTTATGAATTGGGGGAAGAGCAAAAACGCTCCCGACCATTTTATGTATACGATATTAATGCCGGTGACCGCACATACAATATCATAGCAACTAGTGTTTATGAGGCAGGAATATTTTCGGAAAAATATAATATTGGAGAGAAATTGAATGCAGATAATATAGTGGTTCATGCTGTACGGGGGTTATCACATTCGGAAATTACCCATGTTTGGACTGATGGTAATGAAACAGAGTTGAAATTTAGTCTTAAAGGGGATTACAGGAATTTATTATTGGAACTGGAATATTGGACACATGGCGGAGCCCAGCAAGTGGCTTTATATGCAAATGATTATCTTGTGGAGGATTACGTAGCTGATGGAGTTGAAACAAAACAGATTACAATTCCAGGTGACTTTGTGAATGATGGCCAACTGATATTACGTTTTGAGTTTCGCGATGCAACATCCCCCAAGGATCTGATGCAAGGGAATGATGCTAGAAAATTGGCTCTTGCACTGAAGTCGTTTACGATTTCCTCTATAGATTAAATATATTATGTGAAAGAGGAATCAAATGGAGTACTTATACCTGCCTATTTGAGTGAATAATACAAAAAGATTACATTAATAATGGTGCAATAATTGAGTATGAACAAATTGTATGAACACTATTACAATTTCAACAGCGTCTTTGATACATTCATAGGAGAAGAGGTAATCATAATGAAAGCATTAATTTTAAATTCAGGTTTAGGTAAACGAATGGGAGTTTTAACAAGTGAGCACCCCAAATGCATGACAGAAATTACAGCTAAAGATACTATTTTAAGCAGGCAGTTGATTATGCTGCATGAAAGGGGGATAACAGAAGTTGTAATAACAACAGGACCGTTTGAACAAGCATTAATCAATTATTGCAAATCGCTGGAAATACCAATAGAGATTACCTATGTCAAAAATCCGAATTATGCAGAGACAAATTATATATACTCGATCTATTGTGCTAAAGAATATCTGGAAGATGACGTTTTGTTAATTCATGGTGATATGGTCTTTGAAAACAGTGTTTTAGATGATATTCTGTATGCTGAAGAATCGGTTATGGCAGTAAGTTCCGTACTTGAGTTACCGGAAAAGGATTTTAAAGCAGTTGTATGCAACAACTATATTAAGAAAGTAGGGATTGAATATTTTAATGATGCTGTTGCGGCACAGCCGCTTTACAAGCTCAATAAGCCAGACTGGTCGATATGGTTGGAGGCGATTATTCGTTTCTGTGAGAACGGAGATGTAAAATGCTATGCAGAAAATGCATTGAATGAAGTTACTGACCGCTGCAGAATTGCTCCTTTAGACGTTGGAATGCGGTTGTGCAATGAAATTGATACGAAAGAAGATCTGGCTGTAATCTCAGAAAAAGTAAAGGAGATTTCTAATCGAACCGTCTATATGTGTTTTTCAACGGATATGCTTCATTCGGGACACATGGCAATTATAAATAAAGCGGCAAAGTTAGGTAAATTAACGATAGGTGTTCTTTCTGACGAGGCGGTTGCAAGCTATAAAAGATTTCCGTTACTTCCATTTGAAGAGCGAAGAACATTGTTTGAAAATATAAGAGGTGTATTTCGTGTGGTAGAACAGAAAACGTTAAGCTATAAAGATAATTTGGAGAAGCTAAAACCAACTTTTGTGGTGCACGGAGATGACTGGCAGGAAGGCTTCCAGAAACCAACAAGAGATGAGGTGGTTTCAGTATTAGCTTTATATGGCGGACGGATTATGGAATATCCGTATTCGAACAACGCAGCGCATAAGGTCTTAGAAGATCGAGCGAGGACAGAGCTATCCAATCCGGAGGTGCGCCGGGGACGTTTGAAAAAAGCGATTGCTATGAAGGGATTGGTGACGGCAATTGAGGCTCATAGCGGGATTACAGGATTGATTGCCGAGAATACCAGGGTATATGAAGAAGGAAAAACGTATCAATTTGATGCTATGTGGATATCTAGTCTGTGCGACTCTACAGCGAAAGGAAAACCTGATATCGAAGTAGTGGATATGACATCAAGATACAGAACGATTGATGATATCATGGAAGTGACGACAAAGCCGATTATCTTTGATGGGGATACCGGCGGGTTAACCGAGCATTTTGTTTATACTGTAAGAACACTTGAGCGTATGGGTGTGTCAATGGTTATTATCGAAGACAAGACTGGATTGAAGAAGAATTCATTGTTTGGGACTGAAGCAGAGCAGACTCAGGACTCTATCGAGAATTTCTCGGCGAAGATCGCAGCTGGGAAACGGGCGCAGAAAACAAAAGATTTCATGATTGTAGCGCGCATTGAAAGCTTGATTTTAGAACAGGGAATGGAAGATGCTCTGGCCAGAGCATTTGCCTTTGTAAAAGCAGGTGCGGACGGCATCATGATCCACAGCCGGAAGAAAGACCCTTCAGAAGTTTTCGAGTTTATTCAAAGATTTAGAGAGATAGACACGGTTTCATTAGTTATTGTAGTTCCGACTTCATTTAATACGGTGAAAGAGGATGAGTTTAAGGCACGAGGAGTAAATGTTGTAATTTACGCAAACCAATTGACCAGAAGTGGTTTCCCGGCAATGCAAAAAGCGGCAGAGACGATTTTGATGAATCATCGGGCGAAAGAGGCAGATGATATGTGTATGCCAATTAAGGATATCATTACGCTGATCCCGGAAGATATTTAAGAACAAAAATGAAGGGGATAATTGTGAAAGAACAGATATTGCTTCAAGGTAATAATATGTATGAGCGGTTGGAACAAATCCTGGCGGAACATAATGCTGATAAAATCTTACTGGTTTGTGATAGCTCAATAAAGTTTTTAAAGCTGGATAGTTACTTTGAAATATTAGAGACCAAATTGGGGATGGAGGTTATCCGGTTTCAGGATTTCATCCCGAATCCAACTTATGAATCAATTGTAGAAGGTGTCAAAATTCTAAATCAAAATAATTGTAAAATAATTATTGCTGTTGGTGGCGGGAGTGCGATAGATGTAGCTAAATGTATTAAATTGTTTTGTAATATGTCTTCTGAAAGATGCTATTTAGACCAGCCAATTATTTCAAATGATATTTGCTTAATTGCAGTACCAACAACGGCAGGAACAGGCAGCGAGGCTACAAGATATGCCGTTATTTACTATAACGGGAAGAAACAGTCTGTAAGCGATTTTAGCTGCATTCCAGAATATGTTTTGTTTGATCCTACCTTGTTGGATACTCTCCCTGTTTACCAGAAGAAAGCGACAATGATGGATGCTTTTTGCCATGCGATCGAAGCATATTGGTCAGTAAATTCCACTGATGAAAGCAAAGCGCTTAGCAGGCAGGCAATCTCCATAATCTTGGATGCTATGGATGGTTATATTGTAAATACTCAGGTTGGTAATGAGAAAATGCAGAAAGCTGCATACTATGCAGGTAAAGCTATAAATATCACGCAGACAACAGCAGGTCATGCCATGAGCTATAAACTTACATCTCTTTACGGAATATCACATGGTCATGCAGTGGCAATCTGCCTCCCTCCTATATGGGACTATATGTTGGCTCATACTACGGACTGCATTGATCCAAGAGGGGAAGAATATTTACAGCAGACATTCGATGAACTGGCAACGATTTTGGGGTGTCAAACGGGAAAAGAAGCAGTGGTGTACTTTGAGCGAATGCTGGAAAAATTGGAGTTGAAGGCACCTGGTTTGAGCAGTACTCATGATTTGGATATTTTAGCCCGATCAGTAAATCCAGATCGGCTTAAGAATAATCCCATTCGTCTGTGCTCCGAAACATTGTACCAACTATACGAAGATATTTTAAAAGGGTAAGGGTAACATAAATGAAAGTTGAGCGATTTGTAGAATTATTAAATGTTGAATTTTTTACTGGGGTGCCGGATTCCCAGTTAAAGCCATTATGTGACTATCTGATGAATAGGTTTGGAATATCCTCCCACCACATCATTGCGGCAAATGAGGGGAACTGTACAGCTCTTGCTGCCGGGTATCACCTGGCAACCAATATGATTCCGGTAGTTTACATGCAAAACAGCGGAATTGGAAACATTATCAACCCGGTTGCATCATTACTCAACGATAAGGTGTATGCAATTCCATGCATTTTTGTAGTGGGCTGGAGAGGTGAACCGGGGATTCATGATGAGCCACAGCATGTTTTTCAAGGCGAAATCACCGAGAAACTTTTGCAGGATATGGATATTGATGCATATATTGTGGGAAAAGAGACGGTAGAAGAGGACATTGCTGCAAAAATGCAGGAGTACGGAGAATTATTAAAAGCAGGAAAAAGTGTTGCATTTATTATTCGTAAAGGCGCACTTTCGTATGATGGGCAGGTGAACTATCATAACGAAAATCTAATGTTGCGAGAAGAAATCATACGTCATATTGTTGATGTGGCAGATAAAGACGTAATCATTTCGACAACAGGGAAAGCAAGCCGGGAATTGTTTGAGATTCGTGAAGAAAAGGGTCAAAAACACCAATATGATTTTCTGACAGTCGGCTCCATGGGGCACAGCAGTTCTATTTCATTAAGTGTTGCTTTGAATAAACCAGATAAAAAAATATGGTGTGTCGATGGCGATGGAGCAGCCTTGATGCATATGGGTGCTATGGCAGTAATCGGAAATAACCACCCCTCCAATATGGTTCATATTATTATAAATAACGGAGCACACGAGACTGTCGGAGGAATGCCGACCGTGGCAGCAGGTATTGATTTTGTCAATATTGCCAAAGCATGTGGATATCCGGAGGCGATTTCGGTAGATAGTTTTAAGGCATTAGATACGGCGTTGGATAGAGCGAAAAATCGAGACGGTTTAATGCTGATTGAAATAAAATGTTCCATTGGAGCCAGAGACAATCTTGGGCGTCCGACAATTGCGGCAGTAAAAAATAAAAGGGATTTCATGGAATTTTTATCTGGGAAATAGATATTAAATACTTTTCAGTAAAGTTTTTGGAAGGTATAAAAATACGAGGAGAAAAAGAAAATATGTTTGCAATTTTAGTGGTTCCTTTAGGTTATATTATGTATGCTTCCTATAGGCTTTTTAATAATTACGCGTTAGCAATTATTTTGTTTACGCTGATAACTAAAATTGTCCTACTGCCAATTTCTATATGGGTACACCAAAACGGGATAAAAATCGTGAAATTAACGCCAGAGTTAAATAAGATCAAGATTAACTATTTTGGCGATGGAGATCGAATTGCAGATGAAACGCAGCTTCTATACAAAAGAGAAAAGTATAACGCTTTTGCAAGTCTTATTCCCTTGTTTATACAGATCGCGCTGCTTATTGGGTTGATACAGGTTATTTATAATCCACTTACTCACTTGTTACATATTGACAGTGAGTTGGCGAAGGCCCTGTCCTTGTTGGTATGTGATCTAACCGGTGCTAATCCAGAGTCAAACTCTTTGCAGCTAGAAGTTGTCCGATTAATACAAAAAGGTCAATTTAATGAGGTTTTTCTGGCGCTCCCCAACATGACTGTGGAAGGATTGGATCAAATCAGCAAATTAAATATGAACATGCTTTTCTTGAATTTGGGTGACGTACCAGCAACTACTGGCGGAGCGCTAATTTTAATACCAATTCTTGCAGGTGCGGCTGCGTTTGTTTTGAGCGTTTGCCAATCGAAAATGAATCCTCTTCAAGCGGAGCAAAGTAAAACACAGCAATTCGGAACGATGGCTGTATCGGTGGGTATCTCTTTGTTTTTGGGTTTTTCCGTTCCGGCCGGAATCGGATTTTATTGGATTTGGTCCAATATTTTCACGATTTTACAACAAGTCGTTTTGAATGTGATATATTCTCCAGCTAAAGTGATTGATTATAAATCGTTGGAAGAGAGCAAAAAAGAATTAGCCGAATTACAAAATCTGGGTACTAAGAAAAAATGGTATCAAAAAGATGAGCATGCAAAAAGAGAAAAGGAAGATTATAAGAAATTTTTCTCGATTGCCAATAAGCATCTGGTATTTTATTCCGAAGGCAGTGGATTTTATAAATACTATGAGGTGCTGATTGATTATCTGCTGAGTCATTCTAATGTGGCGATACACTATGTGACCAGTGATCCCAATGATCAGGTTTTTAACATTTCACAGAATAAAAAGCGAATGAGACCTTACTACATTGGCGAAAAAAAGCTGATTACACTAATGATGAAGATGGATGCTGACATTGTAGTTATGACTATGCCGGAAATCGAAAATTTCCACATCAAACGAAGCTATGTGAGAAACGATATTGGATATATCTATGTGTTTCATTGGTGCACGAGCACTCATATGACAATCCGCGAGAAAGCGTTGGATCATTATGACACAATTTTCTGTACCGGCCCATATCAAGTAAAGGAGATTCGGCATACAGAGAAAATATATCAGCTGCCACCGAAAACTTTAGTTGAGACAGGATATGGGGTTATTGAGAAACTGACGTTGGAATATGAGAAGATGGACAAGATAGAGCGGACAGTACCGCAAATATTAATTGCCCCCTCTCATCAGACCGATAATATTTTGGATAGTTGTATTGATGATCTACTGGAAACTTTAATGAATGGGCAATACAAAGTAATTATTCGCCCACACCCACAATATATTCGCCGTTATCCGCAAAAAGTCGAAGCGTTTCAGTTGAAATATAAAAAGCCGATTCAAGAGGGGATTCTTGAGTATCAGACGGATTTTTCTTCAGGAGATACGGTATATCAATCAGATATTGTAATCACGGACTGGTCAACAATATCGTATGAATTTTCACTAACAACGTTGAAGCCATCTCTAGTTATAAATACACCGATGAAAGTGTTAAATCCTCGCTATTTGGAATATCCGATGGAGCCGCTTGACATATCGCTTCGAAATAGAATTGGTAAGAGCTTGGAAACAAATGAGTTAGATCAGGTAGAGAGAACGATTTGCGAACTGTTGGAGCATAAAGATCAATATAAAGAACAGATTGCTGCGGTTAGAAATGATATTATGCCAACATTTGGACATAGTGCCGAAATAGGCGGAAAATATATATTAAAGCAATTAAAAGAAAAAGCAAATAAAAAGAAAGAATAAGAGGATATTGCTATGAAAAAGAAAATAATAAGTATGGGACAAGTTGGTTATTTTATGATTTGCTTTACAGCGCTTTTCGAGATGACGAGTTATGCATATTTAGATCCGTCAGTAATGACATACGCGATTCAGGCTATTGCCGGTGTAGCGATTGCGGTGGGCGCCATAGTGGGTATTTATTGGCGAAAAGCAAGACGAAAAATTAATGATAGCTTAGGAATTGATGAAAACAAGAACAAAGAAGTGGAAGATGATGTTGTGGAGATTTTCGATGAAAAATAAAGCATATTGTTTTTTGTCGGATTGGATGATTTGATAATCGTGGATACACAGGATGCAACATTGATTTGTGCTAAGAATAGCACTGCTGACATAAAAAAGGTTCCGGAGAATTTAAAAATCTGTAATAGAGAAGAATATACTTAAAAGTAAAGGACAGCACGGATGATGGAGCGACAAATTCAGGAAAAATGGAACACATGGAGGGAAAAAGTCTGTGGCGATCAGGATTTGCTTAATGAGTTAGAAGCCATAAAAGACAATAAAAATGTAATTTATGACTGTTTTATAAAGAGCTGGAGTTTGGAACAGGTGGCCTTCGCGGCGTTATTGGAGTGGGCACAAACAGAATGAATATCTATACGGTTGCGAAAACAGTAATTACAGCAAGTCATAACCCAGCCAAGTATAATGGCTATAAGGTATATGGTGCAGATGGCTGCTAGGTTACGACAGTGGCAGCAAAAGAGATTCTTTCGGAGATAGAAGTGGTTGATATATTTGATGGAGTGATGAAAATTAAATTTGAAGACGGAGTACGACAAGGGTTAATCTCCTATATTGCAGAAGATACGATTAGTGCCTATATTGAGGCAGTATCGGCGCAGTCATTATGTGGGGATGAAGACATTGATAAGTCGGTCTCAATTGTATATACCCCATTGAATGGAGCAGGTTTAAAATGTGTCACCAGGTGTCTAAAGGAGAATGGATTTACTAATATTTCTATTGTAGCTGAGCAGAAGTATCCGGATGGAAACTTTCCAACTTGCCCTTACCCAAATCCCGAGATTCGGGAAGCTTTGGAGTTGGGGCTGCGTGATGCAAAACGTTTGAACACGGTTATAGCCAGTACCCTGATTGAGACAGCAAAATCAAACGGTGCCGAACCGTATTTCTATCTGAAGTATCTTCTGGAGCAGATGCCGCAGCACCTTTATGACAAAGGGAAAGGACATCTGCCCGAAATGATGCCCTGGTCAGATGCTTACCGGAACTACGAG
>Ga0153952_1000057_pt1 | contig 26218 bp, 24 predicted proteins | sample TSNJ036MetaG_FD_104746 | JGI IMG/M metagenome (GOLD analysis project Ga0153952, IMG submission 104746) | Attine ant fungus gardens microbial communities from New Jersey, USA - TSNJ036 MetaG | ecosystem: Host-associated > Fungi > Mycelium > Unclassified | place: USA: New Jersey, Wharton State... | reverse complement strand
GGAGTACTCACTATGGAGCGTTTACGTTAAATCACCACAAAATAACAATCAAATAGGATGAACCCTCCACTGCAACTCTTTTTCTGCTTGGCAGGGAGTTTGTTGGAGTCGTCGGTGCCGATGTATACATTTCTGGAATAGCTGACTTCTCCATAAACGGTCTGTATCCATTACAATAATAAGCTCACGTTAAAAACACAAAATCTTAATTACTCTATACCATAATCATCCAAAATTCTATCAACTAATTCGAAATGAGTCAGTTTTTGTTTTGATTCAACAACTTCATCATTATAAATATAACATTCCGTGGGCAATGGTCTTAAATTATATTCTGAAGCCATAGAACGGCAATATGCCCCAGCATTCATAATAGCAATGTAATCACCTATACGAATCTCTTGGATTTCTCGTTGGTTTGCAAAACAATCACCAGATTCACATGTGTTCCCATAAATGTCATATGTCTTAACTACACCTGTAGGATTGCTAATATTAATAATTTGATGATATGCTCCATACAAAACTGGTCTAATCAAATGAGGAAAACCAGAATCAGTACCTACAATTAGTCTTCCCTTATTGTTTTTCACTGTATTTGCTTGTAAAACCATACACCCCGAATCCGCAACGATAAACTTACCTGGCTCAAAACATAAATCTAATCTTTTACCAAACGTTTTACAAAACTTTTTAAAAAATGAAACACATTCCCTTCCAAATTCAACATAATTAATTTGCTTTTCATCTGGTTCATACGGTACTTTAAAACCACCACCAAAATCAATGAATTTCAAATCTGGAAATATCTTTGGATCTGCTATACCTAATAAATTAGCCATGCTCTCATATACTTTTGTTGTATCTGATATACCACTTCCAGTATGCTCATGCAAACCAATAATCTTTACATCATGTTCTTTTGCAAGTGCTGCTGCCTTCCTAACATCTTCAATCAGAATACCAAACTTACTTAATTCACCTCCTGTTTGAACCTTTTCATTTTCACCAGCTACCACATTTGGATTAATTCGCAGACAAATAGACTCTCCTGGATAAGTTTTTACAAATGTCTCCAGACGGGATAATGAATCAATGTTAAACAAAACCCCCTGCTCTTTTACAACCTGCATTTCCTTATCCGTCATGTTGTTAGCTGTGAACATAATTTTATCCTTATCATATCCCAACTTAATAGCTAAGATTACTTCTGCCGGGCTAACAGCATCCAAATAAAACCCATTATCTTTCATAATCCGTAAAATATGCGGATTATAATTAGCTTTTAATGCATAGAATATTTTTAATTTTTCGTATGGAAAACATCTTTTGAGCATATCATATTTGCTTAAAATATAATTTACATCGTACATATAAAAAGGAGTCTCATGTTTTTCACATATTGATTTCAGTGTTTTTGATTGTATGAGATAATCCTCACCATCAAATTTAATTGCATTTCTAAATTCTTGCATTACTGTCATTTTTCTTCCTCCTCGTATAGACAATTTCTTTTTCCTTATTTCGTAATCCTAGCAGACAAAATCGTTCTCTACGGTGGTTTTTTATCAGGATATTTGTTTGCAATTGCCTGTATACCTGGCTTTTCGTCGTACGATAAAGTATAAGTCTTAGGCTCATCAGCCAGAATGATGATTTCTCTGTTTTCTTCAAACTGCATTTCAGCCTACTTATATACAAACAATACGTCGTACATATTAGAGTCAAAATCGGGGGCTTTTCTTTCGAGATAATATCTGATTTTAAAGGGTTTGATATCCATATTCTTTAACATTTTTTGCAAACTCGACTTAGCCATAGTTGCAAGACGCTGATATCCCGCAGATTCTGCATTGTTTTGGGTATGTTTATGCAAGGTGGACAAAGTTCAGCAGAGTAGCCCGAGTCACATGGCTTGTGGCATACAATGCTAATAATCCAAGACTTTGCATCATTTGTTATTTCGACTATAAAAGTTCTGACCTAATGATAACATAGTTTATAAATATTCACAACATAATCAGCGCTGTACTAGAGTCGATTCTGCCAAACAACTTATGTATTAAATCTATAATAAGTACTTTTCCAATTGCCTAGCTTTATCTAATCTTTCCCAAGGTAAATCTAGATCACTTCGTCCAAAGTGACCATAGGAGGCCGTTTGCTTATATATAGGTTTTCTAAGCCCCAACGTCTTAATAATACCAGAAGGCCGCAGATCAAAATTTTCTCGCACAATTTCTATCAGTTTTTCATCTGGTACCTTTCCGGTATTAAAAGTATCAATCATTACCGAAGTAGGTTTCGCCTTACCTATTGCGTAAGATAATTGTATTTCACATTTCGTAGCTAATTTAGCTGCTACAATATTTTTAGCAACATAACGTGCTGCATAGGCTGCTGACCGATCTACTTTTGTACAATCTTTTCCTGAAAAAGCTCCACCTCCATGTCTAGCCACCCCACCATAAGTATCCACGATAATTTTTCTACCCGTTAGCCCACTATCCCCATTAGGACCACCAATAACAAATCTTCCTGTAGGGTTAATTAATATTTTTGTACGATCGTCTATCATCTCTGCTGGCACTACAGAATTAATTACAAACTCTTTTATGTCTTTATATATTCTCATCTGCTCTACATATGGTGAATGTTGTGTTGATATTACTATTGTATCTACTCTGCATGGTTTTCCTTTGGAATCATATTCTATTGACACTTGTGATTTTCCATCTGGTCGTATGTAAGGTAATGTGCCATTTTTACGTAATTTTGTCAGTTGTAAGGTTAATTTGTGTGCTAAGCATATAGGATATGGCATGAGTTCTTCTGTTTCATCACTGGCATATCCAAACATCATACCTTGGTCTCCAGCCCCAATGTCTTCCAACTGTTCCTCTGTCATTAGAGTCTCTCGTATTTCTAATGCATGATCTACCCCCATTGCAATATCGAGTGATTGTTTATCAATAGCTATAATTATTCCACAGGTTCCAGCATCAAATCCAAAATCACTTCTTGTGTAGCCAATCTCTCGAATAGTATTACGTACTATTTCTTGAATATCAACATAACCCATGGTTGTAATTTCTCCCATTACTAAAACTAGTCCAGTAGTTACTGCTGTTTCACATGCTACTCTACTCATTGGATCTTGCAATAACAATGCATCCAGAATTGAATCGGATATTAAATCACACATTTTATCTGGATGCCCTTCCGTAACTGATTCAGATGTAATTATTGTTCTTTCCATTTTAATCTTCTTCTCCTTTATATAATTTTTTCACCACTCTAATCTAATTTTTTTATTCTGCACATACAAATGAATGGGGTAATCGAATAATGCCAAACAGCCCCATTCTTAGACTATCCTATTTCCCGACTGCCCCATTCAACTCTGAAGTCACATCAATGTATTACCTCTATTAACGTCTAAATTCCCAAATCTTCATCAATCAAAACAACTCTAATTCTTTTACTTGGTTTACTCATTCTTGTAGTAGCCATGCTGGCGCATCCACAGTTTGGCACTATGCAATCTGAACATTCCCCTGTTACTAGACATGGATCAATGTAATAATTTAAATATCCAATTTGGCTCATATCACCCCTTAATATAGTTTTCTTTGATATATTTTAAATGACAAATACACACTTTGCATAGTGATCTTTTAGATTGTTGAAAGCTCATGTATTAAAGTTTGAATTACTTCATTTACATCATTTACAATTATTCCCTGTGCGCAACTGCATATTGGTGCATCTTCATCTTTGTTCACAACATATAGATTTTGGCATGATTCTATACCAATCAAATGCTGTGATGCACCAGAGACGCCAAATTCTATACATATTTGAGATGAAATAATCTTTCCTGACATTCCGATTAACTGTTCTTTTTCTGCAAATCCCAAGTCTACAGCCCGTCTTGTTGCCCCAACTCCTGCAGATAATAAATCAGCCAATTTATATAACTGTAAAAAATTACTTTTACTTCCTAAACCTGCCCCTCCAACGAGCACAATATCTTTATTGATAAAAGAGTATTTTTTTGAGATGCACTGAACCTGTAAATCTGAATAAGGTGTACTGCTCTCTTCTAGCGGTGCTTCTTTTTCAACTATCTCCAATCGTTCTGAAGGATCTATGAGAAGTGATTCATATACTTTTTGAAATAATACTGTTGCCAATTGTGGCCTTCTATTAGGTGTAACTACTTGCACCATTTCACTCATGTTTACTCTTCTCGTTTGCAACAGCTGCCCTTCTCCGCTATCATATTCAAGCTGTATACAATCTGCCGTAAGTCCTGTCTGCAATTTTACAGATAAATATGCGCTAATAAATCTTCCACTATCCGTACATGGAAATAGGATTATTTCCGGCTGTTCCTTCTGAATTATTGGAATTATTATCTCCAATTGCGTATTATAAGAAACTCTAGCGTGACCCGATTTTATGAAATAAACTTTTTTTACTCCACATTGTTTCAGAACATCGTATAATTCTTCCGATATGTTCTTTGTGCATAGAAAAAAGCATAATTTAAATCCATTTTCTTCACATAAACTGGCTGCTTTATATAGTAAATTTTTCTCACAATCATGAATAGTAGAACCTATTATTCCACCATATACCCAGCATTCAGCCCTTTTTGACATCCATATCCTCCTTGCCCCATAGTGATAACCCTGAATATTTAAGCATTCTTTTGACCGAGTCATCCACCTTACCAACCCAGAATACTCCTCTTTTCCTATCTATATCCTTTTCTTTATATAATTTCTTAACTTTTGTAGGAGAACCGGCAATTCCACAATCTTCATTATTCTTACCAATTTCCTGATTACTCCATGAAAAAACCTCTTTACCATTTGCACCTTTTATTTCTGTTAAGGTAGGAAATGTCCTGCTTCCACATCTTCCAACTACTATTACAGACTTATTTTTAGCAGAATCCAAACGAAAATCTTCAAATCTGTTTTCTGCATATTCTTTATAACCATAATTTAGTCTCGCTGAAATCTGTAATGGTACTTGTCCTGTTGCACTATCATCTGATTTTATACCACATAAAACAAAATCATGATCTAGTTTGGATATCATCTTTGAAAGTATCTCGGAAGTTACTAAAGTATCTGAACCAGCATAAACAATATCGCTTAGTAAAATAATTTCATCTACACCAAGTGCATAGAGGAGTCCTAAATGCTTTCTTGCCCTTTCTGGTCCCATGCTAATCACGGTTATTTTACCCTGATATTTGCTTTTTAGCAAACATGCTACTTTCACTGCTTCTAAATCTTGACTCCCAATTTGACAGGGATATCCTAAAACTTTGCATTTTATATAATTCTTCTTCTGATACTTAACACATACTATTGCATTCATCTTGCTCCCCTATCTTTGCTTCTTACCTCTTGCAGTTACTTCTATTGAACTGCAGAATTCTATAACGGCTGGCTGCTTATATGGCTGCAGCATTTTACTCAAATATTTTCTCAGTTCTGTTTCCTTAATTTCTTCATTTGTTTCTACTACAGCACGAAGAATATTTTTTTCTCCTTTTTCATACTTAACTACACATCCACTAATCCCAGGGTATTTCTCTATCACACATTCGATTTCTTCAAGCTCTACCCTGAAACCATTTACCTTTACCATGTGATCCAAACGTCCGATATGGACATATTCATCGTGTCCTACAGTGATTACGATATCCCCTGTACTATAATAATCTTTGCTTGAAATTTCTTTTCTGTCTCTATAGCCGTTCATTAGAGATTCTGTTCTTACTATTAATTCACCATAACCATCATTTAAATCACACTCTTTTATTTGTATATCTGCATAGGGGCAGGCTTTTCCAATTGGTATTTGGTCATATTGTAAATCCTTTGTACTCAACTTATGATAGGTGATAACATTTGTTTCCGTGGGACCATAAAAATTGTAGAATTCCGCTTTTAAAAACAAATTCATTAATTTTCCAGCAAACTTAACAGGCATAGACTCTCCTGCATAGATAATGCATCTTAAATTCTCTTTACACTTTTCAAATATATCAATCTCGCTCATCTTAATAAGAATACTCGGTACCGAATACCAAATTGAAATTTTATTTTCAAATATAAACTTGCAGAGTGTTTTAGGAAATGCTGAACCTCCATGCGGTAGTAGAACTAGGGTTGCCCCTGAACTTAAGCTACAATAAATATCAAAAATTGACAAATCAAATGAAAATGGTGCATGTGATGAAAATGTATCTTCTGCAGTTATGTTTAAATACGAGGAAGCCCACAAAACAAACACAAGGGAGGCTTTATGCGATATTTCAATCCCTTTTGGAACCCCCGTCGATCCAGATGTATATAGAATATATGCCACGTCTCTTTCACTTCTATTTTTTTCTATAACTATAGTACCTTTATTATTTATCTTCCCCCTCCTTATTTCTTTATAAATTATGATGTTTACAACGGGTAGCCTACATACTTCCATATCTGTAACAATAATTTTAATTCCTGCATCTTTTATAATTCTACGAATTTGAAAAGCGGGTAATGTTTTATCGATTGGTACATAAGCAGAACCTGATTTCAATATAGCAAAAATTGTCACAACACACTGAATGGTTTTATCCATAAAAACACCTATAGGTTCTTTTAGTTTTTTTTTCTTATTATTTAATTCATATGCAATTAAATTACTCATTTCATCTAACTCAGTATATGTAATACTACACACGGAATCCCTAACCGCTTCCTTTTGTGGATATTTTTCAACACTTCGCCTAAGTACCTCGTCTAAAAACATGTATCAATTTCCTCCTTATTCAAACTCATTGTAGCAATTATATTTCGTTGAATGTCAGATGTTCCTGAGTACACAAGTGCTCCAAGGCTGTCTAATAACTGCTGAGTTGCATAGTATTCATTTAAATATCCCATTGCACCATAGTTTTGAAGCGCATCTATGCTGTTTTTATAAAGATTCTCACTTATTACAAGTTTTGCAATAGAAGAACATAATGAGAGATTCCTCTTTTTTTCCATATTCGCAACTACATGCTTTAAATACAATTTACTCGTCTCTAAGCGAACTCTCATATCTGCAATACGATTTGAAACAGATTGTTTTTCACCAATAGCCTCACTACCTTGTTTACGTATTTTTGCATAATGTAGGCAAGTATCGAACTGTCTTTCCATAATACCAACCTGAAATGCCATAAGAAAGACACGCTCATGAATCATTGTATATTGAAAAATCATCATTCCTTGGCTTTCTCTTCCTAATCTCATTTCTTCACTACAAAAACAGTTCTCAAAATATAAGTCTCCAATAGGTGAAAGTGGCATACCGAATTTTTTTCCTCTGCTTATTGCTTGAATATCGCTTTTCTTTTCATCGACAATAAAACAGCTAACTCCTGAAATCCCTGAACTTTCTTTCCTTCTTGCATAAATCATATGCAAATTTGCAACTGGAATGTTTGTAACAAAAACTTTGCTTCCAGATAATACATACCCATTCAGTACTTTTTCATAAACAGATTTTAACTGGAATACATCCGATCCCGCATCTGCTTCTGTTATTGCATGTGAGCCAATCAATTTCCCACTCATTAATCCCGGTAAGTAAGTTTGAAGGAGTTCTTCATTTCCAAACTTTAAAAGCGGTACAATAAAAGCCCATAGCTGCACATTTACAGAAAAAAGCACCCCTACTTGCCCATTACCATATCCAAGTCCCTGCATCAGATCAATAATCTCCGAATGACTCATTTCAAGTCCACCATACTTTTTAGGCACAACACTTCTAAATATGTCAAACTCTGAATATAAGTTCCAAAATTTCTGAAATGCTCTTTCTTCTGTAAAATCACATAGTTCAAAACAATATTCAGCAAAACATTTGCCTATCTCAAAATAGTTTAATATCTTGTTTTTTCCCAACATAAAACTCACCTTCATTCTGCGATTGACTGATACAATTTATTACAATAATTACATTCATCACAATTTTTTTTACAGTTTATTTTAGTATTATGAAGTCCGTCTAGCTTTTTATTGGGGATAATAACATGCTTTGCAAGTTCTATGTCCGATAAGAAAACATAATTACCAGCATACACCTGTTCCTGATAAGCCACAACCCTATCACATAGCAGATCTGCTTCAACCAAGCGACCAACAATTTTAAAATTATCACATATGCCGAAGTAATCTTTCATATCCTCTGGTCTAATACAATTATTACTCAAGAGAAGGGCAGAATCATGAATTAATCTGCTTCTACATTGTAGATGATAATCCATTTCATTATCACTATGTGCATAGTTGCTATGATGAAATCTCCTCCATGGGCAGTCACCAAGGCAGGATTCATTTAGCATAATACGCAGTTTCGCATACTTTAACCCACTTTTCATTTCAATTAATTTTTTCATATTAAAATTTACATTCATAGAAGGGATGATAATATCAGCCCCAATATTTTCGTAATAAACCGCCATTCTACGTTCTGTAATCTCACATATTGTTGATGCTACAACTTCCATAGATGTTTTTTTCTTTACTTCGCTAATTAAGAATGGATGACTTGCTATAATCCTATCTACGCCAATTTTCTCTAAATTTGTTAAATATGTATCTTGATTAATCCACCATTCTTTTTCTGATCTTGGTGGAATCCCACAAGGGGAATTTAATGCAATTTCATATTTTATATTGTTTTCATGGGCAAGACTAACACACTCGTTTAATTCTTTTAAGGAGCTGGCATATTGTGGTCTACCACCCGCAACGATACCGCGAACGCCTCCAGAGTAAACACTATCAATATATTTATCTACCTCTATAATTTTCTTCAAGTCACTTACTTTCCCGTTAAATCCAACTGACAAAGAGTATTTTGAATTACCTTGCATTTTTAGCCCTCCCAATTTACTCAAACTCATATTTATGATATTCTATTTGATGTAATAAAATACACAGACCGATTGGATTTTCAACCAAATACCAATGTGACCCGAGTGGCAAATATAATTTTGCAACATTATGAAAAATCCTATCCACAACCTTTAAATTTTCCTTACTAGATACAATATCAAACTCCCCGGAAATATTGTAGATACTTGCATGAAAATAATTATTAACTTCTTGATAACGGTAAGTTGAAAATATCCAGTGTAGTCTTTGGTAGTTAATAAAATTAGCAGTATCATCATATGGTCTCATCAAACAATTTTGATAATATAAACAGCTGTTCCAGAACTCCCTTTCAGTTTTTTTAAAATTTAGCACTCTATATACCTTAAGAGTTTTTTCCAAATTGGAGTTTGGGGGGATACTTAAAAGAGTATCTGTCCCTTTTTCAAAATCACTTAAAATACTTAATGAATCGTTTCTCGTAGAAAAATTACCTGATAATATAGTAAGTCGACATAAATCAATGTTATTCCTCAGCAAAAAATGTGTTGCCAATTTAGCTCCCGAGCACCATGCCAATACATGACATGTTTTTATATTTTCTTTCTCACATATATACGTAACATTATTTACCATACCATCCATGCTAGTATTTTCATTCTGTGTATTCTCTAAATGTTCCGGGCTAAATAAAATAATACGATATTGATTGTTTAACAAACTGACAAAAGGATTCCAAATAGTAGCTCTTACACCATATGCATGAAATATAAGTAAGGTTCTTTTATACGAAACAACTTCTGATGATACAAAATAAGTCCCAGCCCCCTCTAGAATCCGCTCCTCAAGAAGATCTTCTGAATTAAGTTTTTTTTTACATTCCTTGCGATATTGATAGATTTCAGCAACTCTATTCGCCAGTGAAATTTCATTTTCAAGATTATCCACATACCACTTTGATCTGCAGTATTCGTTAATTCCTTTCTCAAAATCAGATTCCTGCTGCGTACACTGTTCTAATTCACCGTTCTCTAAAACAATTTTTATTTCTGCCTTTTCTCCTATAATTTTTACAATATTATATAAACTTATGTTTGGCAAAATATTCTGCACAAACAGATTATTTACATGCCTAAATTTCTCTGATACAGAGATACTATTAATCCCTTTTTCCTGCAGACGATCAAAAAAAGCAAATACTGAATCCGCAACACTTTCAAATATTATTTCCACCATTCATTCTACCTCTTATATTATGAAAACCTTCTGCTATTTACATTTCATTTATTAAATTCAAAATCGCTTCAATTGTCTCAAAATCATCAATTGTAATCATAGACTCATCAAGTTCAACTCCGGAATACTGATTCAAACACAATATTAGGTTTATGACATTTAGTGAAGTCAATATATGCTGTTCAAAGAGTTTTGTTTTTTCATCAATACCTGTTGTATCAATAAATAAAGTTTTCTCTAAAATATCTAAAATAATTTCTTTTGTCATATCCATATCCATCCTCGTTTTGTAATTAACTAAAATATTTCGTTATGATATTTCTGATGTTCAGTAAATTTTCACTTTGATTTATAAAAAAATGACCCCCTTTCATCTTAGAAGTCGTAAGATTCTCAATAAACTGTTCCCACTCTGACACATAATCAACTTCTATTCCTATATCCTCTGTTCCATAAATCAGGTGCGTTGGAAAATCATATTCCTTTGCTTTCTCAAACTTTGGAATATATTTTTCTAGTAGCATCAAATCATTTCTGAATCTATCTAATACTATTGTCTTAATTGAATCCATCTCAAATCCATATTTTATATATGACATCGCTTTTAGTTGTACAATTAATTCCATCTCATCTGCTTTAGAATTAAAATGGCTTATTTTATGAAGCCTGTTTGGTGGATACGAAGAAGTTAATATGAAACATTTTAAACTCTTAATTTTTCTTTGATACGCTTTGTCCATGCTCTTAATTACTTCAAATGCAATATTCCCACCAAAACTATGCCCCCAAAATATCATTTGCTCTGAATTAACGCTTACTATCTCACTCACATAATATTGTACCATTTCCTCCACAGTTTTTATGTTGCAGCCTTTCTTTTTTGATAAACTCAAAATTTCTATATGGGCATTAATATCCAACTTTTTCATCATGGGTAATAGCGCAAAATTGTTACAACCAGCATAAGCAAAAAAAAATAGTGTATTTTTATATTTTTTTTTCATTTTATTTTCTCTCCATACTGCTAACTTCTACTTATGTATTATGATTCAATGTCTGATCAACTGCTAAAACTAATGATTCCACAGTTTCAAAGGAATCCATCGTTAAATCCTCTGTTCCAAAAGATAGATTAAATTCTCTTTCTAAATTAACAAGAAGACATAGAATTCTTACGGAATCAATATTTAAGTCGAAGATGATAGACGTATTGTTTTGAATGTTGAATACATTGTCTGTAATATCATTTAAAATTTTTTTAACCTTTTCTTCAATAATTCTTTTCTCCATACAACGCCTCCTATTCACATGCTATCAGGACATTCCAATATTAATTGTGCTCATTATATTAGAAACGCTCTCAAAATTATTTATTAGTAATAATTCTTCTGGAAATTCAATATTAAATTCATCTTCAATTCTACTTATTATTGCAATATAATTCATTGAATCTAATCCATAATCAAATGTTAAATTTTCATCATCTTTAATGTCATTTGGTATATCAATCTGCCCTTTGCAAACTTCTTTTATTATCTGAATAATCTTTTCTCTCATAAATAATCTCCTTTCATTGAAATCTAGTGTACAAGGGACGAAACCCTTCGTACACACTTTTTTTACGTGAACTATATGTAGTCCACGTAAGTTACATTTGCTGTGCGTATAGCTTCCTCTAAGGATTTCTAACTGACTTTTTGGCCTTTTATTTTCACTTTCCAGGTCTGTTATTCGTCTATCTTTTGCTTTAGATGTCATTATGGATTTCAGTTACCTTTAAATCTGTATAGCTAAGTTCTCTTGTATGATACTTATCCCTACATCCTTACACCTTGTTCGACATACTCCCTTGCTCTCGTGTGCCAAAAATGGGGAGTAAGCAATAAAAATATCGGAATCATCAATAATCTTACATAAATTACTCACCAAATTGTCTCAGGGCATGCATTTTAAAGTGGTATAGCCCCTCTCCCGTTTCCCCCATGTATATATTTTTCCTTGATCAATCTCTTTACTCTTTCTCCTGGTATTCGTTTTAATCCCCATATATCTTTCGGGGTTTCTTCCCTTTCATCATAGAAATCTATTAAAAAATCTATGATGCTGGAGGCCGTGCTCCTATAATTTTCTATCGTTTGTTTTTCTTTGATACCACTTCCCCTCAGATCAAAAGTAAGTTTCTTTGTGAATTTTTCTTTATCTCTAAGTTCCGCCAAGCTCTTCGTCTCTTTGTAATCCCTGCTGACGAACGCTCCCAGCTTCACAATCCGCTGGCTTACATTAGCAAGTGTCGATAAGGTCATTCTTTCTTCTTTAAATGCGGAAACTACGAAATACTTCACTTCATTTTTAATCTGTTCGTTAACAAATTCACTAAAATCTATATGTCGGATACCATACAGGGGCTTTCCCATAAATATAGGTTTCTTTATGTCCCAAAGATCGCTATCTTTCCAATAGGCGTCATCCCTCTCTAGGTATTCTTCCAAAATCCCATACCTGCCCTGGATACTTTCCTTGATGGAAGGAAAGTATCCAACCACTTCTCTTTGACTAAGTGCTGCATTCAAAGGTATGACTTTGGGCTGACCTCCGGGTTTCTGAAGGCAGTTGAAAACAATGCCATATCATCAATGATAATCTCCTGATAGTCTCGACCTCTTTCTGCTCAAGGTGTTCAAAATACAGTTTCAGGTGATGACAATACATCCGAAGTGTATTTCCTGCGTAATTCGTATTGTCCTTGAAACGGATAAACCTTAAGACAGGCTCCACGGACTCACCGTGGTCATCCACCGGATAGTATCGTTCTTTCTCATCATTGAATTTAATCAAAATTATTGTTATTCTATACATATATCTCCTCTTGTATTTTAAAAAAATTCTCTTAAATGTGCAGATTCATTAAATGCAGATAGTATCTTTTTCGCATTATCAAACTGTGCACTTCGAATTGCTTGTGCAATTTCTATTTGAGACTGAAGATACACGTCCATAAAGCCACTATTAATTTTTTTTATCTTTCTAAACTTATTCATAGCAATTTGACCTGATAAAGCATTTCTTATCATTTGCTCATAATATTTATAAGAAAAGAATACTTCTTTATATGACTTTCCACTGTATTTAATTTCCTGTTCAAATAAATTATCGTGAAATACCATCGGAAGGATTTTATTTCCCGTGTGCCACTCCATTCCACAACGAATCATACTTCGAATTACAGCATCCTTATCTTTAACTAAGACTCGATCGGATTGAAACCACTTAGTCTGTGGTTGCACTACCGGTGCAAAAGGCAGAACTGTATCTGGTTTCAATACCTTTAAATGTTCAATGGTACTCATTATTGTTTTATTATTTTCATGCGGAGACGGAACAATAATGCTGGCTGTCGTCAATATATCATACTTATTGAGCAACTCAAAACACTCTTTAACTTTTTTTGTTTCCTGCTTTTTTGACAAGTCCTCTAAAACCTCATCTGAACCAGATTCGACACCTATCCAGAACCAATTAAAATTCCCTTTTTTCAGCCACTTCAAATCTTGTTCATTAATGCTCCTAAGAGACTGAAAACACATAAATCCATAATGAAGCTTTTTTTGATAAAGTATCTTACTTATACTAGCGAGATGTTTTAATGGTGGATTAGAATCTGCCAAGTGAAAATAGCTGAATCCATATTTCCTGTTAAGGCGAATAACATCCTCGACAAATAAATCTGATGACTTTAGTAAAAGCTTTCCGCTCTTTTGTGGATGAACACAGAATTCACAGCCAAAATTACAGCCTCTTGAGCTCTCGACATGTACATTATGTAACTTGTATTTTGAAAACAGATAAACATCCTCGTCATAATTATATGGTGATACTTTATCTAAATTGGGAAATATCCTGCTCCTCTTTACCAGTTCTTCTTTATCCTGATAAATAACATTAGTAATATCCCCTAACTCTCTCTTACCTTCCTTAAATTCTGCGATTTGCTGAATTGTTTCCTCTCCCGGACCATGTATTAAAATGTCAAACACAGAAGTTTCATAAAATATATGCTCCTGATAAATCTCTACAGATGGTCCACCACCGATCAGTAAAGCATTTTTATACTTATTCCTCAATAAACCTGCCATATAAAATTGGTCTGGCTGCGAATTCTGTCCCCACAATTTAAACCCTATAATATCGGGTTCGAAATTCTCACAGACAATAAAAATCTGCTCAACTAACTTATTTATCACCTTTCTGTTATGAATGTCTACCTTTTCATCAAATATCAAGCATTTATCAATGATCTTTTCACCTTCATATTTGCTTTTGGCACCTGCTTGCTTTACTGCGAAAGCTATATTGAAATACTTTTCCGCTTCATCTTTTAATTGAAAATACTCTTCCTCATAATCATGTGGAAACAATTCCTCCCATACGTCAAGCCGTTGAAAATCAAATATCTTTACATTGTAATCTTTCTCTATTAAAGAACCACCTAGCAAGGCCAAACCATTATCATAATGCAACCAGGTAGAATTTATCTCTGGATAACCACTATAGGAAACTAAAATTATATTTAACTTTTCCCTACCCTTATTATAATTCATCAAATTCCTCTCCTAAGTAAATACATTTTTGGCTACTTATCGCGATATACCCTTTGAATAATAACTTACAATGTTATTTAACTCTGTCATAGTCATTATTTTTTTCTGGAGAGTAAATAGCTCATCACTTGAAAATGAACATGTTGCATCAATAAAGTTTTTATCAAGTTCTAGTTGCTCTTCCCACGAAATATACCCATCTTCTTCAATCTTATTAATAATTCTCTTTGCTTCAGGAGTTATTATTGACGAAACTTTATAGTTGTGATAAAATCTAGACCCTGGAAATACACTAATCGGGAAACACCCTACAGTCAAAAGAATATTTCCATAATTCATCATCATCCATTTAAGTCCATCATCTACTGCTTTGATAGATTCCTCTGTTTCATATGCACCTATTACAATACCTATTCTTACAGCAATATTGTACTTCTTTAAAGCATCCATACACTTTTCTAGTATTTTCATACTACATACCGGCTTATTCAGTACCTTTATACTTTCGCTGTAAAAGTGATCAATTCCTAAATAAACACAGCCTACATCTGCTTCTTTTAGTAGTGATGCTATTGTGTCATTCACAAGAAATGGTGACAAATAGATATATTTACTACATTTCTTTGCCTCTAATATACGTTTTCTTTCCAATAACTGATTTAAATATCTTATTCTATCTTCTTCTTTCCATGGCAACCATTGACTAGACGGATCATATACCCAGTTCGCCTTATATTTTGTAACCATAACACTAATCTGATTTAGATAATCATCAATATTCATATTTATATACTGCTTATTCCCTTCAATGGAACAGAAGCTACATCCACCATTTTTTCTGGCCGCCCAAGGACATCCTTTATTTCCCTCAATTACAAGCTGACGAACATTATCAATTCTGTTAATTCCTCTCCCTATTACACTATTCCGTTCTGTTTCGTCAAGCCTTTCTTCAATCGCATAATAGTTTGAGTAGTCAAATACTCTCAATAATATTGATCTTTTTGCATCCTCCCTTGATTCTATTATCATGCGCTTTCCCGAAAAAATCATATCATATAAAATACTTTCTGCGTTGCCAACGCCTATAATGTCAATTATTGAATTATTTTCATAAGATGTATAACAATAATTTACAAGCTGGCCAGCTATGCCTATTTTAATTTGTGTACTGTACTCCTTTCTAAGGTTTTTAATTATTTTTATACTCTTTGCAGAATTATATAAAAATAATTCTGCAAAGACAAAAACATTTTTATAATTCTCTAAACTCTTATTAATCTCATTATATAAAACATCTTCAAATTTTTTATCATTTCCGACAAACATTTCATCTATTGAAACCATATCTATATTCAGTTTCTTAGCTGTACCACCAACCGCTGCCAAGCCACCACTTGGCATTGTGAGCAAATCAAATCGTTTGATTGCCGAATCCGCACAGCAACATATACAAATCAATTTATTTGACTTCATCTTTTCCTCCCTGCTTCGCACTATAAGAACCATTCATTAGTACCTCATATCCCCAATGAACTTGAAATGAAATACGTGCTGATTTATTATCGACTTTTTGCATTTCAACTAATTCTCTTACAAATTGCTGCGCTTCATCTCTTGTTACCATTGATAGTTTTTTTCTATAATCAAAGAAACAGTTAAACGTTACATCAACTTGATTAAACAGCCTAATAAAATCCATATAGCGGGTCATAATAAGCTCTTTATCATTTGGCGTCAGACCGAGCATAATATTAATCTTAATTGCAATATCATTTTCATTGCAATAGTCAGCTAACTTAATAATATTGTCCGGCCTAATATCAACATTTTTCTTTATCTGCGACATTATTTTTAAATCAAATGTTTCTGCAGCATAACCAATTAACTTTGTCTTAATAAACGGATGACATGATAAGGCATCTATAAATTTATTAATCGATACAATCTTAGTATTATAATAATAAATCTCAATCTCACGGTCTAAATATGGAAGTAATTCCAAATAAAAATCTTTAATGTGCTCTTCTGTAATCTCAACTCCTACCATATAGAAAGCGTCGATTCCTCTTGATACATATTCTAGTATTTTGTTAGCAATTCGTTTTCCATTGCCCTCTTTTGGTATTTTACTTGCATATTTTGCATCACTGTCACGGAAGACGCAAAAAGTACATTTATTCCAAGTACATCTTGAATTAACTTCAACTGGAGCAGTATTTTCAAGTATTGCCTCTGGTTCAATTATAGTATCATGAAAAGTACGCATCGTATGAATTTTGGAATAGTCAATTGGGGTACTATTTACAATATAATTATAAAGATCATCTTCTCCTTCACCATAAAAATACTTTACATTCCCAATGTTGAATCTATTAAAGCATTGTCCCAGAACATCCTGAATTCTATTCGTCAACATCCCTCCTACAATAATTTCTCCCTTATAACTTGAATCTGCCAGGCTTTGCATATACTTTCTAAATACCATATTCGTAATCATTTCAAATCCTGGCATAGATAGCATAACTAAATCATACATGCCATAATCAATATCTACATATTCCTGCATATACTGAAAGGTAATATCTATATCCTGCTGTTTTAAATAAGAATATAATCTTGCAGCACCAAAATTAATATATTTAGGTTTTTGAAAAATAAAATTGTAACTGCTTAAACAAGCTAAAAATAGTATTTTATTATATTTCATATCACTTATATTCCTATCTATTTTACTCTTCGGAATAACCGAATGTAATTTTTATTTTTTCTTACTAGCTTAAAGTACAGTTTCATGTAAAGTTCATGAAGCTGGCCGCTTACAGCAATAATATAATCATTTACAAAGTATTTATTAGTGACATCCATTGCTTTCTCATCATTCCATTCGACTTCTAGAATATCAAGCAGTTCATCAAACCAGTCTGCAATATAATCATTTATTCCATCTAAAATAGACTCGTATTTCTCGTCATACTCTTGCACAATTTCATATTCATCCAACTTTCCGTTATTTAGAAAATGAGTCTCTATATTTGCAATATCGGAAGAGAAAAATCTGCTATAGGTTGATATAAGTGCAAGTTTACTAAGATTCTCAGTCATACCCCTCTCATAATTGAAATAATCTGTCAGAAAATCATGCATCTTTCCTATTTCTGGATTCACATAATGATATTTGTTTTTTTCATATGTACTATCTTCACGAAGTAAACCATCTTGACGTACCTTTTGTATTAATTTTGTGCCTTCGTAAAGTTCTGTAAAAGTTATAAATCTTTCGACATTTGATGCATACTTATATTCACGTAAGAACTTGCAATTCTCACGCAAACGTTCTAATGCAGAATATGGATTAAAGTTCATGAAACCAATATATGGATAAATCTTATTCTCTCGCAAAAATTTCAGGCAGTTCTTATTGTCCTCCATGGATGCTGTTTTTCCATATAATTTTAGATCTTCTTCATTTCCTGTTTCAATTCCGATTTCGACACTTGCCAAACCTGATTTTCTAAGTATTTTCACAAGTTCAGAATCCATATTCTTGTACGATTCTGCACGAAAAAAAGTCCAATACGTGATATTGACTTTACGATTAATAATTTCCTGTGCTATCGCTATCATTCTCTCTCTGCTAAAACCTGGATCTTCAAAACTGTTATCGTGTATCAAGAATCTATGAAGTCCTGTTTCTTCTATTATGTTCTCGATTTCATCTACTACTCTTTTTGGAGAAACCCCTCTCCATTTCTTCCAATAGACATGTGATAAACAAAAACTACAATTTCTTGTACAGCCTCTACTTGTAAAAATAGATGCAACATTTAAGTCACTATCAATTAGTAAATCTCTAGCCGGAAATGGCAATACATCCAAATCATCCACAAAAATATTCTCTTGAGAGCTCCGGATTTCATCTTTGACTCTATAAACCAGATTTGGCACCTCAGTAACAGAATCTAGTTTGCTTTCAAGATATTGCAGCAGCTTGTAGAAAGCAATCTCTCCTTCACCTTTTATAATATAGTCTACATCCGGCCAGTCTCTCATTAATTCATTATAGTGAATAGATGGAAAACATCCACCAAGGCTGACTGTAACATGGGGAAATCTCGCTTTTAAACCAACAATAAAGCGGTGAACTAGCGGTGCCGTCTGATTATATACAGTAATGCCTACTAAATCAGGATTCAAAATTTCTATCTTATCATAATTTGATTCTTCATTAATAATGGTCATTAATTCAACTGTATATCCCTGTTTTCTTGCATAAGCAGCTACATAGCATGGACCAAGCTCCTCCATCTTATAATCTTTATCCTTTGGTATCGGTACCACAATTAGTACTTTCATTCTTCACCTCCAAACGTAGCAATAAATTTCACAATTTCATCAGCGCACAAACATCCCTTTTCAGTCAAAAGTGCACGACTTCCTTCCTTTTTTATCAACCCTTTGTTACTTAAGATCTTACATATTTCCTCAAATCTCTCAATCTTTTCTGGTTCTATTTCCTTGTAAAACTCATTTAAATCAAGCCCTTTCTCGTTGATAAATTGTAGTTCTGAAGAAAACTTTTTAAACTGCAAATATTCATCTGTTAATTTTGCGCAAGTATTTATAAATGGAAGTTTTCCACTCTCAATTGCTTTAATATACTCATTTGACTCATTAAGATTTCTCATATGATAATTGGCAAAATATGAAAATGCCGAAGCACCAATTGGCAAAATATCAGAAAACTGTGGATACGAAAAATATTTTTCTTCTTTTGTCCAAGAACAGGGTCTATTTAATACATATTTCATATCTTTCATATATCTAGATAATATTAAATCCATCTCTAATGTCTCTTCGTTTGTTGGAAATTGAGAAATATTATTTTCCCTCATTTCATACATATTTTTCTGGTTCTGAAAATAATCAAGCCATTTGATATAGTATAAGGTTACAGATTCTGTACGAATTTCATTTAACTTATCAAGCGTTTCAATCCAGTTATACATGTTCTGTCCCGGCATTCCTAGTAAAAGGTCAATATTGATATTATCAAATCCATTTTCCCTTGCAACCTCAATAGAATTTGCAGCATCCGTTGCACTATGTGCTCTTTTTGTTAATTTTAAAACTTCATTAGAAAATGTTTGAACTCCTATACTAAGTCGGGTAACTCCATTTTTCTTCATCGCACGTAGTGTCTCAGCGCCGCCTTCACGTAGAAGTGAATCTGGTGTTGCTTCCACTGTCCAAGGCACTCCTGCACAAACATTTAGTTTTTCTCTAATAGCATATGTCAAACGATCCATTCGGTCAGCGCCAATCAAAGTGGGTGTGCCTCCCCCAAAATGAATTGCCACTGGTTCAATTTCAAACTCTATCGCTTCCTTTAGCATATCAATATTCTTAATAAGTGCATCCACATACCTATCCAGAAATTCATCTTCTGGTAAAAGTTCTGTATTAAAATAACAGAATAGGCATTTTCGAATACAGTAGGGAATATGAACATAAACATATAATTTCTTCTTATTACCATTCTTTTTTTTGCTAAAGAGTTCTTTCAAATCTGGCAATGAGTCAGATAGTGAAAACAACTTAGTATCATCATAGGTACGGAAAGAACCAAAGCCATACATCCTAGTTCTCCACTGCTCATAGTTGATTGTATCCTTTATATACCACTGCTCTGATAAATCCCATTTCTTTGCTTCTTTTTTGCACTCTTCAATTATCTTACCGTTCATTCAGATTTCCCTCCATCTTTTCTAAATATATTTTTTTTAATTTCTTAGTGTCTGCTTTTCCAATATCGCTCAGCGGGAATTCTTTTACTTCTATATAATCATCAGGCATCATATATACCGGAATTTTTTTTGCGAGTTCCCATCGCAAATATGTAATCTCCACTCTTTTGGACATAATCACAAATGCAACTATTATAGATATATCAATGTCATCATCTACAACTGAAATGCACATTGCATCTTTTACAATCTTTATTGACTTTAATGCTTCATCCACTTCATTCAAATGAATACGCATTCCATTTCTTTTAATCATATCTCCTTTCCTTCCCATAAAAAAATAGGTACCATTTTCATCCTTAATTACATAATCATTTGTACAATACATTAATTGACCATCTATATTTTTTATAACTGCATTTGTTAATTCTTGTTCATTCCAGTATCCTGCCATAACCTGAACTCCGCCGAGACATAGTTCCCCTTTTGTGTTATTGGCCACTACGTTATATGATTCATCCACTACTTTTGCGCTTACATTCTTTAAAGGTTTTCCAATAGGAATTTTTCCTAATTCAATATCCGATCTCGTTATTAGACATGAAAGTGCTGTTACAGTTGTTTCTGTTGGTCCATAACGGTTGTAAACAGAAGTATCAGGCAATAACTCCATCATCTTCTTCAAATCATTAATTCGACATGCTTCTCCACCCAAACCAACTGATTTCAGATACACATTTCCTCCATCTTTTTTTATTTTCTCTATTTCCTTAAGCATAATTGTCAAAACAGTAGGCGTACATCCTATATGCGTTATTTTTTCTTCTGTTAATAGCTTCCTTAAAATACGGCCAACTCTACAATTTCCTTTTGAAAATACTAAAGTCCCCCCATAATACAGGGTAGCGAATATGCTTCCAAGCGACCCATCAAAATATAACGGAAACAATGGAAGTAATCTTGAATTATGGTCTAGATGATAATCTGACTGGATTGCCTCACAAAAATTTATAATCCCTTCATATGTAATAGTTACTCCCTTTGGTTCTCCAGTTGTTCCTGATGTGTATGCAATATAACAGAAGTCCTTCTCTTCTACATTCTCACCATATATTAGTTGTGATTCATTATAAATACTACAATTAGAATTTTCCTGTGTTTCAATAATATCTAATATCTGGAATTCTTCTATCTCTTGATTCCCATCACCAAGCATAAGCGCCTCAGGTTGACAATCCTTCAATATTATTTCAATACGCTCCTTTGGCGAATCATATGATATAGGAATAAATATTCCGCCTATTTTAATAACAGTTAACAAACAAGTCACAAAATAAATAGATTCAGAAGTCCACACTGCAATTCTTGAGCCTCTTCCTATATTCATTTCTCGCAACTTCTTTTCTAAGATACAACTTTTCACCGCTAGTTCCTGATATGAATAAATTGTATTACTGCATTTGATTGCTGCATTATTAGAGAACTCTTCTACTTTTCTACCAAACATATTATAATATGTGTCCATTTCCCCCTCTTTTCTTTACAAAATTATCATGGTATTGTTCCAATCAGTACATTTACACCTTCAATATCGAATTCCAACTTTTGTATATCCATACAGCCACTTTCCGCCATACACTTAAATAATTCATCAGCCGCGAAAAGTCTCTGGATTTTCGGCATAACCTCTTTTAACCATTCAATTGCTTTCTCTTCACTAATAGCTTTCTCTTTCGCTATATTCTGTGCAAGTTTATAATATTTTACAATTGTATAATTAATTTGAAATTTTTTTATCCAATCAACTGTATCTGACCACTTCATTTTCTCTCCATGAATGAATTGCCGACTACATAGTTTAAGTATTTTTCCATAGCAAATCCCATCCTCCTCTATAACACCCATTTCGTTGGCAATTTCATATTTTTTACCTGACTTACTAAAAGAAGTCAATATGATTTTCCCCTTTGATATGGTCTTTTTCTTATATTGGTCAATTAGCTCTTTTATCTGTTCTTCTGTCATACCATCAATTACACCCGTAGTAATAATCACAGTATTAAATTTTTTCTCATCCGATTGCAGTGGACTGGAAACATTTTCATATCCCGTCTGCTCCAGTTTGCTTAGCATATTTGAAGATGTATCATACCCCCATACTAAGGCCTTCCCCATTTCATCTGTGATATTCTTTAATAATAACCCAGACCCACAGCCGACAATAGCTAATGGAAATTGAATTTCTCCCCGAACTTTCTTGTAGGTTCCCATTGTCATCCCATTATTCTCCATTGTACTCCAGTATGGTGCAATTTCATCCCAATCATATACATATTTATTATTCATAAAATTTCCCCTTATTTAAGCAAAAACAAATATTTCATTCGCTATGTCTTTGACTTGTTTCCTATCACAAATATTCCAAATAAAGTTTAGGTCCTTACTTAAAATATAAATGGTTTTATATCTTTAGATGAAATCATGTCGGTATTTTCATTTTCTTTTTATAGGCATTTTTATATTACAGTTTTTATTCTACAACACAATAAATGCCTTCTTTTTCCGTGATAAATTATTATTAACAAACAATTTTCTTATTTTTGACATCAAGGTAACTTCCTAGTTATCCCATACAGGGTTTGCCATTAAAAAACTTAAGAAGTCCAAGGAAACTCAAACAATTTTATTATTCAAATATAATTTAGAGAAGTATCAGATTCAGATCAGACAAAAAGAATAGTTCTGATTTAAACCCGAACCGCTCTGAATGTGATCCTTCTCAAGTGTATTCGACAATGTATGGGAATTGAATCATTCAAATCTTTTTAAATGAATAAAAATCGTCAAATGGATTCCCTGAAATCACCATTGTCAGTAAATTATAATTATTCATTCATGTGTTGACTAATATTTATTAATACAGATTTGTAAAGTCAAGGATTTACCGCTTTAGCGGTGCGGTAGCATCCTTGACTTTACAAATCTGTATTAATGAAATTCTGACGCCGAAAACAGGGAATTTAACGCGATAAAAAAACACGGATTCTTGGGTCACTGATTTGATACGTGTATTCGTGATGGCGATAAGATGGGTGTATCTTCCGAGATACTCGATTGCATTACCTGGGGTACAGAAGAGTACATTAAGATATATAATAACCGGACAGGTTCAGAGCGCGTTAATCCGTTCCTCAATGATTATCATCTTCACTATATGAGAAATCCATGTAAAAGCGTTAATCCTACTTTGTCATGATTGCCGGAATCAATGTTCACCTGGATACCAGGCTGAAAAAGCAAGAATAGATGCAACCGCCTGACAATGACCGTGATATGTTTTTCAAAAGCCTTCCCTTTCTATTTGATTCGTACAAAATCAGGCATGTACTTGATAAATAAATAAAATCTCTCTGTTCATACATTGGTTTCCGAAACTGCTTTGATATTCAATCATTTCTATTATATTTAGAATAATATCTTATTTTTAATATCCTCTTCATTAACTTTCTCTAAACATTTAACACTGATATCAAAATAACAATTTTGATTCAAAAATTTCAGTGAAATTTTTGCTCTTCCCTTTCTTGGATTTATTTTCTTTATAGTTCCCTTGTAATGAGCTAATGGTCCATCTGTAATAATTACCTTATCTTTTTCTAGAAAAATAGTAGATATATTGATTATCCCTTCATTACTTACCAAATTAATGATAGGAACTATTTCTTCTGAACGTATTTCTTGGAAATTCTCTTCTATTCTTAATAATGCAAATAAATCAGAATGCCACCCTACTATTAGAATCACATTATAAATACTTAATATGGACTCGGTATAAACCAAGACATAACCCGGAAACAATATTTTTTGAACTAAAGTTTTTTTCCCTAATTTATATTCTATCAATTCCCTTTTGGGTACAAGTATATTATAATCAATTTCGGTATAATAACTAAGAATTTGATTTAGGTATCTACATATTGTATCTTCTTCACCTGTCTTTACAAAAAATGCATACCATTTCATAAAAAACCTCTTTCGGGCATAGCTTCGCCACTAGTCCCTTTATTACAAAGACCTTAAAAACTAACTATTACAGATTAAAATGCCAACTAGCCGAAACATAGATTAGTATTTTTTCTCTTTTTTAGAAACTCCATTTATAAAAAACAAAACTGAAATATCTTATTATCGAAATAAGATATTTCTTAGCCTAATATAGAATAATTAGATATTTTAGTCAATATTATAGGGATGGTGTGTCTGATATTGGGATAATATGTGTCGAAAAGTAAGATATGTTGTCAAAATAGTAAGTGTCAAATAAAATCGTGCTTTGAAAACTCCGAGAACTGATTATTATAAGTCAGTTACTCGAATTTCTTGCAGGAAGTTTGTACTTTTGGATTCCATGGAAGAAAATCTTCCAGAAATTCTGGTTCTTCTTTAAAACGGCATCCCGGTAAATATTTAAAAATGAATCGCATATATTCATATGGATTCAGTCCGTTTGCTTTCACTCACAGACTATAATGCAACCATATCAAAGGATACTCGCCTAACAGTAACCCACCCATTCTCGCAATCGACATTGCTTGACGATCATAGTTGTCGTTGAATTCTGTATATATCGCTCGCTTAGAGCTTACTGCACGGTCATTGTGAGCATCCGCGCCGGTGTAAACCAACAGTTTTGCCGCTTTGTTGAGCAAACTGCTTAATTATCTTCTATAATGAGGTTGGCACATATGTGTGACTATCATTTATAGGAGGAAGATAACCCTGGTTGATTATTGTTGATTTATATTTAAAACTGACCATCCCGGTTAAACGTACTCTAAGTATTCGAACGAGTTGATGTAAGAGGTAAATAGACGATATCAAGGGATAACGCTTTATTCCTTGATATCGTAAACTAGGGGATTGGGGAGTGTAGCTCCCCAAGAAATCAAGTGGTCAATTTTACTTAACAATCAACAATTGTCGATGCTTAATGGAGCCGGCGTCAACAGAATAAACTCAAAAAGATCCTGCGGTTTGCGGTCTGCCAGTACATAAATGGGAATCATCATATCATTATCAAAGGAGCGAGCAGCTCTGGTAAAACTTATCTTGCATGTGCTCTTGGAAATGCAGCCTGCCTGAAGTACAAAACAGTCAGATATATCTGAATGCCGGAGCTGCTGGATGAACTCAGCATGGCTAAAGCAACCGGCACTTTCCGGAAAGTCATCAAAACTTATCAAAAAGTGGATCTTCTGATCCTTGATGAATGGCTGATACGATGCCTTACGCTACAGGAGACTTACAATCTTCTGGAGGTTGTAGAATCCCGGATCGACAGTCCTAAGGGCTCCATGATCTTCTGCATGCAATACAATAATGAAGAATGGTATGCCAGGATTGACCCTGCATCGGATGAAGGAAGCCCTATATCGGAAGCGATTATGGATCGTATTGTCCACAATGCATACGATGTATTTGTTGAAGGCCGTATCTCCATGCGGAAACGCCATGGATTGAATGCTGGTCAGGAAAGTTGCAAAAATGAATGATCAGTATCCCTTTAAGAATAACAGCAACTGCGATGTTTGGCTTGATTATCAGATCGCTCTCTGGTCTTTGGAAGAAGCCGAAGAGCTTTCACATGGAAACTGGATTGAAATCCAGCACCTTCGTAACAGAATTGACCTCTTGGAAG
>Ga0153952_1000056_pt1 | contig 26276 bp, 26 predicted proteins | sample TSNJ036MetaG_FD_104746 | JGI IMG/M metagenome (GOLD analysis project Ga0153952, IMG submission 104746) | Attine ant fungus gardens microbial communities from New Jersey, USA - TSNJ036 MetaG | ecosystem: Host-associated > Fungi > Mycelium > Unclassified | place: USA: New Jersey, Wharton State... | reverse complement strand
ATATAGTAACTACAATACAGAGTAAAGCAAAAGATAATGTGAATTGTTGACAATACTATTGTAATGTGACATAGTTGTGACATGTTTGTGACATGTTTGTGACAAGGTGCTGTAATTTCTCTATGTCCATGACACCACCTCTCTCTCAAGATTTCTTGTCCTAAGGATTTTCACAACTCATAGTAGAGATCACAGATATTCTCCATTTTATTATTGTCTTCTTCTATCCATTCCTTAAGTCCCAAATTTTCTTGCCCAATTTCTTTTTTCTCCTCTTTTATTGTTTCCATTGTTCTTCATCCCCTCACTCTTTCTCCTTTCTATTATCTCCAATTCCTTTCTAATCTTGCCCAGTATTCCTTATCATATCTTTTGTCCAACCACCCAAATAGCTTTCTTGCTGTAAATCTTCCTGGCAGTTCTTCTTTTCTAAACATTCTCTCTTTTCTTTCCTGTCTTCTAATATCTTCTATATCTCACCAATATTCCTTCTCAAATTCTTTAACCACTTCTTTTGTATTCCCCAAATTTTCCTTCTCTTTTCAAGTGTTGGATTTCACTGTAAACTCTTTCCACTATACCAAATACTTGCCCTTTTCTCTTATTTGTTGCTTGTTTAGAATTCTCTTGATCTCCCATTCTTCCTCTCCCTTGATTACAACTGGAGTTGGTTGCTCCTTTTCTGTTCCTCTACCTGGTCTACATATTGTTGTATCCTACTAACATTAACTACCAAATGTAATTTAATTATAGCTGGTAGTTCTAGTTCTACTATATTCAGTGACACTATCCTTTTGATTTTGTAAGGCTCCACAAACCTCTCTGTCAACTTTTCTGTTCTTCTACTGACTATCTGGTACTTTAAATCCTTGGTGCTAAGTAATATCAAGTCTCCTACTTTGTACTCATTAGCTTCTCTTTTCTTTCTATCTGTATATTTTTTCATTTCTTGTGCTTTTCCCAGTACTGCTTTTGCTTCCTTCTAAATTTCTCTGCACCTTCATACTTTCCCTTCTTTCTTATTTTGAACCCCATTCTAGGGTCTTGTCTGTAGTTTGCCTTGAAGGGCAATATTTTTGTACTGGAGTGTATCTTGTTATTGTATGCAAACTTAGCCATTCCAGCTATTGCTCTTGTCTGTGGTCTATGAACATTCTCAAGTACTGTTCCAATTCTCAGTTGACCCTCTCTGTTTGTCTATCTGTTTAAGAGTAAAATACTGTTGACAATTTACTTTCAATTTCCAATATTTGATTTAACTCTCTTATCAATCCTGCTATGAACTGTGGTCCTTTGTCCAAAATAATACTCTCAGATAGTCTGTGCAACTTCCACACATTGTCCTTGAATAGTCTAGCTAGTCCTTCTGCCAACATTTTCTCTGTAGTAGGAGTAAAGTGGACCATTTTTGTTAATCTGTCTACTACTACTAAGATTGAGTCATATCCCTGGGCTAATGGCAACTTAAAGTCTACTGAAATGTATGTCCAAGGTTTTTCTAGAATTGAATTGGGCATTAACTTGTCTGCTGGTGGCTTTGTACAGTTCTTATTTCTTTGGTAGGAATCATACCCTTTCATATATTGCTTCATCTCCTTGGTTACTTCTGGCCACCAAAAGTTTCTAGTAACCAGTTCTACCATCTTCTACTACCCTCTGTGTCCTTCTACTGGTATATCATGATACAACTGAATAATTTCCACTCTCAGTTTCTTATCTTCTGGTATATATACCTTCTCTTCCTTATATATAATACCATCAACTTTTCTCTATTCCTCATCTCTTAGCATCTTTACTCCTGCTCGTTTCATTTCTTCTACTACTTTAATCACTTTGTTGTCTTGGACCTTTGACTGTTTTACTTTTTCTAGTAAATCTACTCCTTCTACTATTACTTCCACTTTCTCTGTCTTTCTAACTTTTAGCCATTCTGGCTTTACCAATGTTTTATCCTCATTATCTTTTTCTACTTCTACCTCCCAATCTGGTCAACTTGGACCAGAAGTATGGTTAAGTCATCTTAGACTAAGTCACTACACTATTGCAAATCTATCTTTGTAAATACTCTTTTACTCCCCATATTATCAATTAAGTCTGTGATCAATGGTAATGGGTAGTTATTCTTTATGGTTTGTTCATTTAGACTGTAGTAGTCTATAACCATCCTCTTACTCCTATCCTTTTTTCTCACAAAGAACACTGGTGATGTTTGAGGGGATTTCAATGGTCTGATATACCCCTTTCTTAGCTGATTGTTCACAAAATTCTGGACTTTTTCCTTTTCATTTTTGGACAAAGAGTAGATCTTTCCTTTTCATAGTTTAAACATCTCCTTGAGATCTATGGTATGATCCCAGACCTTTCTTGTTGGCATCCTCTCTAATTTTACCTTTCCAAACACCTTTTTCCACTTCAAGAATTTCTGTGGTACCATCTCTTCAATTTTCCTATGGTTTGCTTCAACTGTCTCTTTTCTTCCCCAATCCTCTTTATCATCTACTTCATACCTTACAATATTTTCCTCTTCTAGGATTGCTACTCTCTTCTCTTTCTTTGCTCTCTTTTCTTCTTTCAACTTTGTATTTCTTCCATATAGTGGTGGGCACCTCATCATTTTTACTTTCCTTGTCTCCCAGTTTATCTCTGGATTGTGCACTTGTAACTACAATATCCCTAATATTATATCTATCTTCCCCAAATTGCACACATTCATTCTCATTCTTTCTACATGACTTTTATAGTACACATTCACCTCTACTTGATAAGTAATAGCTCCTGTACTGTTGTTTGTTCTATTAACATTTCTAACTGTTACCAGTCTTTCTAACTTTTGCAGCTTAAATCTATGTCTTACTGCTATTTTTCAGTCCATAAACATCCCCATGGCACCACTATCTAGAAGTGCCTTGACTATTACACCTTCATGCATATCTATCTTCTCTACACCAATATTTAACCATACTTCTCTCAATATTTTAAGTGTCCTCCTTACATCTCTCTCTGTACTCCCCTCTCTTGTTGCACTTTTCAGAACTCCTGTCCACATGCCACTTTGCTGCACTTCTCCCTGTACAGGGCATGCTGCTACTCTCCAATCCTACTATAGCTATTTCTTTCCAGTTCCACATTCTAAACACAAAATTCTCTTTCTATTTTTCTCTAATACTTCTTCCACTATGTCTTTTTGTTTATATTGAGTACACTTCACCCCAACTGCTCCTCTTTCTTTCACTGAATTTTCTCTCCACCTCCATGCTTCAAGATATTGGCTACACCAAATATTCCTCAGTTGTTCTCTAGAGACAAAACCCTGTCTCTAGTTCTCTTGTGTTTTGGTATCTTTATACTTGCACCCCCCACATTCCATGGGCATAGAGAAATTACAGCACCTTGTCACAAACATGTCACAAACATGTCACAAACATGTCACAACTATGTCACATTACAATAGTATTGTCAACAATTCACATTATCTTTTGCTTTACTCTGTATTGTAGTTACTATATACTATATCAAGGGTAACTTTGAGGTTATTGAGATGTTCAGAGAGAGAATAAATATATATATTGACATGGAGATAAAAACAGAAAATGGATATGAGAATGATAAGTAAGAGCAGCTAATAAATCAAGTATAAGCCTGTATATTTTCATTTGAATCTTATCCAAACTACTTTCTTCTATATATAAAAATCTAGATGAGTACATAATTTCTATCTAAGACAACACAGTAACAGGACTTGAGATGTATATAGCTCAAAAAACAATTTCTACTTGAATATTCCAGTAGTAGAATAATGATGTTTATTAAAATATCAGTAGAGCAAGAATCTGTGACTATTTGTGAAAAATGCAGTATAGTACTGCATTTGGCAGGAGAGTGGTAGGGGAGTGGTAGGGGATTAGTAGAAAAATTGCACTGCTTAAGGGATTAGGTCTATAGATGTTGAAATGCTCAACTTAAGGAACTTAGATAACTGCTTAAAATAAGGGATCTTAATTCTACCTTTCAACAATGTTTACTATTATAATCCTGGCAATATCTTCTATCACAATTACTGATGATATCATACTTCTAGTCATAACCTCTGAACCTAGTAGAGGACCCTAGGCAGATTAGTCAGCATACCTGTAGCATATCCAAATTAGTTAGTATACCCTAGCTTTGTTCTTTTATAGGCAAAACTTTATTAAACCCTTGAGCTTCCCAATCCCTGTCCTTCTCTTCTATCTGGACTCTCTATCAATAAGATAAAGGCTGACTGAGGGTCAGTACAGAGGCTGGTTCACCCTTTAAGGTTGAAACCATACCCTTGCCAGCAAAATTTCCTTGTAAAGTTTTATTGGTCCTAACAGATGATATCAAAGCCAATAAGCAAGTCAGTCTGATAATTTAGTCTTTTCTCCAAGCCTTAGTAGCAACAAGGATTAGTTTTGATTAGGTTCATTGCAAGTATGGTATAACAATATCAATAATTTGCTGTCTACTTTACATAAAGCAATAGAAAATTGTAAAGATTTTTTGCAGCTACATAAGAAGAAAGTCTATGAACTATTATACCAAAGGGTAAGCATGGGGTCAACAATGATCTACAAGAAGTTTGTCAGTAAATAAGAGAAAATATACAATAAATTAAAAACATAATATACATATAGTGATAAGAGAGCTCAGAGTACAGACATTTCAGGAAGAGTTGATAAGCTATTGTATGAGAGGAGATGCATGGGGGCTGAGACAAACATTGGACTGTAGCTCACATGACTGTACACAGACTGTCTCTTGTAGTATATATAGAAACCTGTATTGGTAGATCTACCCTTACTCAAATATTACTCTAGCTTCTGGGACCCTTATCTAGCTTTCTGGTGTGACCTCTGGCCTCCTGTCTGACGTTGCCCTTATAGATGAGATAAATGTCCTATAAGCATAGATAGGTTAGTAAATAAATAAAAATCAAAATAAAATATATAGAGAACATACTGGAAATTATACTTGAGATGGAGTATAGTACAACTGTTGGGTTGAGCTAACCCTAGGACTGGGTTGTCTTTTATTTGGGGTAAACAAAGAGAACTTGATAGAGTTTCCCTTAGATTTGGGCTACTACTTATACCTCTTATATATGGCTGTACTACTAACCCTAACTTACTAATGATCTAATGGAATCTACTAGAATGTTCCTTGACATGTGACCTATGTGATGTGACAGATCATGTGACTTCTCTATTATCTAATTAAAAGAAAAGAAAAGTAAAAGATAAAGGATTAAAGAAATAAAAAGTTATTATGGCCAAGACAGTTCATAACATAAGGATAGGGACATGTCCAGGTAAGATTGACAAGGCATTGTACAGGGAGAGATGCATGGTAGAGGTAAGACAAATATTCTATAAGTATCAATAGGTTAGTAAATCAATAAAAATAAAAAGAAAATATATAAATGACATACTAGGGATTATACTTGAGGTGAAAACAGGAATATGTCCAGAGAATATGAATAAGCCATTGTATGAAGGGAGATATGTGGGGGCAAGACAAACAAGTAAAGAGTTACTCTACAAAGTTCTCCAATGATGTAATTTGCTTGTCATATGAGTCATACTCTCCCACAAACTACAACTTCCTTACTTGGCCATCATATCACATATGCCTTCCTTACTAGGCCATTGCATTACTCACTATGCCATAGCATTACTTATTACAAACATATATCAAAACCTCACATAAAATGCCACTTTTGTATAATTTCTTGGCCTGTCTTACTGTAGACCTAAAATATAGATATATACATTTACAACTATATAGAAGAGACAGCCCATCCAGGTAACTGCACTTCCAGTCTTTGAAAGACATCTTTTCTAAAGAAAGATGCATAGTAGTACCTATTCCCATCCTTCTATCCATTAACACTATAAAGCAGAAGATTTCCACAGAACTGTACTACAGTACCTGAATTATATTGGAGTGTTGCTCCCAATTCAGGCAAGTGAAAAACAGCTAACTCATATGATCCAAAGATGATAACTTGATCATACCAGAAATAGGCTCCAAAGTGATCCCTATGTTCTCTAGATGTTCTGTTTGTGATGGGAGATAATCTAAGTAGACTGTGGGCCAAAGAGAGGTATATTTTCCAGTGATTGGATCTGCTTTCAATTTGTTCATAACTTTATAAGCAGTATCATAAAGTGTTGGGTAGGTGATACAAAGGATATTGTCCATGAACTTCAAAGGATCTGCAATTTTTGTTAGCCAGGTTTTAACTCCTTTATCCATGTTCTGCTGGAATAAAGACAAGGGGATGATCTTGGTCTTAGGATCTTTCTTCAAAAATATCAGTGACCAATTTTGACAAAATATAAAACAAATCATACTCCATGTCCCAAAGGAAACCAGCCTGGAGAAAATGTCTCTGTACTATTTACAACTCCAGACCCAGAACTCTTATAGGCATCTGGATCTTTTCTCCAATTTTTTCTTCCAGTACTAAGTGAATGATACAAAAGAGGATCTAGATCCTTTTGTGCTCTAGTTAATGTTCTCTACACAATATAAGCTTTAGGATAGTTATTCAAAAAAAGGCATAGCTTACACAATGATCCTTTGGTTGTATCTCTGGTAAATACTACAAAAGAATGTGGCCTTTGTTGTCCACAATAGTATATGGATGACTTATATGCCCTAAGTTAGGCTTCTTGAGAATCTTGCTGATCTTCTGACCACTCTTCAAGGTAGAGACATCACAGTTTGCTAGATCTATGAATACAATCAATAAACTATATAGCTATAGACAAGAAAAAATACTCACATAAATGATTTATTGCTTTAGTTAGGATCCTTACAATTAAGTTGCTGTCTCTTGCTTGTGGTTTTCTTTCTCTGTTTTGTGGCCCAGAGTATTCAATGTATTCATATCTGTATAAAAGGTAATTGATGAACAGCTATAGAAGAACATACTGAAAGAGTACTGACAATCCCTTGTTCTTTTCCAAGCTCAATCTTTCTTGCATCTTGCATCTTAGCTTTTGAATTTTATTCTTTTCTTTATATTTATTTATTCTATCTCTTGGATGCCTCTTAGGTTTTTTAGTATTTTTTTGTAATGAAGTTGGAGACATAAGAAGTCAAAGTCAAAGAGAAGCTACACATGGCACTACTTTAAGTTAGCAGTTTTAATTGATTATTTTTGTGATTATTATATAAGTATTTATAAGCTGAGCACTATGGTTAAAGTTAACTGCACTAGATTCTCAAATCCCCTTTAGAAAGTCAGTATACATGTCAGGAAAATTGCAGAATAGATATCAACTTCCAAAAGTGGGTGTGAAGTGTTGAGGTCAGACAAGAACAATCACTTAACTTAACAATATTAGGTCAGCAAGAATGTACTCTACTGACAAAAGTTGGAAGTTGAGAGTCAAAAGTCTCTTTGCCATTAAACTATAGTGTAAAATGAGGAATTTATAAATACAATAATAGTGATTATACAATGAATTTGTAACAGCTCTACTCAATAGCAATATATTATGAGTCAAACCTATGGGTTTTCAGTAGTAACTTGACTTGTGATGTATATATAATTTGCAGGCAAAAATGGGTCAGTAAATGAAATAAAACAAGAAAAGTACATACAAAGCATGAGAGTTGAAGTAGGGACATAGACATGTCCAGGGAGCACAGACAAGACATTATACAAGGGAGGACATGTGGTGGAGGTGAGATGAATGTCTTATAGAAAAAAATAGGTCAGTAAACAGATAAAAATAAAAAGAAAAAGAAGTAAGCAAACAATGTACTGGGAATTACACTTGGTGTAGAGACAGGACCATGTCCAGAGAAGATTGACAAGGTATTGTACAGGGGAGGACACATAGTAGAGATGAGATAAATATTCTAAGAAAAAAAAAGGTCAGTAAATAAATAAAAATCAAAATAAGATATACAAACAATGTACCAGAGACTCCACTTGAGGTAGAGGCAGGGACATATTCAGGGAGCATAGACAAGGCATCATACAGGGGAGGACACATAGTAGAGGTAAAATAAACATTTTATGAAAAAAAATAGGTTAGTAAATAAGATCAAAGAAAAATAAAATAAGTAAATGATGTACCAAGAATTACACTTAAGGCAGGAGCAGAGGCATGTCTAGGGAGTACAGACAAGACATTGTACAGAAGAGGATACATAGTAGAGATGAAACAAATATTCTATGAAAAGAAATAGATCAGTGAATAAATAAAAATAAAATAAGAAATTGGGTATGACATAATGATTAGTCATATCATCTCATGTATCAGAAAACAAAACCAGCATGCTATTGTGCCAGTTCTTTGAGACCTTCTTGCTGAGCACTTGTACCTGCTACTTTGCTGACCATTATCCAGTGCCTGGGGCTGTTGTAACATGGATGTAGTAAGGGCTCTTCCTTGGCCCCAGACAAGAGAATATCTCTATCTCCCCTTTTTCCAGTAGTTTGGTCTTGAATAGCTGTAGACTGGAGGGAGTTTGGGGCTTTGGGTGATACATTACTTACTCTAGTGGGATCTGAAAGCTTTGTTACAAACTTCATTTAGACCATAACTCTGGGAATACTTAACAGATTTCAATGATCTAAATGGCCACCAAAAGCCCTTAAGAAGACCTTTCAAATAGTACCAAAAATGTCTCAAGGCAATCAGTATTCACCAAGTTATCAGTAGATCAGTTGGCAATCACTAAGTTACCAAACACTAAATTGCTGATATCTCAGGAACTACTTGACAAAATCATTTGCTTCAATGACCATCGTGAAGCTCTCTTCAATGCGTTTCTTTTGGCTATAAATAGACCCCAAGGCAATAAGATCCCATGGAGATACAAGGTCCTCAATGTTTGTACATAACATTGATTTTTACCCATAGATTATTATCTGTCCTTGAATAGAACAAAGGACTACCCTAAGATGGTTAGGTTATCTCTATTTCAAGAACAATAGCACTCCTATATGTAGAACAATAGGTAGTGATCATGTAGTAGACTGTCCTGGTGCACAGACCACCACAATTATATATTTAAGGACTGTATGTCTAAGGATAAACCTCAGACTTAACAACATCTTTTGCTACTTGTCTAACTTTGCTTTTTTGAGTCTTTTGATTACTAAATCAACCAATCACAAATCAGTAAGTGGCCATTTGTGATAGGCTTGTTTTCTACCTTTCCACTCACCAGAGTACACAGTGGATTGTCTTCTCTCACAGGGAGAGTTTGTGGTGTTTACTAACCTGTATCTCCTCATAGAGTATTTGTTTCTGCTCTGCCATGCATCCTCCCTTCATACAATGGCTTGTTTATACTCCCTGGACATGCTCCTGCACCCAACTCATATCTGGTCTTAGCTACATCATTCATATATTTTATTTTTATTTTATCTGATTTACTGACCTATCTTTTTCATAGGATGCTTGTCTTGCCCCCCTATGTATCCTTCCTTATATGATGCCTTGTTGATTCTCCCTGGACACATCTCTGCCCCTATCTCAAGTGTAATCCCAAGTATGTCATCTTCTTATTTTATTTTTATTTTTATTTATTTACTGACCTTTTTTTTTCTTAGAACATTTGTCTCAGCCCCCCATCTGTCCTCCCTTGTATGATGTCTCATTGACCCTCCCTGGACATATTCCCACTTGTGACCATCCATATGTGTTTTTCTATTTTGTTTTTTCTTTCCTGACGATGTTGCTCACTGACTATATTCTTTCTATGTTTCCCCTGCTACAAGCATTGGGGTACTTCCCAGCACCCTGCTGTTAGTATATAGTTGTGAGGACTTAGAGCTCAACCAAGGTGGTTGTTCAGAAAGAACTCAATAGAGTTCCCTGTTGGATTGTACAACTACTTATACAAATATCTATTGGTTTGTGCACTTATCTCCCATGATCACATGACCCTTACTAATAACTATACATATCTTACATAAGCTTTCCCATGCTATTTATATCCTTCTTGTGTTATACTTCTGGATGTTATCTACTAGGTTGAGAAACATATAAAAAGTAGTTTTCTTTTCTGGGATCATGTTGTTGCTAAGTCATGAAGACTTCAAGAACTATCTAAGGTGGATGTTAAGGAAGAACTCAATAGAGTTCCCTGTTGGATTAGACCTACTACTTATACAAATTGTACATGGTCTGTACACCTATCTCCTACAATCATGAGACCTCTTACTAATAACTATCTAGTATTGCATAACACTTTCCTATGCTATTTATATCTTTCTGTTGTATTTGCCTATGTTGTCCAGAAAATTAGCAAACATGCATGAAATAGTTTCTTTTTTGGGAACTGTCTCATAACACAGTCCCCCCTTCAAGTTTCCTCATCTCAAGGAATTTTTCCATTGTCTCCAATTTTCCTCCCATCTTCTCTCTCTCTGCCTCTCATACTCCCTATTTGACCATCCATATAATGTTTTTGTGGTAAACCTCCCTGGTAACTCTCTCACAAAAACTTCTTCATCCTCTTCTTCTTCCTATCACCTGAGTTCCTCAGCTTCTTCCCCATACTCCCTCTCAAATTCTTCTACCAACTCCTTTGCATTTCCCAAATTCTCCCTACTTTCCCATGTGTCCACCTCTGCTGTGTACCCCTTCCATCGTACTAGGAATTTCTCCTTCCCCCTTATGACCCTTTTATTTAATATTTTTTCTACTTCAAATTCCTCCTCTCCTTCAATAATGACCAGTTTGGGCAGTATTTTCTTCTGCCCCTTCACTTGGTCCTTATACAAGCATACCCTACTTACATTTACTACAGGGTGTATTTTAACAGAACTAGGTAGGTCTAATTCTATTGTATTGCTCAATATAATTCCTTTTACTTTGTAAGGGCCCACAAACTGTTCTGTCAGCTTCTCCAACCTTCTTCCTATCATTTGCCACTTCAAGTCCTTTGTGCTCAATAGCACCCAGTCTCCTACTTTGTACTCTTCTGCTTCCCCCCATTTCCTATCTGCAAACTTCTTCATCTCCTCCTGCACTTTTTCTAACACTGCTTTTGCTTCCTCCTGAATCTTTCTCATCCTATCCACGAAATTCCCCACTGCTTCAAACTTCCCCTTTCTCCTACCTTCGAATCCCATTCTTGGATCTTGTCTGTAATTCGCTTTGAAGGGCGAAACCTTTGTTGCCATATGAATTTTGTTATTATAGGCAAACTCTGCAGTTCCTAACCAATTAGGCCACTGCTCCTGCCTATGGTCAATGAAGACCCTTAGATACTGCTCCAACTCCTGGTTCACCCTCTCTGTCTGTCCATCAGTTTGAGGGTGGTATGCTGTTGACAATTTTGTCTGGATCCCTAGTAACCGATTTAACTCCTTCATCATTCCTGCTGCAAACTGTACCCCTCTGTCTGATATGATGCTTTCTGGTAGGCCATGTAATTTCCACACATGATCTCTAAATAGCTTAGCCAGCCCCTCTACCAATGTTTTCTCCATAGTCACTATGAAATGGACCATTTTGCTGAACCTATCACATACTACTAAGATAGCATCATACCCTTGTGCCAATGGCAGCTTGGTGATAAAGTCTGCCAAAATGTGGCTCCAAGATTTTTCTGGAATAGCGTTGGACATCAACTTTCCTACTGGGGCTTCACTTTTATTCTTACACTGCTGGTATGCATCGCATCCCTCTACATACTTCCCAACTTCTCTCGTCACTCCTGGCCACCAATAATTTCTGGTGACCAGCTCTGTCATTTTCCATTTTCCTCTATGTCCTCCTACCAGCGTATTGTGGTGCAATTGCACCACTTTTCTCCTTAGATCCCCCTCTGGGACATATATTCTTTCTTCTTTCACTACTACTCCTTCCTCTATTGTCCACTCCTCATCCCTTAGATTTTTCATTCCTGCTTTCTTAAGCTCCTCCACTGCCTTTACTACTTTCTCGTCCCTCTCCTGTGCTTTCTTAATTCTTTCCCTCAACCCGTTTTCCTCTACCAATGTTTCTGCCTTTTTTATCCACTCCAGTTTTACTAGTACCCTGTTCTCATTGTCCCTTTCTACTCCCTCCTACCAGTCTGGTCTTCTACTTAGTCCATCTGCTTTACCCATGCTTTTTCCCACCACATGCTTCAGGGAGAAGTTGAACCTAGAGAGGTACAGGGCCCATCTAGCTTGTCTATGGTTCAATTTCTGGTTACTCATAAAATACTGGAGGTTTTTGTGATCCATCCAGATTTTGAATTCTACTTTTGCCCCTTCCAAGTAATGTCTCCATGCCTCCAAGCATCAAATTACCACTAACATCTCTTTGTCATAGATTTCATAATTTTGCTCTGTGGCATTTAATGACTTAGAGATGAAGGCCACTGGCCTCTATTTCCCATCTTCACATTTCATCAATAGAACCTCCCCTGTAGCATAGTCTGAGGAGTTTGCCTCCACTCTCATCTCCCTATCTAAATCTGGGATAGCTAGCACTGGTTCTGTCATGAATTTTTCCTTTAGCTTCCCAAATGCTTCTTTCTGCTCTTTCCCCCACCTCCACTTTTCTTCCTTCCTAACCAGCAAATGCAGCAGGACTGTGATTTTGGCAAAGTCTTTAATAAATCTCCTGTAATAGTTTGCTAGGCCCAGGAATTTCTGTACCTTCTTCACATTTCTTGGTGCTGGCCAATTCAAAACTCTGTCTATCTTCTCCTTTTGCATTTCTACTCCTTTTGGCCCAATTACTACCCCTAGAAACTCCACCTCCCTGACTTTCCATCTATATTTTTCTGGTTTTATGAATAAATCATTCTCCTCTAACCTTCTTAGTACCTCTTCTACTAGTTCATCATGTCCCTCCTCTGTTTCTGTAGCTACCAGAATATCATCAATGAATGTTGCTGTATTTCCCTGATTTATTAGATCTTGAAACAGGTTGTTCATCATTGTCTGGAAGGTGGCAGGGGAGTTTGTTAAGCCAAAGTACATTATAGTGGGCTTGTATACTCCAATATGTGTCGTGAAAGCTGCCTTCCACTCATCTCCTTCCTTGATCCTTACATTATTGTATCCCCATCTAAGATCAAGTTTGGTGAATACTTTCTTTCTCCCTACTCCATCCAAGATATCTGTAATTAAGGGTAGTGGGTACCCATTTTTAATTGTCTATTGGTTTATGTGCTGATAGTCTTGTACCATCCTTTTCTTTCCATCTTTCTTAGCCATGAAGTGGACTGGCGATGTCTGTGGTGATTTTGGCGGTTGAATGTATCCTTTTCACAGTTGATCCTCTACAAATGCCTGCACTTCCTCCCTTTCCTCCCTTGACAATGAGTATACCTTCTCTTTTTTTGGCACGAACCTTTCTCTTAACTCTATCACATGGTCCCATGGCTTTCTGGTGGGCATGCATTCTGATTCTTCCTTTCCAAACACCCTCTTCCATCTCCAGAACTTTTTTGGTACCAACTTTTCCACTGTCTTTTCTTTCTCTGTCTTTCTAACCTATTGTTCCTCCCCTTTTCCAGCTGATGTACTTTTCCCCTTTCGAGGCACACTGCTGTTCCTTTCTCTTGCCCACTCTTTATTCTTCCCATATATAAATGGGCACTATGTCATTTTTACTTCCCCCTTTTCCCAATCTATTTCTGGGTTATGGGCAGCTAGCCATGGCATGCCCAATATTACCTCCATTTTCCCTAGATTGCATACATCTATCCTTGCTCTTTCCACATGTCCTTTGAAGAACATATTGCACTCAACCTGGTATGTTATTGCCCCTCCAATATTTATTGTCCCATCCACATTCCTCACCATCAATGGGATTCCCAACCTTTCCAACTTAAATCCCTTTTTCTGGGCAAAATCCCTGTCCATAAAAAGTCCTGTTGCCCCACTATCCAAGAGGGCTTTAACTGTTACTTCTTTATGGTTATCTATCTTCTCCAATCCTACTTTTATCCAGACTTCTCTTAATGGCTATAGTGTACGCTGTATGTCTCTTACTCCCTCAGTGTTGTGATAAGAAATTTTATTGTCCAATTTTTCTGGACACAGTACACTGTACATGTTTGAGGAAGCTAGCCAGGAGCTTACTGATTTCCATTTTCTTTTGCCAACTCTTGCGGTGTCTCTACTATCCTCCCCTACCAGTCTTTTCTCTGCCAACAATTTTTGGCCATGTGGCCCCATTTCCCACATACATAGCAGGTTCTATCTCCTCCTGTTTGTCTGTCTACCTCTATTGTGTTGGGGTCCCTTGATGGTCCTGGCTGTCCCACTCTTTCTTGGTGGTTTTGTCCTCCTCCCTTATAACTCTGACTTGGTCCTCCATTTCTCCATGTTATTTGACCTCCTCTTCCTCCATGTGACCCTCCTCCCATACTTCCTCTTGGCTGTGCATTTCCCCCTGGGTATACCACATTTCTCCCCATTATTCTTTCCTCCACCTGACTCTGCCTTTGATTCCTATCTAATCTTACTGTCCTTTCTTGCCACTCTCCAATGGTGGTGGGTGGGTTTTCTGCCTCTGCCAACTTCCTCCTGATCGCTCCATTCAGTCCTCTCTTGAATTCTTCAATGAGGGGGTGTCTCTCATACCTACTCTCCCTGGCGAGTTTTTTGAACTCCTGCATGTACTCATCACAGGTCCTTCCTCCTTGTTCCAACATCCTTATACCTACTCTCCCTGGCGAGTTTTTTGAACTCCTGCATGTACTCATCACAGGTCCTTCCTCCTTGTTCCAACATCCTCAGCATCTCTACTTTCCTCTCCTCTTCTGATGTTTCTCCAAACTCATTCCTCATCTTCCTGAACAACTCCTCTACTGTCAATATTGTTGATGTTTCTTTCACCAACTCATCTAATACATTATCCTTCTATGCTTTAGCTACTCCTCCCTGTATGTAAGATAGCACCCATGCTACCTTGGTGGGCTCCAGCGCCCTCTCCATCTTTATTCCAATATATAGGCGAGCCACGTTGATGAATGCACTCACCTCCTCCATCTTCCCTCTAAACACTGGAGGCTTGGCCATCTCCGTGTGGCTCCCCTGTTGTTGTATTAATAATTGGTTTACCTGCTGCTGCAGATTAGCAGTGAGGGAGAGCAGTTGCTCTTTCCTAGAAGATGTGGGTTCCCTGGCAGAATGTAGCACTGAGGGTTGTTGTGGTTGTTGGCAGTGGGACATGTTTGTAGGTGGTGGTGATGGTAATGATGATAGTGAGGAGGAGGTCTCTGAGACATCGCTGTCATCCAGGGTGTCTTACTTACAGCTATACTTATTAGGGTGCTCCTCCTGACTAAGCTCCTACTGACTATTGACTACCCTTTTCACAACTGATATTTGACTGCTGCAAAGATGTGAACTCCTAAGCTAACTGGCCTCCTAAAGAGTTACCACTATTCCTCTGCATAGAAGGGTTCAAGGGGACCCTTAGCACGAAGTAGATAGAGAAAGGTATTTGTATGAAAAAGCACTGTCCAATTGCAAGGTTAGGACTTGAATGCAGTATCTGGACTTAACACTGTGTCTCCTCCCTTAGTTCCTAACTGACTGAGAAGTTCCCTTTATAGCTAGGGCCCACTATCCAAGAGGCTTGAGAGCACTGTGCTCTCTAGCAAGGAAAAGTGTACAATAAGTGTAGTAGGGGAAATCACTTGTGGGGGCTGGTATGAAGCCAACTGTGCCTTTAAGTGACTTTGAGCAGGATTCAAAGTAAACAGTGCTTGGATGTGGTATCAAGTTCTTATGTTGTCACTAAGTTGTGAAGACTTCAAGGACTATCTAAGGTGGATGTTAAGGAAGAACTCGATAGAGTTCCCTGTTGGATTAGACCTACCACTTATACAAATTGTACATGGTCTATGTGTCTACCTCCTATGATCATGAGACCTCTTACTAATAACTACCTAGTATTGCATAACACTTTCCCATGCTATTTATATCTTTCCATTGTATTTGCCTATGTTGTCCAGCAAATTAGCAAATGTGCATGAAATAGTTTCTTTTTTGGGAACCATCTCATAACAGATCATCTCATAACACTTGCCTTTTATAAGTTACCTTTGTTTTTTTTTGGTTCACTGACACCTATATTTCAGTAGATTTCTTTTTCTTATTTTCTATTTTTTCCCCTTTGGTATCTGTTAGAAAAGGCCTCTCTGACAGCTATCAAAGGGAACTTTGTAATTTATTTTGTTATAAGCAACTTGTTTTATAAAAATTCTTGATCCAAAAATAAGGGGAATCCCTATCAGTTTGATTTGAGATCATGTGACCTGTTATCACAACTGACTGAATATTTCATAAAGAATATCTATCTTACTTTTCTTAAGTTTATTTAGAACCTACTCTTCTACCTATGCCTAAAATCACAAAAAAGACAAACTCTACACATTCTAATGTCTTATATCCAATAAGATCTCAAATTACATTACCAGACAGTACTCAAAAAGATGTTCCAACTTCCTCCTTCCAAAAATTGGTATATAATCCTATGTTAATTGAAGAAAAAAGTAATGCTGTAGGTTCAAACTTCATAATATTATTTATCTATACCCTAACTCCAAAATATTAGTTTTGCAGTTGGTGTACTAAAGAAGGCCAACTGTATATTTGCTCTTGTAGCTAAAATCTTTGTACAGAATATCTTAACCATGCTCTTACCAATATTGAACTTGGTGATTTTACCTGTTCTTATTGCTGGTCAACAAATCTAGTAACTCAACATCAACCATATCATATATGCTTGAAATCCTTCAATTTTCTCCTTTTAATAATATAAAATAGCCTTTTTCTTTTCTTCAGCAGTCTTTTATAGTCTCAAATGCCAGTCCTACAAGAGCACAACTTTCTCTTATATTAATAGATAATCTTTGTATCTTGGTTTTCTAACTTTCTGGCTTTGATCTAATATCATATATATCTCGTCTTGTCTATAGTCATATCAAGCCTTATTTTCCTGGAGGATCTTCAGCAAATAGCATTAGCTTGATTGAAGTAGAACTAAATCTTGGTAGTAAGGTTTTTAAAGCCCAAATGAAAGAACTTTCCCAACGACTTTTACAGTGTGTTTTTTTTAAATACTTCATAATAATTACTAAGTCTTTTTTAGATTCAACTGATTTATTACTTTTATATATACCTATGCAACTCCAGAAAAAGAGTTCTGGATTCAACCAAAACCAAATGTATGCTCACTTCAACCTTAGGATATAAGTACATGAATTTTATTCAAAACAATTTTTTAACTTAATTATCTCCTTTAGTTTTTTTCCCTATATCTTTTCATTTTCTGTTATAGAGCACTTGAAGAAAGATAACTGATTATCTCTCTTTTTTGTTTGTTGTAGTGGTCCTTTTCAGAAAATCAACTTACTCTAACAAATATATTAATTTACCAACTTGTAAGTTTTTTTCAAAATAGAAAAGTCAAAGCTAATTATTATCAATTAGTTATTTCTGGTTAACAATGGCTTTTGTTAATGAAGAATTTCATCCAACAACATGTCACTCATTTTTGATGAACTTTATCTGAAATATTTTTGTTCTTCAAAATCCTGTTGTTTTTCTAAGTTTTCTTTTAGCTGATCCTGATCTTGGGGCTGGAACAGAGTCTCTTATAGTTATTCAACATGGGAAAAAGGGTATTTGCTTCTTAAAATGGTCTAATCATCTACATAAACCACTTGGTAATTTTCATACTTACTTATGTAAATTTTGCCATGTTTTAGATGAATGGAAATTAGTAGAAGGGAAAAAAGAAAAAAGCTGTCATCCAGGTGTGTTATTAGACCTATATTTATTGTTATATTAACTGACTATTCTAAAGAATTGTCACTGATTACTCAAATTTGCAGTAGTTCCATTTGTGAAGAGAAAAAAATATTTTATCCTCTACCTTATTCATTTATTGTCACAAATAATTATTCAAGACAAGATAAAGGACTAGGAAAGAGAATAGGACTATGGATTGGACATTATGTTGATGAAAATGACTTGTCTTTAAATTATCAATCATTTCAACTTCAATTTTCTTGATACATATATATCAGATTAAATACAATATTTATTTAACTAGACTCTTTCTCTTTCTCAAGTTCTATCTAGTAGAAGGTAGTGGTGGAACTTGAATTTCAACTACCACTTTAGGCAGTTTGGTATGATAAGGCACTTGTTTACCTTTTGAAACAACTTCTATTATCTTATCATGTTTCTACTTTTTAAGATTTTTTTCAAGACTCTTTTCAAAGGTTACCTTTTGAGATCTTTTCTTTATGGATCTTGGTTTAGAAAGTAAAGGTTGAGTAGTTGTAACAACCTTTATTTGTTCTTTCTAATTAAAAATAAGCACAAAATACAGATATTTTAGAATTGATATACTTACCTCTAAATCAACTTTTGGTTGAATTTTCTGCTTCCATAGATCCTATACATTTGTAAAAGAACTTTTTTGACCTTTCACAGGATAGTTGACTGGTATTGTAGGAGTTGGATGCTTGTCAAAAGTGAGAAAGTGTAAAGGAGAGTCAATAGATAGTAATGATGGAAAAGGAGTTATAAGATCTACAATGTTTTCTTCTTTTTTCTTGGAAAAAGAGAGGGCTGGAGAGATATAGGTATAAAAAGAATGAACATATTCATCAGTCTTGGTAGATACTGAGTTGATTTTCCATGTTTGGTACTCTGATTGCATTTTTTTTAAATCTTCCTGATATGAGATTTTAGGCATAAGTAAAGGATCTCTGGTTGAGAATAAAATTTCCAGCTTCTCTTGACACTTTTTGATATATTGTCTATAAAAGCAGCTTTGAGCTCTTCTTTCTCTATAAAGTCTATAGATAACATTGTGTCAAAAATAACCAGGAGGTAACAAAGGAGAGATGCCAGAAAAATATATTGAAAGATGGAGGTTAGAAACTTAAACGGCTCTTCCATGGTTTTGCATTCTATTATATGTTGTTACTCCAGTAATACTTCCATCTTGGTAGTGCACTATAAAGTAATTTTGGACTTCATTCATAAGTCCAAAATCTATAAGATCATAGATGAGTTTTGATTTCTTGATCTGGTCTGATCCTAAAGGCTCTAAATGTTAAGGAATATTCTAGTCTAAAGGAGTTCTATCATTACCAACTGATAGCCTGACAACAAAAACAAGTAGTAGATTTAACACCAGAGAATTGATACTACTTGGAATTCTAGAGCATAGAAGTGAATTGTCATGTTGTTTTTAGTAAGTTGTATTGAAAAGCTTTGTTTCAGTTTTTATTTCAACCCAATATTTGAATCAGTCTTCAAAATTGCCATTGAAATATAAATGGTCATCAGAAGAAGAAAATATATCTGTGATAATAAAAGGTGTTCTTGTTAGCTCCATATACTTTTCTCTAGTTCTGTTGTCACCAGTGCAATATCAGATGTTAAGTATTATAGAAACAAAGAATATAGACAAGACTGTTGAGCTGTCAATCTGTTTTTGCTTTGTTTTCTTAGCAATTTCTTTCCATAACCAACTCTATGAAAAAACACCAATAATCTTTATTAACAAGAAAAAAATTACTTACAAATAATGACTGAAAGCCAAATTCATTCTCTATGATTTGATGAGTACATAAATTGGACCATAGAGTATTATGTTCTTGAGAAAACCAAGCAGAGTCATGATCTTTCATAAAACAGTGCTGAAAGTGTTCAAAGACTTTAGATAGAGCAGAGTTGTCTTGAAGTGTGTCTACAACTTCCTTAAGAGATGTGTCAAGCCAACACAAATTTTGCTCCCATGGATAATATGGTTCTCCAAATGTGTTCTTCATAATTGAATACACTTTAGACTTCTTTTGTGGAGAGCTAGGGCCTTTAGGAATTAATTTTTGTGCAGAGTTAGGACCATGACCATTATTAATGAATTTCTTTCTTGGAGTCTGGGGTTTGAAAGATCTTGATTTACAACTAGGCTTAGTTGGAGTAGAAAGTAATATTAAAATATTTGATCTCTCTTGTTTTCATTGGTTTTCCTTGCCATAGTAAGTTGGAATATCTACTATAAGATATATTTCTCAGTCTTATTTTTATAAAAGAGAAAATAAAACCATACTTTGCTTGTCCTTGTAATTATCTTCAAAAGAAAGTGCCCAACTATAGAGAGATTTCAGTCCTTCAAAAAATCTCTTATTATGACCAGCTGCATAGTATAGCTAAAAATGGAGAGATTCTTGAGCATTAGTCATAGCTGGCAATACCTCCTATAGCTCAGAATCCATAAACATATAAGTGGGAAAAATCATTTGAGTATGAGGTTTTTAAAGCCAGTACTCTATCCAGTTGGCAGTATTAGGGAACTTGTCCAGGATCCATTGAACTATGCTTTGAAATTCATCCAATGACTTAATTTCTATGAGTTTTTGTGCCTTGATAATAAACTCATCCCTTCTAGAAACAAGAACTACACTACTGATCCTTGAATACCTTGTAATTGACCTTCTGAAATGCTCTTCACATCCTTGAATTAATTTTTCTCCTATATCTCTCAGCTCTTCTCTATTTCTAGGATCTCTATTTGATGAAAAGAGATCAGTAACTGCCTCAATAAAACCTTCTCTTTGAGCTTTGCTAAAGTCCATTACCTAGATTATAAACTATTAGATAATTGATTGAAAAAAACAAAAATAAGAATATACAATTGCAAACATAGTGTCTTTGAGAACAATTCCCTTTTGCAAAGCTTAAGCAGCAATAGTTTGAAAGATTGTAATAAAATGAACTCTGTAATATTCTGTCAAGCCACCATCTATAAAAGATATTAGAATAGGCATCCATCTCTTGAGGACTGGTGAGAAGACTGAGGTTATTATAAGAACCTAGCTTTTATCCTCCCAAAAACCATAAGCTGTGTCAGCAACCATTCCACATGCAATATCTTCTTTAAGTTCATTGTTGCTATAAAGAGCTTGGAATGCCATAAAGGAAGTTTGTATACAGATAATGTTCTCTAATCCAAGTTGTGACATTTTGATAAAGTAAGGGTGATCTTCAGCAAATTGTTTAATAGACATAAAAAAGGCTGTAGGATTATGAGAAGTAAACTTTTTTCTTGTCTCACTTCTCTGATAGATAATACAACCTCAATTGTGCAAGGCATGAGAAATATCCTTGACTAATTTCCTAGGTCCAGTCAAAGTTGGAATATCTAGTTGTAAACCAGAGAAATCAACATTAGAATGGTTGAGTACTATTTTATCAAACTGAGCCTCTTTATCAGAATTTAAATGAATGTTGACAGAAGGGGAAGCATAATCATAAAAACTATCTTGTACAAAGTATTTTCCACCTTTCCATGTATAAACCATTGCCCAAACTCTACAAGAAATATAAAGAAGAGATTCTCCACATTAACATCCTTGTTGAATCTGAGTTTCTCATTCAGATCTTGTGGTCCTAGGTCATATAAGAACTTTGCAGTCATAGCTTGAGCATTGGATGATCCCCAAATATTGTCATACAGATCTGAATCCTTCTTGCCAACAAGAAGCCTTTTTCCATCTATTCTTCTGGTTACAACCTTCCTTTACTTCATAAGCCCAATGAATAGGTAGCCACTTTTCTTTGATAAGTTCAGCCTCAGTAAAATTCTACTCAAAATGACCATTAGGAAAATAAGGGTATGATTTTACTGATATCATTAGTAGTGGATTAGTTGATGGGACTGGAGTAGAAGAGGGAAGTTCAGGAATATATTGTGCTACTGGTGTTAAGACTCTAGACCACAAGAGTAAATATATACTTCAACCTTGAGCCTATGTCAACACTTGATATTTCTTTGCCCCTCTACAAAGGGTCTGGTTAAGGTTTTTAGAAGAGTGGTTTTTAGAAGAGTTATATTGAAAAGATGAATATTGAGACTTCTAGTTATACTCCACAAGTTAGTCCAAAGACTGGAGAGAATATGGGGTTCCAAGAGAAGTAGTTTTTCAAATGAACTACAAAAAGAGAAAACTTACCATTCCCTTCTCTTTCTGGATTGTATTTATCCTAACTAGTGACATCACAAGAACTACTATTCTAAGTAGTAGTGAGTAACAGTGAGTAACTAGTTGAGTCAGAGTCTATAAGTGGGTTAGTCTAAGGTTTCTTCATTTATTCTAAAGTTCATAACTATTATAAGATTTGTCCATAATTACCCATGGTTTATCCAACATTTCTCCTTTAGTCCAATGTCTATAATTAGTCCAATCAAGTCTGAAGTCATTTCTTCCAACCTAAGCTTGATGTGCTAACACATTATCTATTGTATTATCCTTGTCTCCTTTATCTCTTATTGCCATCATCTCTTCTACCATCTACTCATTATTAGTCCAGGGCTGATAATAATTGTAATTCCAGTGTAATTCCATAATAGCTAGAATGTTTTGGACTGAAGGCATTAAAAGAAACTGGAGAGGAAAAGAAAAGTATGGGTTAGTTGATGTTATAAGTAGTAGATTGGTAGGTGAAACTAGAGTAGAAAACTTGGGGACATGGTAGACTGCTGGCATGAGAAGCTGAGAAGATTAAGTAGAAATGTTTTGAAATGAAGATAATGGAAAGAACTGTAAAGAAAAATAAGAGTATGTTTGAGTAGACAACATAGGTAGTGGTAAAACTGAAGTAGAATGGATAAATGTTGGACTGGCAAGACAATCTGGAAGAGCTGTAAAGGGATATCTAAAGCTGAAGGCAATAAGAGAGGCTAGGGAAATTGTTGTAGATTCAAAGGTTAGGAAGATTGTATTGTAGATTGAAGTGCTTGAATCAAAGCTTGAATATTAGCTGGTTCTATGGAAAAGTATAAGGGAAAAATCAGCTAGAAAAAAGTATAACATATGAAGAGATAATTTTGTTTCATTTTGTACCAGTATTGAAGAATTTTCTTGAGATGAACTCAAGAAGTATTGTACACAATGTTTAAGAAATTTCTAAAATGAGAAAACTCAGCAAATAGACCTTAGAATATTAGTTTTTATATATACAAAAACCATGATTTATAAGTAAAGTAGAACTGAAAACACAATATTTGGGTTGAAGTTCTAGAAATGATGTAGACCTGCAAAATTTTATGAATTCAGCATTGGTTTTTATATAGTTAGACCAGAATATAGCTAAAAATAAAACTTGAGAACTTTATTGAAGAGATAAATAGGTTCTAAGACTATCCAAGACCACCAGGGAGCCTAGAAACCAAAAATCTAGTAAAGTAGCCTAGTGGAAGTCAAGAAACTAGAAAGTGTAGTAAAGTTGCTGGTGTGACAGTGACATATCTCTAGTAAGATGACCAACTCACTTGTAGAAATAATTTTTATTTAGATAGGTTGTAAGGCTATCCAAGACCACTAGATGTCAGAGTAAATCCTATATAAATATTATTTATTGAATTATTATTCTACTATTATGTAATACAGTAGATTTTCATACTCAATAGTATACACTAACCTCAGCCTCAACTATTCAAACATTTAAAACAATTATACTTGAATTTCCTGGCAACCTCTGATATTTTGAAGCTTATATACTTAATTTAACCTATAGTTGTCTCTTGCCCTGCCTTGCCTTGCCTTGTCCAGTTAAAAATCTTATTGTCCAGTCCATGGCACCCCTTGTGACCTGTGCCCACTTCTATGCTCTCAGCCAAGAACCTGTTGGATTAAATAAACCAACTATCTACTCCATTGCTATTGCTGACCTTTTGTCCCCAGAGAACATTCCCATGGATTAGAATAATAACCCTGAAATCTTAAAACTCCAAATTCAATTAGCCCAGATCCAACTCCAAATAGCTACCCTTCAACAAAATAATTCTTGGACTTACTCTACTAAACCAGCTCTACCCTATACCCCAGAACCTGACCAGCACTTCCCTTTTTTTTAACAATGATTTTAAGGACAAAAAGAGCCCTAACATTCAGCCTTTTCTTGGAGAAGCCAGTAATTTCAACTGGTTCCTGGCCAAAATCAATGGTGTCTTTCTATTAGTACCTCACAAATTCACAAATGACATACAATGTGTTGTTTTTACTTGTTAATACCTTGAAGGAAATTCAACCTCCTGGACTGAACCTATACTTACTGGTGAAGACCTAGAATTATAGAACAATTGGGGAAAGTTTTTTATAGCCTTTTACAAGCAATTCCAGGATCCAAACATCCATGATCATCTAAGCAAACAACTCTATTCACTCAAACAAACAAAATTAGTTAGAGAATATGCTTCTCAATTTGAAAACCTTGCATGCAAAACTGGCCAGCTCTGCACTATATAAGGTAATATCTTCTACAGAAATCTCAGGAACAACATAAAAGACCTCTTAGTGAAAATACTCTGTTGGAAAAGTGATGATGAGAGTCTTAAGTGAGCTGTATTAGAGGCAGACAAATAGTGGTTGTTTCACTGTTCAGAAAACCCAATACACCCTACTCAAGCCCATCTAATGCCAAGCTCTGTTACTATCATCCCAACAACTCATCTTAACCCCACTATCAGTACCTCTCAAACTAATCCTGTTTTTCCTTCCCCTTGATATACCAGCCCTTTTCCTTAGGAAGAAAAGGATTGGCATTGTTCTCTTCAACTTTGCCTCTATTGTAGAGGTTCAGGGCACATTGCAGTCTCTTGCTCTGTAAAACTACCCTGACTCTAGTTAAACATAACTGCTGACCTTCTCTTGGACAACCAAGCCCTGCCCTCACTAATCGACTAGGCAGAATACAAGATACAACTACAAGGACCCATTGACTCTATACTACAAGTCCAAGAAAATCCCCTACACTTTGATTGGATATATTTCCAAAGAAGAACTTATTTAGAGAAAGAAACTAGTATGTCTGACTACATTCTTGACCTTTTTTCCACAACAATTGACAATGGCATCTTACCTCCTTCAAAATCTACATCCAAACTACCTCTCCAGTATGCTAAGTATGCCAATATATTTAACCCCAAAGCTACATAACAACTGCTACTCTACTGCAGCCACTTAGATTATGTTATTGATATATTGAAAAACCAGATATCTCCATACCATCCTGCTTATCACCATTCAGAAAAGGAGTTAGAGCTACTCAAAACTTATCTAAAAGACATGGAAGTATGATAGTTTATCTGCAAAAGTTTGTCCCCTGCTATCTCATCAATATTGTTTGTCCCCAAGAAAAATACCACTGAACTATAGCTCTGTATCGACTACTGTGCACTAAACAAAATCACAATAAAAATAGATACTTCATACCTTCCATTGACTCCTTACTGGACCAACTTTGTAGTACAAAATATTTCACTAAAATCAGTCTTTGAGAAGCCTTCCACTTACTATGGATCAAAAAGGGAGATAAATGGAAGACTGTCTTCCATACTCCCTTTGGACTATATGAATTCTTAGTTATGCCCTTTGGACTGTGTAATGTACCAGCCTTATTTTAGAGTTACATTGACAGAGCTATCAATGGCCTAGAAGATGAGTTAATTGTTTATTTAGATAATATACTCATTTTTAGAAGCTTATTAGAAGAACTCTATACATACATCCAGAAATGCTTACAATGTCTAAGAGAAAACAAGTTGTTTGCAAAACTCAAGAAATACTAGTTTAAAGTCACCAAAACAAGACTACTAGGGTTCATCGTAAACAACAAGGGCATTGCTATAGAATCTGAGAGAGTAGCCACTATCTAGGACTGGCCTGAACCAAAAACACTTACCCAAACTAAAGAATTCATTGGTTTTGTTAATTATTTTTCCATTTATTGAATTAAGGATATTGATATTATAATATCTTTTTTAAATGATACTATCAAAGAATTTTGCTAGATCGAATTCATATATATATTTTTGCTGTATTTAATTAAGTTAATTTACTGTATTTTACTATTATCTTTTTATTTTTGTCATAAATTTCTACAGAAGATTTATATTTAATCTGTCAGAAATCATGAAACCAATCACAGATCTAACATGGAAGAGTATACAAGCATTCAAGTGGAATGTCATAAGTTGTCTTGACTATAACCAAAGATATGTATTTATAGAATGACAGACAAGGGAATTGAACCAGTAGCCTCTTGGCTGGTTGTAGAATACCATCAATGTAAATAAGGGCAAATAGCATACTTGTATAAGTAGCTAGCACAATTGAGTGAAAACTCTATTGAGTTCTCTTTGTAACCCTCAAAGACTTAGCTGCTGAGTTAACTCAACTTGAGTCACACAATAGAAGAACTTGATACCACTTCTTAGACACTGTTCATCTTGAGCCTTGTTTAT
>Ga0153952_1000052_pt1 | contig 27042 bp, 35 predicted proteins | sample TSNJ036MetaG_FD_104746 | JGI IMG/M metagenome (GOLD analysis project Ga0153952, IMG submission 104746) | Attine ant fungus gardens microbial communities from New Jersey, USA - TSNJ036 MetaG | ecosystem: Host-associated > Fungi > Mycelium > Unclassified | place: USA: New Jersey, Wharton State... | reverse complement strand
CAACGAAAAGTTCTTGACCTCGTGGCTGAGTCGTACAAATGGTGATTCCAGTGATGCAGACCATGATATGGTTTCGTCATTTTGTGCTGCATTGTCATTGGAAGATGCAGCACGCGCAGTCGCGGGAGTAGATGAAAAGGCATCCTGGTTAGGATGGAACGAGGACTCTGTAGTGGTGATCGTGGGTTCTTGCGGAAGATGAATAGTATCCTCTTCGGACGTCCCCGACTCCCCATCCATTATTGAATCGTCCTGTGCTTCAGCACCTAATGTAGTTGAGGATTTATTTTCCGACGGAAATTCGTTAACGGTCGAGTGATCATCGGATGTCGGTATCCGAATCTGTGCAGCTTGTTCGTAAAATGAAGTCCAGAACTAGATAATAGGTAAAGTCCAAAATATTGAGGAAATCGTTACACACTTTAGCTGCCTCCCTGACTGGCTCTGTCCCTACACCATAGTGCTTGACAGCAGGCAAGATTTTGGTGGCCAGGACACTATGGATCTTTGAAAAGGTTTCGTCGATATTCTGAAAACTGAAGGTATTCAAAATGATTGAATATGATGATGATTCGGGACTGACTTGTAGTTTAAACGTTATGAGCTGCTCAATTTGTTCAATTTGATCATGAAGTGGGGCAGATATGTCCAATCCTGATATATGGATAGAGCTGGGATCCGGATTAGGTTTCCATCTGGGGGGATTCGGTGCGATATCCTCTCTGCTGTCTGACATTTGTGTGAATCGCAAGACCTGTTAGTTATTTGTGCGATGGAAATAGTCATAAATAAAAGATAAATAATCCGTTACAGGCACTACAATCAAGTACTGATTTGGAAGTAATCATATCATCGAGCGCGTGACGCACGCGTTCATGGTGTGATTATAGCTTAATCAAAGTCAAGATGCTATGATTGTTTTACGGCTATATTACAGAGTCAATAATCAAAGAGACAGTAGATTTCAGCACATGATGCTGATTTCGCCTAACACTGGGCCCAGACTGCCTGAATATAATCGCTCATAATCCTATGCGTGACCGTTGTCGGGCTATTGAAAGCTAAGATTTAGGAAGAGATCTGACTAGAACAACATTTACCTGAGAGGAAACCAGTAGAAAGCATGGTCAGGATCAGTGCAGCTTCCAGCAGTTGTCGCAGGCGATGCTAAGCAAGGGCTTGTGCTGGTGTAGCCAAATGCAGCAGCTCCAGGAGATGTGCCCAAGACACCATTCCAAACAGTAGAAAGGTCGATGAACCCAATGTTCAATCCGAAGTTAGCCGCGTTAATGGAACTTAATTCTCGAAATAATTCTGTTTTGTAAGCAGCCCCAGCGGGGTTTTCCGTTCCGCGCCCGTGATTGTCGATGATGAGGAAATTTTTGCCGAATGCAGGTGAAGACGAGAGTCTGAGTATTGTATATGCAATGTCTCCTGCTTGGTTTGAGAGACTGGAATTGCCATTGTCTGAAGCAGGACGATATCAAGTAGGTGAACCTGCTAGGCGATGATAGAACACTAACCAATGGAGTTTACGTAGTCTCTTCATGGCATTGATTAGTTTGCATCGCAAGGGGATATCATCTTGATCTCTACTTACTCAATGCCGAAGAAGAGGACATGTAGCGTCGTTGCTGGGTCATTTTTCTGATACTGGGAAATATATGTGTTTGCTAAAGTGCCCTGTTATAACAGCTCGAGACAACAAAATGGACCCGTACCCTGCGTCAAGAGGTCATCAGGCGTGGAGACAGCAGTTGCAGCCCACTGGCCATTATCAATAACGGCGCCATTAGCCTCAAAGACAGCACATCAGTAAAGGTCTTCAAAGAGCAACGCTTGGCCACTCACAGCGTAATCCATTAAAGTTGCCCCAATTGTGTCAGCAAGATATTCAGCCCATATAGGTCCATTTGTATATCGTCCACCAGCAGACGGATTAGGTGGTTGAAGGACAGGATCACTTAAGGCTGAACCATCATGTTTTCCGCCATCAGAATAAGAGTCCTAGTTGATTGATCATTCATGAGGTTTATCTCTCATGCGTATGTAGCAATGGACTTAACGCCGAAGGTGACAATGGTTTTGAACGTTGAGAGAGAGGGCAAGGTGCCTTTGACATCCTTGGGGGAACCGTCAAAGTTTCCACAGACAGGTTTGACGGCTAAGGTGACATCGGCACCAGGGAGCGCAGCTGCTTTAGCCAGTGAAATGGATGACAGTAAGAGAGTAATGATCGAGTACATCTTTAGAAAGTTGGAAATGGTCAATAATTTTGCTTTGGTTGTTATTTATTCCTTTGTGTGGTGGTTTAGCCGGAATGAATCAGATCCTTTTTGTTGAGTATAGTCGCGGACATATTCATGCACGGGTTTCCGTCTATTATCCGACGACACTTCTTAGAAGATAACAAGGTTCCACTGTGCATGTGAATAATGTGGTCAACCAAAGGCAAACTATCCGGATAATTTTTCTTTGAATCACTGTGCCTTGTTAGTGGATACAGGCTGCTAGAAGAGTGTATGTACTTCAGTGAATAGGTTTGGGGGATTGCTAAAGTTAGGCACACTCACCAGTGAGCTCTCGGTTTTCCGCACACTTTGAGCTTTTTAAAAAAAACAGTATGCTTTTCATAATTCGAGAAGGGTTTTAGCGACAGAAGTTGTGTAGCCTGAAAACAAGAAAGGTTTTGAGCTGAAGGAGGCCTGAAGTTGGGGCTGCCTGAAAAGCGTCCATTCTTCGGTTGATTCCACCTGGCGTTGCAGGGATCTTGCAGTCAGAATTACCGAACCTTAGGCGAAGTTGCTATTTCATTCGCCTTCTTTGGAGAAACTAACACGATGGGGTTGTTGATACCCTGTGTCACGATGTCCGGAACCCACTAAGTAAAACCTCAGCTAACCAAAATTGGGTGTACACCAGATCTCCAGACACCTGCTTTGGTGCATCTGGGTGGAAAACTGCTTGATAGTCGGTTAATCCAAAAATTGCCTTGTAGGACATCATAAATAACCAACCTTGTGATTCCTGGACTGTCTGGCATTAGGGTTGCGTATCGAAACTTCAACTGGTCGTCGAGTTATATGGGTTGACGCGGAATAGGCTATTAGGACAGTAGATGAGAAATTTTTTTGTTGCTCGCAAGCTTCCAACGACAATTTGCAAACCTATAAGACGAGTTCTTGTTATGTTCGGATCTATGTAATATAGATCAACCCAGGTGTAGACAAGAAAACATTATCCTCCATGGACGATCCAGTCTTTACCTCTCAGTCCCGTTGTCATTACCAGATACCGATGCATTGACATCATCTAATCTTAGCATTGCTAAGGCTAGTGTTTGTAATCCGTGACAGGTAAAAAGGAGCAGATGATCTGGTAGGTGCCCTCTCAGCAAAGCTATCCAATGCGGAACTTAGATTCTGCGACGAAGTGCGTGCTATGACACGATAGGCTTTCGAAGGACTTGATCTTAGGATGACCCGGGCTCATGAAATCCGCGGTTTATATCGAATACTGCCAAAAGGCGGAGTAAAGTGCATCTCAACTTCAATCTCTGCGTTTTCGAGTCGGAATAATGGCAAGCGATATCTTCCAACAACCGGGTGCGACAAGTGTAAAGCATCAGACCTGCCCGCCTGTGGATTACTGCCCACAATTGAATGCAGGCGTCATTGAAGGTGGACCTTTAAACTTGTCAGTCTCATGTAGCTGCCAGAAGTGCGAACTTGATTCTGATGCCCCCAGGAATGGGACCGGCGGGCCGTCGCAAGGAGACTTGCAGCACGCGCTGATCAACTAAAAGATTCGAAGTGAGTTCCTGTGAGATTATTACTGTGATCGTCATGAGGAAGCTATATTTCTCCGAATTTGAAGATGACTGAAGGACAGGCGACATAGATTTGAGAAAACCCATTCGAGGATACAAGCGCTCATCACGATTCCGGGAAAGGCCGAGTTGTAAGATGTTTTCAGTATTGACGAATTATCTTCAGGATCCAAAACTGCCAGTATTGCCCTCAATAATTGCAACCGCGTGTTTCTATGTCATGAGATTCTTAGAAGTGGTCGAAGCAGGTCAGCAGGTCATGTCTGCCGAAGTTCTCTTCTGAGCCGAACCAACACTTTAAATTGCTTCGACGATGGTAGCATACCGTTACGCTCAGCAACAATGAGGCCTCTTCAGCTAGCGGCTTCTCTTCCTTTTCTTGTGGGCATATCCAGAGCTCAGCTTGGACTTAGTGATGGGTTTATTTCGTTCGACATTTCTGGATTCTCTCTCCAATTGGTGAAAGACTCGCAGACGCTTTACTCTTTGTCGCCTTCCGGTTCCAGTTTCAACTTCATTCCTACTGATCAGATGTCTGCACGTGAAGCAAATGGTCACTATCACTTAGGAGACATCACCTTCAGGGCCCGTCGAGCTGGAAGTAGCTCATGGGTGTCGGGCGATACATCGACAGCGCGTCGAAAGTTAACCTCAATGTCCGTCTCGGGAAATACGCTCGCAGCTGCCAACCTGGCACCAACTCTTCCCTCAAATTCTCTTCTCAGCATCACGCGTCGTTGGGTGAATAACAATGGACAACTTCAGCTTCTTTTTGATGTGACGAATAATCAATCTTCTGCAGTGGAGATTGGTTCCCTTGGCATACCTCTTGAATTCAACAATGTCAGTAAAGATTCGTTGCTATATCAAGATCTTCAGCTCACCAAATACTAGATTTTTACGGGGCGTTCGGCGGCGACTACAAATGAACAGTGTAGCCTTTTCGATCCATATATCGGTCAAGATGCTGGGTTCGTACAAGTAACCCCTTTACTAGGGACCCTCCCTCCACTTGTTGTCGTTCCTGTTGGAAAATCCCCTCTTGAAGGTTGGAGGTTTCTTCCAGAATCGACCTCTGCTTCGCCGTTCTACCAGTCCCAAACATTTGAGGGATTGTACGAGTGGCAATTTCACACCTTAGCATGGGCTCAAAATGAGTGGTCCTCTGTCACTCCGTGGAACGCTCCCACATCGTTCACCCTTGAGCCGGGCCAGACTCGTACTTATGGTATTGAGTTCCGCACAGCACCGTCGATAAGAGATATTGAGACCACTATCCAAAATGCGAACCGACCGGTCGCTGTAGGTCTCCCTGGTTACATCCTTCCCATGGACCAAGTTGGTAAATTGTTCCTGCACAACACAGCCTCGTCAATCCAATCGATGAGCGTGTCGCCATCTGGAGCTTTGGCATGGAGCAGTAACTCCGACCCAAAGACCTCGGGCTGGGTTGGATTCGACATTACACCCGCGAAATGGGGCAGAGCTCGCCTTTCTATTACGTACGCCGATGGATCGCTTCAGACCGTTCACTACTACGTCACAAACGGCGCAACGGAGACCATTGCAGATCTTGGCAATTTCTTGACCACTTCGCAATGGTTCAATGATTCCACAGACCCCTTCAAACGATCACCATCCGTCATCAGTTATGACCGTGAAGTCAATGCTGTAGTCAGAAACGATCCTCGTGCTTGGATACCTGGATTGAGCGACGAAGCTGGCGCAGGATCCTGGTTGGCAGCAACAATGAAACAATTCGTTCAGCCTAATGCTGCCGAGGTTGCCAAATTGGAACAATTTGTGGATGTCGTCCTACATGGCTCGATTCAGAATAGTGACGGTAGGTCTAGATTTCTGAGGCATCGAATAAGGCGTTGAATATCCCATAGGGACCGTTAAGAAGGTAGCTACAGTGCGGGACTCATGTTCACCAACACTGACGATTTCGAACGTAGGCAGTTTTTTTTTACCAACCTAATTTGGTGCCAAATTACAACTACCCATCAAATATCGACTGGGGTAACTGGTGGTCCTGGAACCAAGCCGCATCTTTCGCGATCGATCGAGGATATGACTATATCCATGTCGCAGCAGCCTATTGGGCAATGTATCGTGTAGCTCGTAATTACCCCTCACTCGTTCGCGTACATGATTGGCAATGGTATATCAACCAGGCGGTAATCACCGTTCAAGCTATGACTGGAGGAAGGGTTGGATTTGTAAATGATGGTTTGATGGGGGAGACGGTACTCACTTTTTTGCTAGAGGATTTGACCAGAGAGGGCCTAACATCGAATGCATCGTTTGTCGAGAGCAAAATGCGAAGTAGGGCCTCAGTGTGGGCCGGACAACGCTACCCGTAAGTGCTGCAAAGATTATCACATGCGTCTCCTGATCGGAATGTACTAGGTTCGGATCAGAAATGGCATGGGATTCGACTGGCCAAGAAGGTGTTTATGCTTGGAGCAAATATTTCAACGACTCAAACACCTCAACCAATACGTTGAATTCTATTATTGCCTATCAACCTCTTATTCCTCACTGGGGTTACAATGGAAATGCTCGACGATACTGGTAACGTCGAACCCTCTATCTCAGTATCCAGGTTCTAAACATCATTAGGGATAATATTTATGGCGGCAAATTGCAACGCATCGAAAGACAGATTCATCACTATGGGAGTGGACTTAATGCCCTTCCTCTCATCAGTGCATTTGAATCTTCACCATCTGACATCTTCCTCCTTCGCCTAGGTTTCGGCGGATTAAGCGGTCCCTTGTCCAACATCGATCAAGGTGGTTTCGCAGCTGCATCTTTCCACTCGTTCGCAGATACTCTCAAATGGGATGGGTATTCAGGAGATTATGGCCCAAACTTCTCGGGTCACAGTTTGGGTATGGGAACATTCATCATTAATCACCCAGATTTCGGTTGGCAGGCGTTTGGTGGCAATGTGGTCTCAACTTCACCCGCTGTTCAGGTTCAGGTGAAGGATTCTATTCGTCGTCGAGTCTTCATTGCCCCTCTCGGTGCTATGCTGACTTTAGACGCTGGGGCATTCTCCGTGGTGGCATTCAATCCCAGCACACACCAAGTCGACATCACAATCACAGCTGTCCCTGACGGTGCCAATTCCGCCGCCGTGGCCCCTAATGGTCGTCTTGTAATCAGCCAGAAGGCCAACATCTCCGGCTTCAATGGCTTAAGGCCTTCTACCTCACTCTCCACCGATGCGGGAGCATTCATTATCCCTCTTTCATCTAATCAGGGTCATGTTACACTTGTTCCTGTTTAAGACGTATATTTCGTGGCGTATTTCATTAAGTTACAAAAAATTATATCCCACGTTTTCGATGTGCAAATGCAAGAATCTCACGCCGTTGCTCCCTTCTCCGGATAAGAAGCGTCAATTGTCTTCCGCATATGACTAGGCTTCCAGTCAGCAGAGTGCCAGGGCTTGACTCCCGAACGGTACATCTCATCAACCTAATCAGCACGAAGTTGATCAGCATATTACAGTCAAGAGAAAGAGAAAAATGAAGTTAACCTCTTCCAAACTTAGACCTCTTGTTTCAGGCACAAATAGATAAACGTATCCGTATCCAAATATAAGCATGCCGAAGAAAATCATCAAGATGAGAGGTCCAATACTGTAAAGCCATGGAGTTAGTTAAGGTTGGGTGGCAAGGAACATCCAGCAGGCACAACTGGTCTTGTGACATGGTGCAAGATAGGGACTTCGTAGCGTAGCCCAAAGTTCTTGACACACGGAGCAAAAGGAGATGAAACGCACTCTTCAGCAATCCTCGGAGCAAAGAAGCCCAAGAGGAAGTTCCAGATCCTGAACAAGATTTTCGTATCAATAATCGCAAGATTGAAAGAATGAATACTAACCAATTGGTAGCACTGCCCAGGGCAATGCTTTTTGGGCGGACTCGCAGCGGGAAGGACTCGCCGAGATATACCCATCTAAAGAATGGGAAAATGACGTTGAGGCATGAAAAAGATGGAGATGGAATGCCATGACGTACGGCGTTGGACCCCAGAAGATTGCATAGAAGAAGACGTGTAATACAGCGAATGCAATGAGAGTGTCACCTAGTGACATTCACATGAAGATCAACTGAGCTAAAAGAAAAAAAAGGGCATGGAGCTCACCTCCTTGCTTGTTTCGACTTGTGAGAAGCTCTTGTGGTGTGCCCTGTGGTGCCAAAGTGAAATGCCCGACAAGACCTGCCTGATAAGGAGGTTATTCCCGGAAGGAGAAACATTCATCGAGGTTCAAAACTCACAATAAGAGAGCAAGCTGCTTCAAGAACTGCACCAAGGAGTAACGACTAATAGAATCAGAATGATTAACGCCGTTGTACTTGCATGGGTGAATCAATCACTTACTCTTCTGCGCCCCCAGGATTCGATGAGATACTAACAACAATATTAATAATAACCCTTTCGAGAGGAAAATGAGCCTTACCAGTGCAGGAATAGTGCCAGCTACCGAAACCGCCCCCAGAATGACCTGAATCACATACGGAGATAGCCTAAGATAAAGAGAAAATCATGAGAAATAGTGGAAGTGCGAGGTGCTAGGCGTTTCTGGCTCACTGGGTACCAGCACTCTGGAAGAACGTGTCGCCGTAGTAGTCTAAAAGCACAAGGTCAGGTTTCACTGCACTTGAGCATCTTATCTGAGTACTCACAGTAGAAATTTTGACCGTTCAGCTGCTGAATGAATTGCAACATCATTCCATTACCAGTTCGCTTCCACATATCACTTCTGCTAGAGAAACATTCCATCCATGTTGCCTTTCCACCTTCGTTCTCCGCCCTGATACCATAGTCCAGTTCTTCGATGGTCTCACTCACGAGAACATGGTCTGTGGGTACGCCGTTTAACAGTGCAATGACTCTCTCTGCCTCTTCACGCTGGCCAGTTCCGAGTAAGTGACGTCTGACAGGAGGAGGCACAAGTGTAAGTTCGACAAGATCTTCTCTTGTGACGTGAAGGGTACATACGGTGACTCAGGTAGGAAGAAGATCCCAGAAAGAAGAGCAATGCCCCAAACGAGCTGAAGTCCGACTGGAATTCGCCAAGATGCAGAATTATTGAGATGGTGGGTCCCCAAGTCGAAGACATAGCTTAGGAAAATGCTGTGCACACATTCGATAAGCGTTTCTTCCATTTCTTCCTTCCAACCACTCACCCAACGATGATTTGAAGTTGGTACAGTACAAGCATGGATCCTCTCAGGGCCTTGGGAGCAGTTTCTCCATTATACAGGGGGACAATGGCTGACATGTTCGTTAGTCATGATATAGCGGTATTACGAATAATCACTGACCGGAGAGCGCGCCCACTCCGAGGCCAGCAATAAACCTTCCTATCGTAATCTGAACTATTGAAAATGTCGTTCCGGTTTGGACAGCAACTCCAACTGTGAATATGCCAGACCAGATGAGGATTGAACCACGACGACCGAAGCGATCAGAAGTAAAGGCTTGAGCCAAGGCACCACTATGAGGAAGTGAATATCATGTCGCATGTTCTGAGAAAGGAGCGTACACAAAGGTTCTGTCTCAAGATAAGTAACGCTATCAAACAAGATGGAAGCGGAACCATACCCAGCAGAAAGAAGAGAAGTGATGATTGATGACCTTGAACTAGATAAGAAATAGGTCCCATCCGAAGCTTGCTCTCCAAAGCGGCGAATAAAGTCGGGCATGATTAGACATCCCTAGAGGCGATTTAACAGAAAATTTTTGACTTTCAAACTCAAACACTCACTGAGATAACACCGATATCATAGCCGAATAAAAATCCTGTTCACGAAAGCAATTTTACTAGAGTACACATTAGTCCAAATGAGGACACGCGAAGGGATAAAATTAGACTTACATCAGTGTTCACGGAGTGTCAGTCATAGAACACACACCTCCTGCACATTCAGTTCAGCAGGACGAACCCACACTCAGAAAAAAAAACAACGCACCGAAAGCAATGAAGATAGCCAAGAGGATTGCATGACGATTCGTTGGGACCACAGCGCTATCTGTACCTGCCATGGCGGAGTCGTCCACGTCAAGAGGTTATTGAAGGGCAGAGAAAGAAACCCCGATGGCCGGAGCCCCGCATTAGTTTCCTCTAATATACTGTCGGAACCGGAAAACCCAGAAAACGGAATTTCATTTTGCGAATCATCAGCTGACCCAATCGAGGTGGACCGGGCCGCAATGAATGTCGTATCGGCGCCTAGGTCTCCTAGGTCTCGCGTTGGATATATGTACAAAAATAGCCGTTGACAGGGAGGCGGCTAGTCATCCATATGCTTTCAGCCTGACACGTGACCTCTGATCGTTCATATAGCTGTTAGCGGAAGTGCACCACTGGGAAAGCAACAGCCGTATAAGGCCCCTGAATGGTCAAGTCAAAATACGACCGTTGCCTATAAAATACTCCCGTTCCCGACTCGCAAGAAGGGTTCTAATATATTTTGATTCCAGTCGTGCCTAATTCCCGGATACTACGTTATATGAAGACCATCTACCGGAAGGAATTGTTGGAATTGTCAAGTAACAGCAGACTGTTCGTATGGTGTGCGTACACCGCGTAATAAATTGTTGATTAAGTGTTATAGTGCAAGCCCATGACGTCATCCAATGCCTTTGGTGACTTGCAGAAGTTTTATACATTTCTATGTGAGCACCAAGAGGTTTGCAGGAAGAAAATCAAAAAAATCACTATCAGATGCTGCATGGAAATAATGTGTGCCTTAATTTTTAAATTCACACATACGTGTGGGACAACAAATGTGGGGCTTTCAGGCATGGCTTTCAGGCACTGGGGTTACCTTCCAGAAAAGTCAATATTCTGCGTGAAGAAATTACAACCTTGACGTGTTTCTATGTTCATAGCAGATGGCATCCATCCTTGCATGAGGGCAACTGGCGGGACCCTTACCGGGTTCTGGAGTTCATCAGGTTCTGGGGTTGGTTCTGGGGTTGCTGTGGGGTTGCTTCCGAAGATCCGCCAGTCGGACGTGTAAGCAAGCCGGAATAATTATTTTATCACGTGAGCAAATTACATAGGTTCGACCTCTTCCACTGTCTCATAAAACTCTTTGATTATTCTGCGCTGAGCCTCACGGCCCGTCTCATTCTGGTATTGAAAATATGTTGATGAATGGCTAAATCGAGGATTATGGCAATTCGGACGCACCGGCGCATCTGCGATAGCTCTCACCACAATATATTTACGTCCGGTTAGAATACTTTCAGTCACATCTCCAAAATTTTCTCCATCCGCACTCGCAGCCTTGGAGCCAGTGACAACACCGCCTGCTTCTTCTGCAATCACAATGCCCGCACAAACATCCCAAGGCCAACAGCCAATTTCCCTGTTGTCATGCGGCACGACGTCAAACCAGGGGTTTTCTACAGTACAATTTTGAAAACATACCAGTATATGTCGATACACCCTTGAGCAACCATTGCATAATTTAAAGAGGCACTCCCCATAGTCCTAAGTGAATGAGCATTTTTCCCATTGAGGACACCGCCCTCTACGTCACCAGCGAGGCGAGAATATGATGCAACCTTGGCATCTATCGTACTCTTTCGGCGATCAGAGCCCCACTCGACACCTGTGAGAACAGTAAGTCCAGTTTTTCTGATGGATTGTATTGAACCACTCAAACCAATCAGAGCTTTTTGAAGACTTGGGAGAGGGCGCGCCGGTGCCAAAGGTAGTTTGACAGGCTCAGTGTCAATCCCCCTCTTGAGGTATGACCCTTGACCTTTGACACCCCAGTACTGGACAAGTAACTAGATCAAAATGCCGGTACATGGACACATAGAAATAATACATACGAGGTAGTCGAGGATGGGATTGTAAATAACGCCTAAAATAGGCCGAAACTTGTATATCAAACCCAAGGAAATGCAAACATATGGGAACCCGTGTATGAAGTTCGTTGTACCATCTGTTGTTGTTGACTTGTCAAGACATGTACGACCTCATGTAAAACAATGACAAACCAATCGGATCGACACAATAAGTGGGTTGATCGGTTAAGGGTTTCCTTGCACCTTTCGAATAGGACTCTTCGCCGATGCTGAATCAATTTCATTTTCAGTACAGTGGGCTATCTATCAAAGGGAGAAACACTTCTCACAATTCAAAGTCGGGGTATTGTTTTGCAATTTCTTTCTTCACTAGCTCTTCTACTTCAATATCGTATTTCGTCACTAGATCTACGGCGTTCAACTTTTCGGCAATTGGTGACCCGACCTTCTGGATCTCCTTTGATCCTTCTAGGATCAAGTCACCAGCTTTGCGAGCTAGTTGTATCGTAAAGTGTAGTATGCTTTGTAAGTCAGCGGCGGAAAGCTCTTGAGCGGTCATAATGGTGGTGGTGGAGGGTGTAGAACAACCTAGTTGTCAATTGATGGAGTGGACAGGCACGGGCTCCACAGCCCAAAATGTTTTTGAAAAAGCATGAACTACAGCTGATGTGCGAGAGATGAGACATTGATATTGTATCCACACCATGAACTAAGGCATATGAATCGATGAAACCCAGATTTTATAGATTTTATACATGTTCTTCGTACACCAATTTAGCTGATGTGATAAGATTAGGCGTTTGTTCCCACGGCATGAACGCGCGTCATTCGCAAGCCAAGGTCACATTCCTCATATCTGACCATGTTCTTGACGCGCTCAGAGTACGGTAAGTGCACCCAGAAAATGTACAAACTAACTAATCATTTTCATTCATCAGACCGTGGTGTCAATACATTCTCGCCAGAAGGTCGACTGTTCCAAGGTATGGATGTCTGTCCACTCCTAAAGTCCATTCATCACCTCATCTGGTAACAGTTGAATATGCCATAGAAGCCATTAAAGTATGGTTAAGAAGAATATGCAAAATCTCACCGCTGAAACTTTGGAATCGCAGCTAGGCTCAACAACAGTTGGGATCAAGACACCAGAAGGTGTAGTCCTCGGCGTTGAAAAACGCGTCCAATCTCCTCTCCTGGAAGCATCATCAATCGAGAAAATCATGGAAATCGACACCCACCTTGGTTGTGCAATGTCTGGTCTCACCGCTGACGCACGCACAATGATCGACCATGCCCGCGTTACTGCTCAAAACCACGCTTTTACTTATGACGAACGTATCAAAGTTGAGAGTGTCACCCAGGCTGTGTGTGATCTTGCTCTACGGTTCGGTGAAAGTGTGCATGATGAAGAGGCAATGATGAGTCGGCCATTCGGTGTTGCGTTGTTGATTGGAGGAATTGACGAGTTCGGACCTCAATTGTAGGTGTTCCCAACATATTATCACATACCGCAGGAGTATTGATGAAATCAGGTATCATACCGATCCCTCGGGTACCTTTATACGGTATGAGGCCAAGGCAATAGGATCCGGTTCTGAAGCCGCTCAAAGTGAGCTGCAAGACAAGTGGCATAAGGTATCCGTGCATTTATATTTGTAGTCTGTTACACGTCAATCACCTTGATTAACAATTGCTTCCAGCAAATGACGTTGAAGGAAGCCCAGATTCTGGTGCTGCGTGTCCTGAAACAAGTGATGGAGGAGAAACTCGATCAACACAATGTACAATTAGCACAGGCAAGTAGCCTCTGTGGTTTTCTGTCTCATATCTTCTCACTCTGTCATATCTCATGCCCAGGTGACAACAGTAAAAGGATTTGAAATTCTAGATGAGGAACGTCTAAAGGCAGTAATCGAAGAAATGTAAAGTAAACACACAACTCGATACACTGTCTGCGCTCCTTTTCATCTGTCATAAGCCCCAGCCTTCATCAGCGGCAACAAGATCTTTCATTAGCATCAACTTGATCAGGCCAAACTGGTATCGACAACATCCGAAGTAAATTCATCAAAGAAGTCATTAGTAGCCATCGACAACACCGAATCAGCATCAAAATCTCACCTTGCAATTGCTTCAACCTCAACCAATACATCTTTAGGCAGTCTAGCCACTTCTACTGCTGATCGAGCAGGTTTGTGATTCCCGAAAAAGTTTCCATAGATACCGTTTACAATGGCAAAATCGTTCATGTTTTTCAAAAAAACCTTGCGGAAAATGGGCATGTCAGATATGTGAGGATCTAGGCGAATTGACCAGAATAACCAAGCACATGGTCTACACACGGGAAAAGGGAGGAGAGGGTACAAAATAGGAAAAAAGCTTGACTTACAGTGGTCTTGACTACTTTACCCAATTCGGACCCAGATGCTTCAACGACTGTTTTTAAATTTTTGAGAACCTGTTGGGTTTGGTCCTCGATACTACCTGGGACAACTTCCATTGTCTCAGGATTTAAAGGGATACATCCCGAACAGAAAACGAGTGAGCCAACTTTAACAGCTTGAGAGTAGGGTCCGATCGCTGAGGGTGCTTCTGTGTTTTGTGAGAGTGGGTTGGTATGATTACAGTATGGTCGGTCGGAGGTTGGTCATGTCGTTGATTGACGTGGGTGATAGGATGTACAATGTGCAGGCGGGTTATGAAAGATCGTCCGTATCATCCAGATAATCAGGTTGATGTGTTGGTTTTTTTGGACAGGCATGAACAGAATTCTCAGAACAAAGGCCGCGGATTGAGATGAAAGAACACGTACGGGCGGTGCTAACCGTACTTAGACTCTCATGGGTAGTCACTTTGGTAGACATAGTTCTGGAAAAAGTAACACCTAATAAATAGTGATCATGATCAGCTGATAACTCAACAAGCGATCACTCTACTAGATCAATCAAACCTGGCCTCGTGAGGCCGCGAAGACCACCACTTGCAAAAAAAACAACAGATATCGAACCAATTCGCAGCATACCTGAGAATTTGGCCCTTCTAAAAGGCTTGTCATTCATTGATTGACTCACTCTTGCTCCAAATGTTGATATCATCGAGTGTTCCAACCTTCTTCCGCAGTCAACGTCAATAATCCTGATACCGTGAATGGCACGAGTCGCCTGCGATCCAAGGCTTCGCGCGATCATCTGTATGTGAGAGAGAGAGAGAGAAATGGGAGACGACAAGTTGAAGGAAGATCAAAATGTTCCAAGCTCAACCAAAGTATCTTGATTAATTAACAAAAGAAGAGCAGTTCCGTATCAAAAATTAGAGCCGATGACCCTGGCCTGTGCCTGGTATAAGATTAAATTTAAACCGCCTGGTAGGAAAGATCCCAATAAGTGGATGCAAATGCGACTGAAGCCTAACGTCGATCGGGACTAATTGTAGCAGGCCGTTCTCCGCAGTCTAACAGCCGATTGGCCGACCACCCAATCAACACTGCTCTGGCCACTTCGGCATCAAAAGACGCGAGGATGCACACTCAAATTCATATGACAACATCTTGCGAAGAAAGGACCATGATGATGAGACAAAGTAAGAAGCGAACACTAAAATTGTTCTAATGACAAATTGACTGAGAAAGTTGTCACAGAAACAAACAACTAAATTTGACTATACATTGGAACAAAAAGTCGGAAGGGGACTACGGTATCAAACTGAGAATATTACACTGTGAGTACGAATGAGATTGCGGCAAAGAGAAAATGTTAGATATGAAAGGAGAAGATCGAAACTTGAAATTCCGGCCAAAATGGTAAATACTGTCAAGATAGTCCAGAGACAGGTAACAACCCGCACGAAGCAGAAAAACAGGAATCTGCAGTGTCGTCTGGTAATGTAGGTTTATAAATTAGCGTGAAATTGGGATATATGAAATGGGGAATTAATTGATTCAATCAATTCAATTCTCTCTTTGTCGACCATCGCCGGTTGCGTGGTTCTGACAGCCATCATACAAGTCGCATTTCTCGGAGACCATTTTTGATGACTATATCTCGGACTGTAAAATGGCAAAATATGTTACGTCCTATGTCAACTTATGACGATAATGAACCAGGCGTACCAGAAGATATGATAGTTGTTGTCCTTCGCGTATCAGTGACTGCAGTGAGGTGTACTGCAGGGATGGGTGAGTCATGAGCTTGATTAAGCGGTTGCGAACACTGACTGTATAACTCTCTGTCTTTGTCTCGTGAAAATGCCATGTGCAAAGCTCCAAACTTGTTGTGGAAGTCTGCACATGGTTTCAGCAGAAGATGAAGGTGAAGCAAGTAAAAACTAACATTTAGACACAGATTCGTAATCATTAGGACGATCACCATACGAGTGCATATAACGACTCAGGCGCACACCGGCTTCTAGCTTATCCTGAGTGGTTGAAACATAAAATGAAGATTAGAGGGACGCCGTTAACGAAACATAGCTCACCTGAAGCAAGTCACATTTATTCAGAAAAAGTACAACATTCACTTTGCTAAGCAACGGCTGTGACACAAGTGACTTCCACAGCAACAGAGAATCTTCGAGTCGATTGATACGAGGGTCCTGGAAAAGAAGATTGACATCAATCTGCCTGAAAATCAGCTGCGCCATACATACCTCTGCAAGTACCTGAATAAGCAAAGATGGTCCGGTGGATAAACTACCAAGTATAGCAAATGTGGGATGGAAATTTACCTGATCGAATGCCGATATGGGCGCAAGGAAGATAATGGCGTTGACTATGGAAGCCACGTCAGTGGATAACCCACATTATTTGTAACAAAGTTTACCATCATCGAAGTAAGGGGCCCAAGCTTGGCGTTGGCCTCTCGCCCCTCCCACGTCATAAATACGCCAAGGAACGCCTTTGTAAGAACCGGAATTGATGAAAAACGTATGTTCTGCGACACCGGTAGTCTTTAATCGCGCTTTCAGAACATCCGCTGAGACGTGCCACGGAAATAATGGGTAAAAGTATCTGGACTGGACCTTGACGCAAACATACCATCAGTTGGGATGTATTTTTTGGCTGTAATCCGACCAATGTCATTGAGGTAGCTGGTTTGGAGGAGTCAGCCAACGAGAGAACATAAAATATCAAAACAATGCACAAGCCACTGCTTTCCTCCAATCGCAAATGTTTCTCTTGTAATCTCCTCTTGACTTGGGGATCTGCCCAAAGAGCCTGCATAGTTTTGGCACAAGAATGGAGGGTATGTACTGGGTCGTTTGGGTCTTCCCACCAACCTTCAATTTCTCCCGACCTAGGTGACTTAGGACATTTGGACTTGTACCCAAGCCGAAGTTGGAAAGCGCGCTTCCAGTGTTCCGATCGAACGGCCACCTCTTTCGCCCGCGAATCATGGCCTGATTTCGTGAGGAAAGGCTGCGGCTTGGCTAGTGTGATAGCAGGGTCGCAGTGATCAATGAACTCGTTTGGCAGGTTGTCGTTGAAGTGATTTTGGGTTGCATCACAATGAGGGTGGGGTGATACGAGATGGGTAGGCTCGTCTTCGCCCGGAGCCGCAAGAAGACGGGTCAAACGATTTTCTAATTCCATTAGGGGTGCAAGACGCCTCCGATATTCTTCGTAGTTGACAATGCGCGTGTCGAGGATAGCTGAAGGAGGCCGGCCATTGGATGATATAATAATGTCGGTGACTGATTCGTCAGAGTCTAAGTCGTCGTGTTCGTCAAGTTGGTCTAGCTCAGGGGCTAGGGCTTCTAGAATTCTGTGAAGCAGCGTTTATGAGAAGACCAGTCGAGAAAACAGAAAGAACGACATACCTTCTTATAGACTTGACTAGATTTAGGTATATTACTGCCCGCCAGGCAATTCGCTCCGAGTAGAAGGTTTCACGAGAGTACAATAATTGGAACTCTGTGAATCAGATATCAGGTAAGAATTATAGAAGGTTCAAAACAAGGGCTGAAGGATGACATAAGTCGACCCACTGAATAAAGCGGGTGCAAGCTGTGCTTGACGGTGGCTGGAGACGATGAACGAGCTGACTCACGCTTGAGGGTGGTGCTCTTGCCCGACTCTGACTGGCCGAGAAGAAGAACACTCACTTCTGAGCGGACCTTTTTACGCTCGCTACGCTCCTTGTGCAGTTGTTCATCTATAAGTTCGCTGACGCGCTTGGCGTCAAGCTCGTCTTGAATGCGCTTGTCGCGGTCCTCGGGGGATTCGTTGGGCGGGGGCTGGAGTGCAGCTGTGAGGGGATCTGGGGAGATACGGGAGTGGGGTTTGACATGCTGGGACTTGGGCATGGTGGTAGAATGGGCCAGGGGGAGATTTAGACTGACATTCAATACTATCCCGTGAGTAGATAAGCATCCACGTGTCTTTGTTCACAGATCGGCAGATCTCCTCTGCCGGTTCTTCGAACAATTCATTGTTCTCCGTGCCTTCTAACGGACTTGCACTCCTGCCGACAGGCTCTGCCCTGATACGCTATTCTTGTATAACTGATTCATGAATTATCCAACACTGATTGCCTGTGCTAACCAGACTGTTTTTCCAAGAACCTCAGGTTTGCTGCTTATCCAAAGGAAACATGCATAGTTTAACATTTATCAACATGGCAGTTTATTCTTTTTCATTTCATTTACAAGCAAATGATTGTCAAGAATTTCGTTTGAGTTTTGACTTGGAACTAACTATGAGTGATTCTTTTTGGGTTTTGTAGTTGTAGTCCGTAGTGCACATTGTGTGCTACTGCAAGCTGTATCCAAGTACTGTGTAATGAACCTGGGATTAATCAACATGTCAGTAGCTTCAAAACTATCTATAAGTCGGAGACACATGTTGCTCATCATGATCGAATATAATACTAATTATCAGATACCAGACGATGGGATAACTATTTCTTTTCTTTTCTTATCTAACCATTGATTCTCCTACTCCTTGTAGAATTATGTTGCCACCGAGCCCCGCGCAATAAATTGATGATTTTAAAAAAATTATGTTGTAGTTATACCAAAAACAGCTCTTAAACTCACATTTTAGGCCTCAACTGGCTATTCACCATTCGACAACTCTCAAACACCCCTACTTGACACCATAAACCTGCTAGTACCCTGCACTGGGGCCATCATAAATAGTTCATCATCAAAAGACAGAACCCAACTTATTTTTATTGTAGCAACATTCAAATATATGGTGACAATCATATCATTTTCCCAAGGTTCGATCAGGCATCAGAGTTGCAAATGGACAAAGTCTCTCCCCAGTACATTCATCTCTGAAGATCTCCTGCAATGGGATGATCATAAACATCGTGAGTTACACAAGAAGGAAGAATGCAGAAGTGCATATACAACAAAAATCATTCCAAGTATCAGATTTCTCGGTAGTCGGTACTCTAATCTTAGGATAGTTGGTATCCTATGGCCGAATCAAACAGGCATTGTCCATTTAGCTGCGTCAAAATGACAAATCCTTTTTGCCTAAATCCCACTCCCTGACTGATCCGCGCTTCTTATACTCAATATCCAAGAGATTTGCACTCCCAAAGATATCTTTTGCTTTATCTTTCCCTTTTCCCTTCTTATCCTTCTTGTCCAACAACCCTAAGCGTTCCAATCTCTTTCTTTCTTCTTTATCCTGTCTACGAAGCTTGATCAATTCAAGCATAGCATCCCATCCCTCAAATTCGACATCATTAATGAGGCCAGTTGCAGGGATATTGGGCACTGTGCTCAGGGGTGCAATATCCAATCGAGGGTCGTAGCTATCTTTGAAATATTTGTCCATTTTGGACGGCAAATTAGGAGGCGGAGAAGGACCAGGCGAAAGTGAAGAGGAGCTTGAGGAAAAGGACATGCTTCGAGTATGCGAGGAGCTACGTGAACATGATTCTGACTTTGATTTTAGAGCAGATGGAAAATGACGGGGACCAGCACTAAGTCCAGTGTGATTGTGATGCAAGTCGGATTTATGACCACAGCTCGAGAAATCAATGGGAAGTGGAGGTGTATTGGAAGATGATGGCACCAGGTCATCGTCCAGGGAGTTAAAAGCATCGAGACAACGACGAATGTTATCATCACTGTCCTCGGAGGTGTAAAGGTCATCCAGAGCGTGTTCACGATCCTTGCCAGATGACCGCCTCGGCGAAGGAGATCTATGGCGAGAAGCGGATCTCTTCCACTGAAGTCGGTCTTCTGTGTTTCGCCGTGGTGACGCAGTCCTACTTCTGTTTCGCGTTGCTCGACCTGCGTTGTCATTGGTATCATTTGCCTTCCTTCGTCTTCGTCTTCGTCTGCGATCCTTACCCCTTCCATCTCTCCTTCGACTTTCATGTTGTTCCTTCCCTTTTGCCTCTTCCCTCTTTTTCCCCTTCCCTTCTTTGCTTTCACCAGGTTTCTCTTCTCCTCCATCCCATGTCTCCCAATTGACATTCCGGACTCGCCCCTCCCTCTCCCTATTCGCGGTCCGACCGTCCCATCGGTCCCACCCCTCTCGATCACCTCTTAATGAATGTCGTGATGACATGTGGCGATGAGAACTTGATGAACGAGTGTGTTTATGTCTCCCTCCCGAAAGTCGTGCACGAACTGCTTCCTCGGCGCGCTCTCTCCTTTCTCTCTTCTCTTGTTCCCGTCTCCCACGCTTGATTTCTTCTGCAGCAACAGCTTGGGCTTTCAATACAGCCTTATTATGATCGTCCGTGCTTCGGATTATAGACGTCAGAAACCGCTTATTTGCTCGAGGTGCATTAGAGTCCTGCCTGGATACGAAAAGTTGAATCGTCTGAACTGTCGGATGTGGCAACTCACAAATTACTCGCAATATAAGCCCTGATTCCTTGCTGACTATACTTTTCTGCCTTCTTTTTGGCCTCCTTTAGTATTAGTTCTGCTACATGGCGATCAAGGTCTTCATCTGTCACAGTGGGCAGCAGTGAGGTGCCCATCTGCGCCCGTACGATGTTAGAGACTACATGAGAAAGGGTATTGGGCTTGTCGTTCGTAGTCTTCGAGCTCGAGGATACCATTGCGCCAATTATTATAAACGGAATGATGACCAGGCTTTGTGAATTATCTTTGAGTGGAAAAGAAATTGTTATTGATTGCAGCCTGTTACAGAGAGAATTAGGTCTTGGAGTGACTTGTAGTATGTGCCGTCACCGTTGGTCACCGTTGGTAAGATTACATAGATATTTGTATGTATTTGGAACTGTGGAGTTCAGTCCCTCTGTCGGCAGTCTCCCGATAATTTGATCTTGATATCACGTTGCATCTATTTTTTATTTTTGTAAAACGAGAACGTCTCTTCTATAACCTGCTGAGAAATATGGCCGGGCTTCGCGGTGTGTACAACGAATATTGAGCCAATAATGGATGTGGGCATGAGGAATAAGAGTGACCAGAGCTTCCATTTTCTCGGAATCCTCCGTCTAGTTCCGAAAACAGGACTTCGACTCTTTTGTTCTCCTTTAACGTTCTTTTGAAGTATCTGAAGTGGAACTCCGACAGATGGGCACGGTCTCATCCGAAGATCTAAAGGAGTCCACTGTCTTGTCAAACTGGTATGGAAATTGGTTCTCTGCTCTCCCTTCAGAGTCAGCTACATTTATCAACCTTCTTCTGCGTTTCTCCCTTTAACTCAAAGCCACTCTTCTCCTGACTCGTTCTATCTAGAAACATCCTGTCGACATGCCAATGATTTAATACACCATTTATTAATATTATTATAACTCGATTCTTGATTGAAGTAACCAGCTTCTCAACAACCGTTGTAATCCAACGTTCGTTGACGACTTGGCGCTCTCTGCTAGCAAATGAAAGCCTCTTCGAGGCGACCACGTTTGGTTATTTTTTCAAAGCCCAAGAAGGCAGTTCTCGTTACCCCTAAAAGTTTTAAAGTATCCGGCTCTTCCAACACTTCCTTTCTCTAAGCCCTGCCACTTCTTGTTACAAATTATTTTGGACTACTGTATCTCATACTTGGTTCGTTATCACGTAAGGATAAGCATTGTGGTCATCTGGGAAGAGTAGAATGTACCCTTTGTTGAGGCAATCTCGTCATTCCTTAAGGCCTGCTTGAGCAAATCAATAGCCCGGTGGTTCAGGCTAGCTTATCCGTGCTCGTGAAGGGTTTGTGTAGTTCCTTGGTTAGTTCCTTAGTACGGCTTGATCATTTGCCGGTATTTGGTCAATGGATAACGTATAGGTGACTATCCGCTTTAATCAACCTCGGCCGTGGGAGTGATCACACAGGACAATGCATAGGACAGAACTCGGACGATCTCGAGTCACTGTGGTGCTCTGGCCCTATACAGCAAATTCTGCGAAGCTCTGAGCTCTGGAACATGATGACTAGACGTGGTGTCACACCTGACACGTCCCAAAAATAACGCAACAAAGTAGCCTGAGGATTTTGGACGGGATACGCCCTGCAGCATGCCCGATTCATTTTCACGTAAAACATCGAGCGCAGATTGTATAACTCCCGGAACATTATATGATGCAGGCGTTCTACTCCATCCAAATGATGTTGTTTCCCTTTGTTCGACCTCTACGTTTGTTGTTGATGAACTTGCGTCACACGGACAAATCTGAGATCGTGCTGCTGCGTATAGAAAGGAACATTGATCCCACATTGATGGCATGGTAAGCGGCACAGGAAAGCGAGGCAAAGTGATAGAATTTTGTCCAAGCACTTGTGGTGTATCGTCAATTGTGGCGGGCCGCATTCAGCAAGTGGATATCCGAGGGAACTGGGGAACGGGCTGTGTGTGAGTCGAGGAATACCGCCCGACCGGTTTGATTTGGATTGACTACACTCGTCTGTTTCAATTGAGTCTGATGGTATAAATACAGACTACTGCACTGTGTCCTCCCCCTCCCTCCCTCATGGCTCCTATTACTGCGCTCCCTGCAGAAATCATCCATAACATTCTCCAGGCAGACTACCTGGGTGCCGACGGCGAGCCCGACCGTCGACTCCTCTGCGCATCTAGCCTCGTCTGTAATGCCTGGTCTAGTCATGCTCAGCACCTTCTCTTTTCCAATGTCGTTCTTCGTTCTGAACGTGACTTTGACTCCTTCCACATTGCTCTTTCCTCCCAGCCTTCCCTTGCAACTGCGGTCAGATCATTGCGTGTCGTCATTGACCAGAACCAGCCCCATGGCCTCTGTCAGCACCACCTTGCTACAGTTATTGTGCTCTGTCCCCGACTTAATGATCTGAATCTTGCGCTTTTCGGCAATGACAGCCTCAGTGGCTCCCTTGAAGGCAACAATGAAACCAACACTGGTGCTCAGCCTGGCATGAACACCCCAACCGCCCGGCGTCCAGGTGAAATAAGCTTAGCGCTCGCAGAAGCACTAGCCAAGTCACCGATCAGATCATTTCACCTCAGTAATTGGTCCCCAAATTCACTGTTCCTCCACGACATCCTTCAATTCCTTCCCTCCCTTAAAAGTCTATCAATCACCGGCACTCCCCCTTCTGTTCCCAGCACTTTACCAGCTTACCCCTGCAGCCTGAGTTTGAACCATCTGCGTGTCAACTTTCAAGCATCCCCTTCTGTTGACTTTCTTCGATGGCTCCTTGAAAACTCCAAGGGTACTTTAGTAGCGCTTGATCTCGAACGTGTGTCTGATTTGGACGTATCGATTGGGTTGCTCGATTATTTTGCAACAACGCAAGGACATGCTCTCGAATCATTGACTCTTCCTTCTTGCGCCAATCCGACAGAGCTCAAGCATTTCCAAAGATGTACCAATCTGCGCGCTGTTGCCTTCCGCACGCCGAACGTATCCTCGGCGTTGTTCAAGCACCTCCTTGCAGCAGCAGACTCAACGCATTTGGAGGAGATGCATATCTGTATGGACAAGAACACTTCTCTTTCCCCTTTGATCGAGTTGGTGAGGCAAAAGGAGTCGCTGAAGTCGTTGGTTGTGTGTTTGTGGGAACCGCATGTGAGAAAATCGTTGAGACTCTGGGGTTCTTTGAGGATGTCGTGCGCCGTTAGTGGCGTTGAACTGAAGGTTGTTGAGAGTTTAAGTGAATATAAGGCCTTGATTGTGAGTTTGATTCCTTCCTTTGTACATGAAATTTCCATTTACTGATATTCTCACTAGAAGTCTAACATGAAGGCCTAAGATCCTTCCCCTTGCTGCGGATTTTGCTTTTCATTTATTTCGATGATGTGCTGCTACTCATGACAATAACGAAATACCACGATATTTTTGCACTTCAATGATTCTTTACTTTCAATGCTTGCATTGCTCATGCCTATCATTTTGTATTCTTCGACATTCCCTTGATGATGGTAATTTTACACGAAAAGAAATTCTGCATAGTATATCTAATAGACAGCTTCGTCCTTTGACAGTAATTAAAATAGTTTATGTAGTTACAAACTCTAATATTACACACACATTGTGGTAGGGTCGTCAATGCTCCCTGCCCTTGTCCACTCCTTTGTAAACAATGTCTGATACTGGATAAGGTTATAGCTGGGGAGTCTTTTTCCATTGGTGGAAAGACAAAAGAGTTCTATAATTAGTATTTCCCCAGACGTCCATTCCAATCTATGGGAAAAAATTTTCAACGTGTGAATGTGCTTCTCCTAAGGGTGTGACGACGAGGCTGTGTTGTTCTATCCAACCTGCCAAGTATCAGCTTGACATTGTTATTTGTTCCTGGAGCTCGCTTAAGCAAGTCCACGGGTAAATTTTCAAACCCCATAAGAGACTCTCTTGTCAACAATACACATAGGTGTGAAAGTCTTGGTACGTTTAGCGAAATTGTTGTAAAATTCTTATTGTTCGTCTGTTATAAATAAATTTGATGATTCAACGGCCGGTCCGATAACAACAATAACAAGGTGGTCATTCTTGGCTCCGAGTAGTCAAATAAAATAAGTCAATTTTTAGTCCACTTTACTACATGACTTTTGGATCCTAACTAGCTCCAACAAGTCAATTTGTCGCCAAGAGAAGGTGGCAACTTTCATCATTGTTTTGACCCCTGTTTTAACTATCACAGAAAGACGTCATTTGTCTGATGAATCATGTCAAGTTCAAACACACCACGCATTATGATAAATTGATAAAGATACCCTGCTGTCAATGATCGTAACATGGGCGTCAGACATACCAATAGCTAGCTCTTAACATTCGTCCTCCTCTTCCTCCTTCTCGCCAGACAACTCCATGACAACAGTTTCAAACAGTTTTTTATTTTCCACCCAAGACTTACCAATTTCGCCCTTCGCCCCTTGTATTACATCCTCCAACTGAAAAGCATACACTCCCTCAACCAACGCCCTTCTCACAAACGCCACAAACACTTCAAAGAACGCTCTTCCCACTGCTACAACCAGTCCTCGTTCATTCTCTTTTGCTTTTTTCTCTTCATCACTGATATCATTACCATCCTCCCGCAGCCATTTGACAACAAATTGTAAATAATTAAGTAATCCTGTTGAGCATTGAGATAATATAATGTTGTCAAGCAGCTCTAAGAGCATATAAATGCCTTCCACGGATAGTGGCGAGTCGCCATTACCTCGAGGAACGACAAGTCGAAGCCCATTGAAGACACCCAGTACTGCATTGGTGAGTTGAGCTAGTGGTGGATATGAAGCGAGAAGCTGGGGAGGTATGTGTACTGGCCCAATTTCTTCGGAGGTTTGCTTCGATGGAGGTAGGGGGGGAGTGTCCACAGCGGATGGCGATACGAGCCAATTTGAAGGTAACTTCGCGAGTCCAATCGCTCTCCTGCTTGTAGATGCAGATGCATTCCGACTGCTGCTACTCATAGACGCCCCATAAGCGCTCCCAAGTCTATTCTCCCACTTTTCCACCACAGCCCTGAAATCTCGCCTAACGATTGATAGGATCGCAGTGGAAAATAAACCGCCGCCACTCACAAGTAGACATCGAAAGTCGAGGCCGAGTCGAGAAAATGCAGCAGAGCAGTAGGTGAGTTGTGTGAGAAGGGAAGGTAAGTGAGAAAGAGTCAAGAGAAAAAGGGAAGGCTCGAGGATGGCAAAAAGATGCATGGAGAGTGCGCGCGTGGAATATGTTCGAAGAAGGGTATGTAACCGAAATATCAAGGCATCATCCTTTTCTGGGTCGATGGTCGTGTCCATGCGGGTTGGGGAGCGCTCAAGAAAGATCGTCATATATTGGGTCATGATGTTGTAAACGCTTTCCCGCCAGGCATCAATGTATTTCTTAAGATACCGAGCAAGATCTTCTACATTGTTGCCCGATTCCTTTTCGCTGACTTGTTTAACGAGGCGCTGAATATCACGTCCAGTGGTCTCAAGGGTTGCTTTTAGACATGACTCCCGGCCAATGAGGAATGAAAGGGCAAGATACTCTTCACTTGATGGTTCTAATCGCTGGGCTTTGGTGAAAGCGTCTTGTTGGGAAGATAATGATGATCTAAGACGAAGGAGTGTCACAGGTGATGGTGTAGAATCAACTACAAATGCGTCCATTTTGCGGAGAAAACTGACTGCCTTCCATAAAGCAGGTAGCTTCTTATTAGGCTCGTAGAGTGTTGAGAGCAACAATAAGCGCATCTGAGTCATAGAATGTTGCACCTCCACCAAAACGGAAGTCAGGATGGCAGGGGGTGGGTTATCTTTGGTGCTGTTAGCTCTATGGATAAGTGAGGCTACGTGACCTGCAAGAGAAAGGGCCTCCCCAAAGTGACCATTGCGTACACATGTATCAATGAGGACGGGTATATCAAGAAGATCCCTGATTTTTTCATGTTGTTCGAGAACCACGCGCGCCTTGTTGCGTTCGAGTAAAATAGCTTCGATACGATCTTTCCATACATCTGTGCTGTCTTCCAGCACAGGCAAACTTGTATTGAGAAGGATATTTAGAGAAGAGGACAACGATTCGATGGAACTTGCGAAGGAAGTAGTGTTTTTGTGAAGGGAGATAAATGTTGGGTAAGACGCATGCGTAAAGGAAGTCAAACTGGAAGTCAAGTGGTGAGACTGTGTTTGTAAAGTAAGTGGTTCTTGTGATAGTTCTGTCAGTGGGAGGGTAGCAAGATGGGATATATAGCCCTTCGAACTAGGGGTATTGAGGAGCTCAGAATTTGAGGACTCGGCCCCGCTGAGGACATCAACTACAGGCGCTACATCCACCAGCGGAGAGGCAGTTACTGGATAGACTGTGTCCATGTCTATTCACGATATAACATGAGAGGCTGTAGACAAATTGTATCTTGGATATTGTAACTCATCTTTGGTGAGCGAACCACCTTGGGTTACAATGAGTTATGTAATCAGAATGATGGTGAAGACACTCATTCTCTTATACCTTGGTCTCATTCTATGTATCTTCTTTCTGGT
>Ga0153952_1000049_pt1 | contig 27339 bp, 34 predicted proteins | sample TSNJ036MetaG_FD_104746 | JGI IMG/M metagenome (GOLD analysis project Ga0153952, IMG submission 104746) | Attine ant fungus gardens microbial communities from New Jersey, USA - TSNJ036 MetaG | ecosystem: Host-associated > Fungi > Mycelium > Unclassified | place: USA: New Jersey, Wharton State... | reverse complement strand
TGTACATGGACTACGGTCGGGAAACCCAAGACCTTACAGTTCGTGGAGAACATTTTGGGTGAGCTGGGGTCTCAGTCTCTCCTTTATTGTTAATCTTAGTTCTAGCTGGTTGTTACTCCATGGCTGGTATTCTTATCTGTGATCCTTGAAGTGCTACTGGTAGGCAAGATTCAACAACAGTTGGATCTTACCAGAATCAATAAATAGAAATAGCTCGTTTTTTCAGGGAAACGACTGGATCGCGTGGAGCGAGCAGGAAATAATTTCTACTGTCATTTAGGAGATAACATACCGTGAGTGAACTTAGAACTACGTACCATGATTTCTTTTCCTAAGAACTAAAACAAATGACTGCAGGGACATTGTATCCGCCACCCTAGTTATAGTAAACATGGTCATTCTTGTTCCCCTTGAGGGTACAGAACTGTTATTCTTTTCATGAACTATTAATCACACTACTTCTCCATAGTTTGGACTGGTTACATTATGTATCGGCACTGGGATGTTTTCAGACGCCTCACACGAACAGATCGTCAATTATTCTTGACCGTATACCTCCGCTTGTTTTTCTCCACCATTGCCGCAGTGATAGCTTTTGCGTGAGCTATTTTTTCTCCTACAAACAGTGAAAGTTTGTGAAACTCGATTATAGGTTATCTACACTGGCCTTTGTGTTTCCAGCACCGGATGAAACAAGCCTTATTTATCCAATTTGTAGGAGTTTGGGATTCTCTATATCTTCGGAACCATAATTAATGAAAATTTAGTGCCAATATTCATCGCCATTGCATTTGGCACTCAAAAGGTATTTGCTGAATACCCCAAATTTTAATTTTGCCGAAACAATATTTTGCCAGGATCTGATGAGAGCCTGGATATTCTGGTTACCTCGCAGACCATATGGGTCCATTGTGTTTAACCATACTGGCAGTGGTAACACCACTCGTGGTGGTACGCTCTCAACTAATGTATACACATCACAGGGTGCAGTCACAGACAGCAGTGCAACGGCAACAGTATCTGAGGCCCAATCTCAGGTTCAGAAACCGGTGGTGATCACTGAGGACTCCTCTGGGGTGCCTTTAGAAAGGCTTGCTGCCGAGTCATTGAGACCTGAGGACCTCTCTTCCTCCCCAGTACCCGGCGTGATAGAGAAACCTTGTATCGTTCCACCCCACATTGAACATACCGTGCATTTTGAGCTGCAGGAAAGATCACGAAGTCAAACCTCTGTGCCCGAGCAGCGATTAGGAGTGGGGACATTTAGATCACATGCACAAGACCAATGATTCCCAGACAGTGAACAATTGGCGCGCGATGTGGTATGGTTGTTGTAAAAAACAGGACTACTCCATATTTTATTTTCTTTCTTTTCTGAGTGATATATCTTGATTTAAATGTTGTAGCTTACGATCTTGAGACCTGTGCTAGGCTCTCATTGATGTTCATTGGCTGATTGTATAATATCACTACACAAGGTCATATCCGTGTAATTAATACACACCGTACTGTGACTATTGAATCACTACTTCTATCAAGATTATCTTATGCATGAAGGTTCTGTTAAATAAAAGATACAATAAAGTAGATTCTCAGCGAAATATTTGCTCCATTGTAAGTAACCACGGAAAATTTGCACTAGTTTTCTTACCTTGTTGTCGTTGCTGATGCTCACTGCAGAATCCTACGACTTTCCATTCACACACACTAACTGGATTTTATACTTGGTGAGTAAGCCACCATTTGTCTGCACTGCTCTTGCTCACTCCAGGTTTCTTTCTATTATCTATCCAAAAATTCCTTCTAGACTAATTTGCTTTTAATCTTTAGAGCACCATATATGAACAGGTGTATCTCACTAGGTCAATATTGAGGCAATACAGCTGCAACACAGCATAACAGGCACATAGAAAGGAGAAGAAAGCAAGTTATGCTACAACAACACCAGACCATAGTAGTAATGTCACAATCCTCATTTGATTATATCTTCACAACCAGGAAATTGATCTCAATGATACTGGAGTCAAATCAAGACCTTTCAAAGTACATACAAAGTGTGAAAAGATGTTATTCACTGAGACATCAAATCTTTAATCAATATCAAAATGTGGACATTTGTTCAAATTTTTTCTTGAATTTACTAACAAAATTTTGGATTGAAGTTGCAACTTCATTCTTCTTTTCTTTGGATGATCCTTCCCATTTGGTGATTATTGACTGTCCTAAGAAAAGGGTAATAGTAGTTTAGAGAAAGGTAATAACAATGATGGTTAGAATCATAAGATAGTAACACATTTAGCTGGCCTTGGGCTATGTCATATCAAAGTCTAGTGTTGAAGGTTTTAGGAAATTTCAGCAAATATTACTCAGGTGAGTTATGTCATCCTGTAATGTCAATTAATACTGTGAGAACACCGTAATTAGCCAATAAACAGGACCACACAAATAGAGTGTCCTGGTTGTTATCATACCGCGATGAGCAACGCCGACCCAGGGTCTTGGAGTCCTCCTACACTGTTTTTGGCGCCGCCAGGTAAGTCTGTAGCGCTGGTGTGATCTCTTGCTTATTGATGGCCCGACAGGCCCGCCGTCACAACCCCAGCACCTTACCAGTACCCAAGACCTCCTCGCCCGGTTCCGCCTCCTCCCCGCCTACAACACCCATGTCCTTCCTTATGCAACTCAGTACACTCATGATGGCCAGCCACGGCCTGCACCGACCCGCATCGATAAGGGTAAGGCCCGCGAAGACGACTCCACCAATCCACTAGACCCGGACATCAACGACGACGGAAAAGAGAAAAAGAAGAAAAATAGCTATAAACCTCTCATCAAGGGTATTCCAGGTCCGTTGCTCTTTTCTTGTCCCATCTGCCAGACCATGACCTTTGCCCAGGCAAGCACTCAATGAAGAAGGATAACTACCTCACACAGGCTATCCTTGCTCCGGAGAAACAGCGCATGCGCATAACCCAGTTTGATCATAGGACCCAGCAGGACGCCTTTGCCGTCAGTCTTGAGGGACTCAAGGGTGTATGTGTTGCTTTTCCCATTTTTGTCTTGTTCTTAGTAAGCCCAGTGGAATGTCACCACTCTGATCGTAGAATCAGCCCAAGCAAGAGAGGATCGAAAGAAGCGGGTGTGTTCCTTCTTTTCCTTGTAAACCTTCCAGCTCAAATTTTGTAGAAAGAGCTTAAGCGCCTGGCAAAGGCTCAACAAGCTCAGGCAGCAGTGGCAATGCAGACTGCGGCAGCCTCCAGTTTATTGACAGTCGCTCAACCTCTTCCGGCACACAGGGGTGTCTCGGCTACACCCCAGATATCATCTTCCGTATTATCAACACCTAAGCCGGTTGCAACTCCGAGACCTCACCCTTCCTCGGCAGTACCACGTCCCACTTCCGCTGTTCCCAGATCAAAGCCTTCGTCCACCGCGCCGTCCTTAAACCTCCAATCACAACCATTGCTTGCAGTCTCTGCACCTACAAACACCAATTCCGATTCGCTGAGAGGGAAGAAACGCGAGCGTGAAGATGGGATCAATGGGGTGCCTTTGCCAGCGGACTCAACATACACGAATGGCGTCTTAAACGGAAACAGATCACAGAAGATGAACGCCAAAGTTGGTCTCGCTGGTGCTCGATCTAGACCGATTAAAAAGCAGCGCATAGTGGGTTCAGATTCTGCCACTTCTGTCCACAAGCCTTAGACAATAATGTCTCTCACTTTTTTTCAGGATGGCCAAGGACAGGCAAGAGACGTAAGTGCGCCCGTCCAGCAGCCTACGCCCCAAGGCGCGTAGAAACCGCACTTGCCAAAGAATCATATATCACCTATATAACTTATCTGCTCCTATGCCACGGGTCACATTTTTTCACTCATCTCATGACTGCATATCGATCGGCCACGTCGCAGTGTCATTTTCGATTTATGCTATACAGTGCAATCGGAAATTGCATGAATCAATATTCTTCCACCTCGAGATGAGAACCACACCAAATTTTTGGAATGATCACTCATCCATGATCCACAACAAGCTCTCCAACGACAATCATCAGAAAGGCTGAAGTAGACTCTCTGACATTGTGTCCGCTGGAAAGATACACATCATTGCACCGTCATCTTCCATATTGTAAATCTTCAGCTCACACAAGTCAAAGCGTGTAACTTCATTTCCCTCCCTCTTTCCTTCTGCCACTGCTTATCACGACCTGAATCTAAAAATGATCCTCATTCAAAGGACCCGCCCGATATATGTGGACCTATCATCGATCGATCTCCAATTTAAGCTGGCCCTGGACCTCCGCTTCCATGGAAGTCACCCTTTCCTTGTTTCTCGGTTCCGGAGTTTCTTCCCAGCTTGGCGCTTTGAGCTGGCTCAGGAGAAATATACAATGTGGAGCGGCGGTCATCTATTGGACGTTACTGAGGAAAGAACATCAGTGGGTGAGGAATTAGACGAGATCATCGTTTGGGATTTTCTTGTCCACATGCCAAGCGCTTGGATTCCTGCCCTTGGCCCGTGTGTCTACCCTGCTCTGTTCCATCCGTACACTTCAGCACGGTTTGGTGACAGTTGTCAGGGAGGAGTGTTGTTACTTTTTTCCGATCAAGTCTTGTGCGCCCTCCATCATCCTGCTTTTCTGTCGAATCCTCGTGTCCTGTTCCCTAGCCTTCTGTACATATCATTGTCATTAACTGAGTAGATTTTCACTCTGCTCCGCCCTCTTGCCTTCCACCACATATCCCTTTATCATTCGCGTGTTCTGTGGATCATAGTCTATCATCAGTCAATCAATTATCAGATTCTTGATCATCATCATTCACTATTAGCAAGCAATGGTTTGCTTTTCATAATAGACGTTACATTTTTTATTTTGTCGATAATTTCTTGTTAAACGGTACTTCAGAGCTCCCATTGTTATCGTTGTCGCTGTCGTCTTCATCTTCCCGCCTTCTTCTTAATCACTTAATTGATGCGGTCTTGGCATCGCCTCTCTTTCTTGTTCCTCTTATTGTCCTTATCAGATTTTCGTGCTGGACTGCTAGCTTAATTACAATTTACATTACGCCACGTTACACCTTACACTCTGTAGATGAGTCCAATTCTCAAGAGTTTTCCTGTCTTTGGGAGAAGGATGTATCCCCCAGTTTATGTCAATTGTAAAGGTGATCAAATGTTCGAACTGGGGAAGCGACAATGTTCGACCTTAGGCGGCAAAACTCTTGTACTATAGAATATGTTTGGAATGACGTCACTCGTTCTTTGAGACCTAGTTCTAAGCAAGATGATGGTTGATAGTTCCATGACTCACGGTTGATGGGTGTCTCTGATTTTTTTTAATTCTCTTTGTTTGATGTTAGTGGGTTCTGGACAATTTTCTCGTGGATGTCTTGATAATCTTCAGCTGCATGAGCACAAGGTGAAAAAATCGTGAAATGTCGAGGGTATACAGCGTTAGCAATAAATGGCATCAGGACCTGTTATATCAAAGAAATCATATTCATTGGTAATGATTGTACATATTCATATCAGGGCTACAACTACGGTGACAATAATCACGTAGACTTGAAGAAAATCAAATAACTTGGACCGCGACGTTGATGTTCATATTAATGATCGTGTTCGTGTTCGGACGCTTTTACTTGATATTATACTTAACTCGTGCTCATCGTAGTTTAATAGCAGGAGTTTGAATGGAGATTCAGAATGGAGTGGTGTATTGGGTGGTCAACATCCCAAGAAGGCTAGGCGCTTACTACTTGTCGGACAATGGTGTCCTTGCACCAATTATTGAAGCCGTGCCATATTGTTCAAACATTTTAGTGAGGTGCGAGTAAGTAAAGGGGTACGCGCATCCTCGTCCCGCTGCTCTTCCTCATCGCTTGCTATGAACGGCCAAAGTGTATAGATATGGTAAGTTTCATTCCCTTTCAACGTGATCTTGAGTGGGGAGCTACCAGTTTGACCGCTTTCTAGACACGAAAAGGAAGGAATCAGAAACTTGGTTGTCAACTCAAACAATTCCAAGGTCTCACTGATCTAGTCGGCTTGGGAAAAAGAGTCGAGAATATTCTCTCCCAGAGAGAGCGCTTCAACGACTGTGCTTCGTCAAAAGCTTGGTCAAACTCTATCTGAATTCTGTCATATTCCTTTTGCAACTCTTTTGTAAGATGGGGATCACTTGACTTTTGCACCTGCACGAGTAAAGTCTTCATCGATTCTTTTTGTTCTGCTAGCTTCCTCTGGAGATCTGTATACAATGCCTTACCGGCTTGAGTCTCGTTGAGCTTGATTTTTTGATCGACCAGTTCCTCTTGTAATAAGACCGCCTCGGCTTGTTTGTTTTCAAAGTACCTATTGACCACTTTATTGATAATACCCCAGGCTTCTTGATCGTTCGCTCTCTTAAGGGAGTCAACTTCGGAGCCTTTGTCTCTGAGACTTTTCCAGAAGATGGTGTGAAGCTCTTTCTCCCGTGCTTCACCAACTGCCTCAACGACCCTCTCCCACATGGTGGTAACAAGAACGACTTGACTCATGGCAAGATCACCGCATAATTCTCCGAACATGCGAAGGTTTTTATAGGGACTGCCGGCCATACGATTGTCGGTAATCCGATGTAAGTAAATAAGACCACTTAGTTTGACATCGCGCTCGTATCTGTAACCAGAGCTCAGCGTACTGGAAAGAAAGAAAAACACCGCATACGTCGTCTTAAGCCAGTGACTTATCATGCTCAGGATCTCCATGTCGGACCTTGTCGTGTCATCGAAACCAGGAGTATCCACGAGGACAATCTTCTTTTTGGGATCACTGGGGAAAGACAATCGTGTGGCCTCGATATTGCTCGTCACAGACGCTAAAGAATTTCCAGCTCGTTGACCTAATTGTCCGGTAAGAAGATCGATAAACTGGTATCTTATATGATCCATTGTTCTCAAATATTGAAATTTCCAAATGCTCACATAACTTTTTCCAGATCCAGTCGGACCCATGAACCTATATGATGGGTCAAAACCTCAAAGCTTTGAATCATTGAAAGAACGATAACGTACGCGATGATGATATCATCCTGCTTAACACCTTTTGTCGCGTTTATGACTTGTGCTGTCATAAATTGTGGAACCTAGGCGATGAAAGTCCGAGGACAAGAGAAGGGCTCGACAGACACCCCACTCGCTCGTGGATTAACCACCATGAAGACCATGAGGTAGCCTCGAGGCTTCCAGCTGAAACCAGAAATAAGCGCTCGTAACAAACTTTCATCGAGTTCGTCACTCTGTTAGAAGAAGTCGAGAAATTTAGTCCTGGTTTCATTTCGCAAAAGCTCAAATCATCAGTGACCCACTCAAGCTTTCGCCTGTTTCAAGAGACAAGGGATAGTTTTCGAAAAATCCATTGACTCTGGTTGCAACCGAAAGTTGTAATTTCAAACACCTTCCATAGATTAGTACCTGAGGCATCCGTCATCAGGCCAATGATAATTAAAATCAAAACATGGTCCAATTTTTCGTAAGATATCAGCCGGACCATTTTGCCCTGAAGGATTTCATGAATCGTTGAGCAATTGGTAGTTTCAATGACCCTATGTCCCCCGCGGCGATGTCGCTCTCCTGTTGCAACTGGTTACGCTGATCCTGCAGGATACGTTTGTATTCTTGATCTACATTGGCTCCTGCCATTTGCTTGTCGAGCTTCTCAATGAACCCCTTCCTCTTCCTCTCCAATTCGTTGATCTGAGAATAGAGTTGATAACCGACATCGGTCTTCGGAAGGGTCTTTCCCTTGTCAGCCGTCTCTTTCTGGAGTTTAATCACTTGTTTCTGCGGTGATGTTTTTTCCTCTCGCAGACCTGACACCTCCGAGACCTCGAGGATCACCTTGAGAATCCTCCATGCTGAATCACGATCATTGTAATGACGTATTGTCTGCGAGCCTCGGTCGATCATAGCCTTCCAAAAGTCAGACCTGAGCTCCTGTTCTCGTAATTCACCAGTCTCGGTGCTCTCCACCTCATCCCACTTGGTTGTCACGAGGAGAACACGGCTGAACCACCTAGGACCACAGATTTTCTGAAACAGTTCAAGATTTCTGAGAGGAGTGCCTGCCATGCGGTTATCGGTAATCCGATGGAGATATAACACGCCGTGAAGCCGGATGTTTCTCATACCACTACATTTAAACTAATTTAACGATGTTGTTGGAGTACAATAATAACTCACGTTGTCTTTAGCCATCTCGCAATGAGCTCGAGAATTTCGTAGTCAGATTTGTGTGTATCGTCAAATCCAGGGGTATCAACCAGAATGATGTTCTCGCCCATCTCAGGTATACGAACCCTAAGAGCCCTCACTTCTGTGGTGAAAGATTGTAGGTCGTGCCCTACACCAATATCATCCCGATCTGCTACCTTGCCGATGAACTCAATGCAGCAGGTTAAGTTGGAACTAAATATATATAACTGCCAGCAAAAACACACCGAACTCTTTCCTGCACCTGTGGGTCCCATTAATCTATCAAAGGCGATAAGTTATTCTTCGATGACGACATGATGTTGTGATTTACGCGATCAAGATATCACACTCCCTCAGTTGTTCCACAGGCACGGACTCATAATCCTGCTGTTGCTGGCTGCCGATGTCCTCCTGGAATTGGCCTAGAAGTTCGGTCGATGCCTCTGTGAGAGAAAATACAGGTATTGAATCTCGAGCCTGAAACTGCATCAGAACGAGAGGCGAGCTGCAATCAAAAGTCACCTAACCTTCTTGGGACCAGTTGCGAATGTGAGCAATGTATTGATACTGCGAATTACGAGGGCATCAGATGACGCAAGGCCGCAGTTTTAATGATAAATTGCCTACTATTTCAGGAACCGGCCATCTGTTACTCAAATGTCAGCTTGATCACTTCCTATCTTAGAAGCTCACCTTCTAAGGCGGTAGCTCGTGTACTATTATCACTCGATGTCGGATCGACAGATTCAACCAAGTTTCTCTGAGAGGTTGACCTTGGATTGTCATGTCATGATCATATTTCGAGATGGTGCCGAGGTTATTTACCAATTGCGCGAGCTTGGAGGCTCTAATGCCGCCTGCCCTAAGGCACGTTCGCAAGAAGTGGACACTTGGGAGCAGCTCCCCGGAGTTTTATAAGCATTAGAAGAGCCTTCCGTCGTGGCTCGAGAAGGCGGTGCATACAGTTGAAAATGATTCCCCGTTCGTCGCTGAGTATGCTGTGTCGATGACGATCCATAACGCGTACCACGATGTTCCAGGTGCTTTCCCGGGTAACTTGGACTATCATCCGATGGTCTGAGAATAATTCAGTAATTGTCTGGGATAATTGCACAAGAACGTATCTAACCGCTGCACCTGGGAAATAGGATGATGCTGAGTGATATGGTTGGACAGAGGGTTGGACCTGGAAGTCGAGGTGGCCATTTCGAACCGAAAAAACGCTTCAGTGTTCTGACGTCGGGTTAGCTGGATGGATGTAGGTATAGATTGGGAGGAACAAGAGCTGCACAACGTGACATTCGTCTTTGCAAGTCAGTGGCTGCAAATCCGATCTGCCACGCCTTTTGGGGTGGGCATCTTGTACAAACACAACCCCTTACACTTTTCATCTTTGCAGCCTCACTGCAAACGTGCAGTTGAAATGATCCCAAAATAGTCCCACAAGAAGAGTTTGAGTTTGAGTTCACACTCAGTATTTAGCCTCTTCACGGTGCCCAGGCGAACAACTTGACAGCGCAGCGGAGAGATCACCTCGTCATCGTGCCTATATCTAGTAGTAGCTTAGCGAGACCCATGTGCAACTTTCTACTTATCCAACTGACGTGGATGCTAGTTGGTACTTGATGGCAAAAACTGATAGCAATCATGATCGCCTAGTCGCGTAATGCTGCTTACTACCTCATGGTAGTCTGAGTAATGAAAGAAGCAAAGTACGATATGTCGTTCCCATGTATTCGACGCGAGGTAATGATCCTTCAGGGCGTCAAGGATCTTCCTTAGGTTAAAACAGATAGAGACGCGTGGACGTACATACGGCCAACATGGTCAAATTGACTCGAGTGATTATCTGATAATCCGTGGGAATAATTGTTATGATTTATCAGATAGCTGAGATATAAGTGAGCGACTAGCCTGCTTATAGGTCACCTTCATGAACTATGTCTCCTTCCCCCCATAATGAAGAGGAGTCTCTTCTCTCAGAAAACTCCGAACAGCGCTCCAGATCTTCTTCTCAGCCCTCTCGTCGATGGCAAGCTCATACCTACTGGTGTGCACTCATAACCATTGAGATCTCAAGTCTTTGACTCACGCACCCGACTTTCCAGGCTCATTCCTGTGGTTCTCGTTTTCTCAATGTCTGTGCGTGTATTTTACCTTGTTAGTTCTTTAAAAGCTCTCAATTCGTCTCAGAGAGGTATCACAGCGTCTCCAAGGATCCAAGTTTACAAGGCAATTGCATGTCGGGCACTTAATGAAGGGCGAACAGACACCGACTTCGCAGATCCAATAGGATGCGAGAGCTCTGATGTCCAGGCCCGGGCAGCACGAATTCAGGCAGGTTTGTCATCACCCATTCCTTGTCAGCTGCCCTCTTCAGACTTACGACCTGTGTCAGCTGTGGTCACAACAATGAGTATTCTTAGTGCTATTTCAACAGGTTTTTGGAGTCGCCTTGGCGATTCCCATGGACGCAAGCCCATCTTAATTATCTTCATCTCGGGAGCACTCCTGATGTGCGTGTCTGCGTTCTATCCCACCTGAATATCAGCTCACTGTTAATGACAGGGAAGCTGTGTTTTTACTCGTCATGCAACCAAACACCATCTTCTTCAGGCATGCTGAGCAGCTGATTCTAGTCGGTCCAGTTGTTGAAGGCTTCGTTGGCGGGCTCTCCACTTTTAATGGTGTCTTTCATGCGTTCGTGCTTACAGTTCCGATGAGGCTGCTTCGTTCTCATCCTCCTCATTTCAGTTATGTCACCGACTGTACAAGACCAGGTTCAAGGTTAGATAAAACCTTCTCTGTAATTTTTGTACTAACGTTGATTAGATCACAGATTTTTTCTACAATCCAGGGGATTGTCTTTGTCGGTCTTTCGTTCGGTCCATGGGTAATTTTGACCATGCCTCTCTCCGGAATTCAGCTAATATTTTCTACAGTTCAGCGGTCTCTTTCTCCCTAAGACAGGATACAGCAGCTCTTTTTTCTTTTCTAGCATTACGCTTCTTATTTCCACAATCATTTATCTAGTTTTAATCTGTCCCGAGTCAAGGTTTCCGACACATGATAACCCAAGTGTCTATGCTAGAGATTTTTTAGAACTCAAAACTTCCCCGATTCAGGCTTCACGACGTTTGTTGAAGAAATTCATGGCTGCTCTCCTCTCCCCAATCGCTATATTCTCCTCGAAGCCAATTCCAGAGACGAATAAAAGAAGCTGGAACATGACTCTCGTAGGAGTGAGCTTCTTCCTTTACTGTGTTTCTATTGTGAGTAGTGGCTGCCCGCTACTCAAAGAATTGACTGAACAGACACCAGGGGATTTATGCAGCTAAGTATCTCTATGCTCAGCACGTATACTCCTGGACAACCGCACAGGTACGATAGGATATGTCCATGATTTTCTCCAGCACTCATCAAACAAAGCTTGGATATTACATGTCAATTTTATGGATTTCAAGAGCCCTCAACCTCCTTGTCGTGCTTCCAAGCGAGTACTTTCCGGGTTCTACTTGTACGTTTGATGCTGATCCTCGTTCTAAGTCATCATATACTACCTAAAGCCCAAGCCCACATCTGCCCCAGGAACCTCGCCTTCTCCATCAGATATAGCAGCAGAGCTTGTGTTTGACAAATACCTCGCTCAAATATCCTTGTTCGTTGATGGGCTTGCAGATGCTCTCGTTGCAGCCGTATCCAATAAATCCCAAACTCTTTTTGTCGTCCTCTCGTGTTTGTCATCCTTTACAAGTGGAGGTAATCCAGCACTACAATCCCTTGGGGCGATATGCCTGCATGTTTTGGGTGCCGCCGATCAAGCAGGGGCTTTGTTTGGTGCATTTGGTGTACTCAATTCCATTGCCCACATTATTTCGGTCAGTTCCGTCCCTCTCGTACTTGCTCCATTCCTTACTAGTATGAAAATAGCCAACCATTTACGCGGTGGCGTACGGCGCGACCGTTGCGTCTTTTCCTCAGGCTATATTTGTCCTGGCAGCCTGCTTTTTGTTCATGACAGTCCTATTACTTGCTGGCGTTTGGCCTGCGTCTACTCCGCCTTATTTTCCACTCAACACTGCCGACCCCGACGCCGATGTCGAGGCCCATTCTTTCAACGCGAGACTGAGTATTAGCAACACAGCTGTCGATGAGCAGGAATCGTTACCTTGCCAACAAACGGACAGAGGCAGGAACAAAGCAGGCAGTTATCGATATAGCGGTGTGGGTAATTCGCCGCCTCGGACTCAAACCGTGAGCACAGACGTGTCGGACATGCATTAATTATCTGCGCGCTCCATAATTTACACGTGTATTGTCGTTTCATATTCTATACCACGCATCCCGCTGTCATAACTGGATATATGTTGCCCTTGCTCCTTGCTCACATTAATATTTCACAACACAGTTTCGCGGTTTTCGGACCTTTGACCTCGCACGGGACAATCCTCTACTCTTTGCTTGATTTTCTCTTATACTATTTTCCGGATGTCTAAGCACATGATCAAGTGCTTGTTAGGAAATTCTTAGACGTGAGGTCATATACACTACACTGAAGAATCAATCAATAACCCCAGCCTACAGCCCAGGTAGTTTGATGACTACCTATAACTACCTTTATCCTCCTTCAACGCAAAACACTAGATCATGTAGTACAGCTGTATTCCTTCAATATTTAAATGTTCAAAAAGACCATTCACAGATGTATTCATACTACACGTGTGATATTAGGATATTGACATTCTTTTTTATTTTCATCTCAGCTTTTCCATGGAATGTTCTCAACGATGGTGCATCTAGCATATACAACAGGAGTTACAGATGGAGGAATTGACTGGGAACAAAATGAATGATGCTGGACTGATGTTTGACACCACTACTAGTGCACCTTGATGTTGTCAGGATAAAGATAACTGTAACTGGGAGACAGATCACAGTGGCTATTCATCCATCCCTGATTAGCCTTAGATGTGTGCTAGTTAATTATTCTTATTTTTCAGGTCCAAAATATTCATCAGATTGACTGGTTCCAAATACATATTCATGCATTTGGGGTTAGATCTTAATATTGGAATGTACCTATCTATATTAGAGCAAACAACGTAGCCTGTAGTGCTCTGGAATAAATGATCACAACGATTTTGATCTCATTCACAGGAAGGGCTTAAGAGCCTCGGGAAGAATGCGAGCGATAGCAGCGCCATTGGGGGGTTCAATAGATTGGAAGTACTAGACAGGGACGTCGGATCAGTTTTCAGTCGTATGAACAAGAGATACACTTACGGTACCCCACCAGGGACCCGCTGCCCACCACAAGGCGCCAATCCAAACACCACCACCAGTTTGCAGAGTGCACAGAGCACTTTTGACGGCAGCAATACATACGTCATTTGAGCCAGCACCCATCTCACCAAGGAAGCCCTTCTTGTTATTGCTCTTTAGCCACTGGGTAGCATCCTGCAGCCGCTCAGCACCAATAGTCGAGGAGACACACGTGTCAGAGGTGCCAGAGCCGTCAGAGTCAAGGTACTGATGCATTTCGATTGCGATGTTATCCATTGGGTCAGAGAGGGCAGCGAAGGCAGCGGCATTGCCCGAAGAAGACCAAGTCCACGCCCCAGTCCAGGCTTTTGAGAGTGTCACTAAGCAGCAATAGAAGATTGAGCATTACTCACAGGTGCCCTCGACAAGAATGAGCTGGGTAGCACCAGTAGCACGGATAGCATTGACAGCTGCTTGCATCTGTAATGTCTATGAGTCATGAAAAATAGGTTATTGGGAGCTAGCACACCGATTGATATACGACGCCAGCATCAATGCCATTGGGTTCATTCATGAGGTCAAAAATGACATGATTGTCCGACTTGAATTGGTTAGCAAGGTTCGTCCAGACTGGCAAGGTAGACGGATTGAGCAACCAATCCATTTGCATCACAGTAGAAACTTACAAGTGGCGAATCTAGACAAGCATGATCAGATAGGTGAAGAAGTTGCTCAAGCTGAAAGGCATACGCATTGTTGTCTGAGATAATAGCGCCATTATATCTCATGTAGTTGTGGGGTTCAATGATGGCAAAAGCGCCCTTTCCTGTGATGTAGCTAACGATCTAAAGCTGGGAGGTGAGATATCTTCAAAATAGATGAGCTGAACAAACTCACAGTCTTCAAACCACTAAAGTAGGCACTATCGAAAGTGCCAGTCATTCCCGATGCGGGAGGAGCAAGACGCTCCAACATGAATGGGATTCGGAAAGCGTTGAAGCCCTGCCCAACGAAATAGTCAACAGAAGTCGGGCTAGGCCAGGTGTAATCAGTTCCGAGGACACCCTTGAAAGGTGGTCAATGACAGATACCCGCTTTTGCAGTAATAAACGTACGGGAATCTTGCCATCACCAAACTCCGCCCCAGATTGGTTTACACCAAAGTAAGTGAATTTGGTCCTCGTTGCACCGCAAAGGGTATCTGTAGATCCATTGCTGGGTGCGGTAGTAGTCGATGTGCCACCACCAGGGTTGCTGGTCGTCGAAGGTGTTCCAGGTAAGCACTGATAATAGTCTATATACAACGTCAGTATTGTTCAGCTTAGGAAACATGAACCTGCTCACAGTCGTTCAACTCGGTACAAACAGAACCTGATACACAGGTGGTATCACCGCTCCAGCCAATACCCTAGTCACCAATGGGGTACATGAACTAATCCGGGGACTCGGTCAAAAAGAAGGCGTACACCACATTGAGCGTAGAGGGGTTGGGCACCCTTGACAGTGGGTATAAAGAATACTGTAGCTGCAATCAAGGAGGTGATAGTATACCTCATTTTGAATCCCAAATTTTGCGGTTGGGTCGTTGTGTTCCACCCACCTTTTAAGTCTTTTGAATACGCGGAGCATTGCGTCGTCCGTTGAATACCCGAATATCTCCCCGACCAGCGCTGTCACATGGACAAGCCTTTCCTTCCCACATAAGAGACCATGGCTTCTGTCGTTTCGATGCATATCTCCGAGGAAATATGCCAAAAGTTCTTGACGACATTGTTTCTTTGATCGATGCCAAAGGGAAGATCTTGAATATTCCTGGGTTTCTCCAGTATTGTGGGAATTTTTGGAATCTTGCACATTTTACTATCTGGTCAAACACTTTAGGCCATCACTTCTTGATCAAGAACACCGGCAGTGCCGACTGATCTGGTTCATGAAGAACAAGCATTGGGAAAGCTATGATCTCGTTGAACACTCTGGGCTGTTAATACAATTCAGAGGTGGCATCTCAAAATGAAGAGGGTGAAAAGCTTCATTCAAAACAGTCAAACACACACAGAGCCGAGGTCATGATATTGCAGAAGTCTTCAGATCCAAACTACGGGATTGGCTCAGCATATGACACAAAATCTCAAAGGCTATCTTCCTGACTGATCGTGTATATGACGACCGGACCTTGGCTACAGTTGGACTGCCTGATGCCACCGCAAGATCGACAAACATGAACAGTGTCCTGTCAGTCCTGATATCCATGACAATCATCTAGGCATTCATCAATTTTGCAACAATAGAACAAAGTTATATGGATCATTTTATCCTCGTGCCCTTGAAGACAGTTCGGTCATAGAAGGGGACTGACACTACTATGAAGGCCAAGTCCAAGTCTCCTTTCAACGTACCAAGATACGAACATGTTGAGGACCCATTAGTTACTGCATAGGTTATATTTGCAGCCAGGAATCTCGGCTTCAGAAGTGGCTAACTAACCGACCCAAATCTAGCGCTCTCCAACCACGAGCAGATGTCAATTCTTGCTCTCAAATTTCACTGCAACCATCGTGATCATCTTGGAGGTTCAACTACCAACGGTTACTAGGGCGGGCTTTGGGATAGCGCATCGGACCGTGACTGTCAACGCTTGGGATGGTTATCCCTTTTTTCGTTTCCTTCACGGTTGTAACAAACACATGTACCGAGCAAACTCACCAACCAATGAAGTCACTCAACAGGGAGTGTATCCTTGTCGAAAGGACCATCTTTGAGCGTGTGCCATTTGAGCGAGAAAATCCTAAGTATCTGGGCTGCAAACAAACAGATTTGCTAGAATTATATGACACTACCATCAAATAATACATGTCATTTACGCCGTTGGAAATTACTCGGTGGTTGCAACACTTCTTGTGGCTTAAAGTCCATTCCGATAAAGTCCCTTCAAATATGCACCCATGATTCTGACCGAACATCTCAGGTTTCATCGAACATTAGATCCTCCTATCCCCGTACTCGACCTCATTCGTCCAAGATCACGATCATTATCATTGAAATGCGCCGGCTGTCGACTAGATCTGAACATGCTTGGTCCTGGATTTTGCATAGGAATTTGGTTCCATTGATTCCAATATGCCGCTGGCTCATTCCGCCGCTGATTGTTCCAGTATTGAGTCGCCAGTCCACCGAGGGCAGCACCTGACCAGAAACCAGGCGTCCATCCACCATATGCGCCGTTATCTGAAGGGTTTTTGGCATAGGGTGGTGGGGGATCAGGGCGACGATAGTCTCCAGGGAACCATCCCCCACCGCCTCCACCGCCTCCAGGTCGAGAACCTGACTCACTTCTGCGAGAAAACCCCCAGTTGTTTCGGCGAAAGCATGACTTCAAGATATTGTAGGCGATGAACAACAGAAACCCGACCCAGACACAATAGAATATGACATCTCCCCAATTGTATCCTTTGGACGAAAGTGAGAATGTGTAGTCCCATCAGTCCGAGCTGCGTGTAGATCCCTTACCTTTGAGAGATGAGAAATACGAACCTGCTCCTTTATTCCAAAGAGCGCCAGGGACTTCAACGAGTTTGTACTGCAATCCACACGAACCTGGGGTGTCATCAGAACGAATATCAAGAAGCAAAACATGAACATCACAGACCTTTGAGGACGTATGGATCACCAGACCTTGACCAACCTTCACACGAGACTTCCACCTTCCCAAACCTAAGGGCCTCCGGTAAATCTGCTTCGCACTTGCTCAAGAGGGTAGACTTCGTAGATATACAACGTAGCAGCTGCAATAAAACATACCTTCCAAACTACATCCGTTTCAAATCCCGCAAGGTTCACGCAGCGAACGACTTCTGGTTGATAGAGTTGGCAAGGTTTGCCTATGCAGGTCAATTGAGAAATCGGACTCGTCCGCCGTGATTCCGTCCATGAATCCTTGTAGAATGTCAGCGCAGGAATACTTGCGAGGGGAACTCGGGACATGGTACAAGGATGCAGAGTCCATTACCGCACTGGGCCATCACCATCAAGTGCAAACGTGGCCCAACGTGTACTTACTACCCAAAAATGACTAGGCTGTTTCTACAATGTTAATTTTGATAGGTACAGAATCACACAGGAACTGGACAACCTCCACAAAGTCCATGTCCACAGCCCCAACAACTGGCAACCCCGACACCCAGAAGCTTCAAAGCCAAGTTGACAATACTGATAACTCCCTCACCAAGGACAAACCCACTGGCTATCACAATCAACCAGATATCATGTTTGTCCTTCGCATACCGAGTTCGGTAGACATACTCTAGGATACCGCCGATCAATCTGGCGATTGAGAACGACGGCGTATTCAAGAAACCGACAGCGAATGCAACCCCAGATGGGATCCATTTCGCCCAATACGACTGACGGCGGACAGCATAAACTTTCAGCATCGCTAGAGCCGCGAATACAGAAGCAAACACGGCCATAAATAGGGTACTCTTCTCCGGTAAATGACCGTCACCTATCATTTAGATCAATCAATTGGCAATATACAATAACTTATCATAACACACGTACGCAAAAGTCTTGCAAGACTTAACCAGACATATGCAGTGGGCGCGGGGAAAGATGGTCCAGGTATAGTATAGGCATGATTGTACAAGATAAACGCCGTTGCGGTCACGATAATTGATACAGAAGAGCCAATGAGTTGTCCATAGAATTGCGCTCGTGGTGACGCATGACATAAATGTCCCGTTTTGAGATCTTGCATTAAGTCACCGGCTCTGGAGAAAGAATCAGCAATACTCTTGGAAGAACGAGAAGGGATGGCGTACTGCTGTGCACCAGCTTCTGTTACACCACCTGCGATAATGTTTGCAACAACATTGCCCGGTTGAATCCACGCGAAGAAGAGCTGTGAGACCTTTCCAAGGCCGGAAACGGGATTCAGATCTGTTTCTCCGAGAGCACGAACGCTGGTGTTACCGAGTCAGTCGGATGATTATCATCATGATCAGCAGAATTTACCCAATGATGCTCAACAGCGTTCCGAGCATGAACCCGAGAACAGTGGCCCAAGGTTTAATACCTTCGTTTCCAAACACCAGCCAGACTAGAATAGTTCCGATAATGATGCTGCCCAAAACGCCGCAAACGACCCAATCTGTTGGCACTAGTCGATCTTCGGTTTCAGTTTCGCTGTCTACTCTTTGTGTATCGCCATTCTCCAAAAGACGAATTCGACGCTGCCGAACAAGGTCGAAAATATACTCTACTGCCACCGGGAGCAAAGATATCAGACTATCAGCGCACATAATGCCAAGAGCTGTCCACAGTATCCATCCACGAGCACCGTATGACATATCTCCTGTAGGGCCCGGGGCCCAGCCCGAGTATTTTGAAAGGGGAGAAAGGATACCCCAGCCAACAAACATGCCCTACGTGAGAATCAGCTGGGCCAATGCGTCGTATTTAATTCAAGACATACTAGATTCATGCTCAAGGTGGTAGGAAATCCCATAATGATACCTGGACACGGCATAAGCCAGATAATTCAAGTATTACTAGACAAAAGGCTCGCCTTGACCGACGTATGACAGACTCGGGGTGAAGTACCAGAGCCATTGTTTCGCTAGGTAACCCCCGAAAAGCGGTATGGCGAACAAGACTGGGAAGAAGTAGGCTGCGAGCTGATCATGATGAGGCGTGTCTTCCAAGGAACACAGTGGGGTACTTACGCTAACCAATGCAGCAAAAGTAAAGCTCCAAATCAGCGTATGCCATCCGTCCTGTTCGACCATCACTCGCTCTTCGTCGTGACCAGGAGCATGGGGTGAAGTAGCCTCTACGTTTTCCACTTCCTCGTTCTCTGCCTCCGTGTCCAACTCACGATACCCGCGTCTTCGTCTTATTGATGTGTCTGGTGGGGGGAGTCGGTGTAATACGTTGATCAGTTGCGCTGTTGCAGTGCCCGATGGGAACGGTAACTGTTCCTCAATCACCTGGTTCGAAAATCAGTTATCCTGCAGCTTATGGCTTTAATAGGTGATATACCACTTGTTTGCGGATGGGAGGAGAGAGGAATACTCTGTGAAACAATGGGTCAGACGATTGTCAAAAGGGAGGCTCTGGACGCACCCAAAATAGGCTATTGAACATGACCATCCTACAGCTGCAAGCCAGGACAAATGAATAGGTGGTGTCCCATCTCTCTCCTCCGAGAGCAATCCGAGAGCTGGTAATATACCAACAAAACCGGCGGCCAAAGGCATAGTTCCAGTTGCGACGGATGTCGTCTGGACAACGATGATCTCTTGGGGTGTCAGTGGTGTCCTAAGCATTCGGGAAATAAGGAAACCAATTAGCGCAGACTGAATGGACATCCTGAGGGATGAATGTGAGTTTGGCTAAAAGAAGTGGGCGGAAAAGAGCTGCCCACATGGAAATCCAGCCAGACTGAAGCCCCAAGCTTAGATTCGTGAAACAAACGACACAACCAATTGCAAGCCCGATCATGACTGCTCTGGGAGTAAGTTCAGGCTGCGTGCCCGAGAATGGGCGAGAGAGACTCCCAATAGCACTTCTGCGTCTGCTTTAAAAAAGACAAACCATGAAGATGGAGTTTACATACCTAAGCCACGACATGGACGGGGTGAAGTGAAGAAGAACGAGTAAAGTGTCAATTAAAAGCGCTCGGATTTATGCATGCTGTTGTAACGTCCGCAAATGGTACGAGTCCCATTAACGCCCGTGACGCGAGTGATTAGATCACTATCCAAAGTCTTCGATTGAGTTTTCTTCAATTGAAATATGTTTGTACTCTCAGGTGCACTTCAATTGTCAAACATCTAATATTCGTTTTTAAATATGTACAAGAAAATGGAGAAATAAGAAATCTTCTATCGACAGTTAACCAAACTGTATGCCAAGTGATGCAGCTTGAGCCGATACAATTCAGAAAATCCACATATCTGATATACCAGCTCAAGCTGCATCCACACTATTCGTCGTGTGCCAACGATATCACAGTGAGTTCAGAAAATTAGATAATTGAGTGATACATGTGATGAGGACCCCGAATCAGACCTTTTATCTTTCTCGATATCTCTGCCTTCAAAATTTCACTCACAAGCTTTGCGCTGGCATTCATGGCTCACACAATCATACAGGATGTTCTTCGGACAGTGGCTCCGCCCGGTCAATCCGCCGAGTATGCTTTCCGCTATGACTCCTGGTTTGCGAATTTTTAAAGCACCAATCCAGATTGCCGAAAGAGGGCGAAGAAAACGTGCTTGTTACTTCTGCCCTACCATACTGTAACAATGTACCACATCTTGGTCAATGATCCGAATTTTCATACTACATCAAGCACGCTCATGGTACCTACAGGAAATATCATTGGCAGTTTGCTCAGTGCAGACGTTTATAGTAGGTATGTGTCGGCACTACGCTGTTGGTCACCCGATCTCAAATCTCGTGTAGATATAGCCGTTCGTACATGCTGGTCATCATAGAAATCTATTGATACTCTTTTCTCAGGGACGAGAAATCGTAGGACTCTCTACATCTGTGGGACAGATGAATACGGGACAGCGACAGAAACACAAGCGCTCAAAGAGGGCCTCACACCAAAAGTACTATGTGACAAGTACCATGCTCTTCACAAAGACACATATGATTGGTTTGACATTGGGTGCGCCTCTTGTTCTCATTGATATGCCGTGATGTTGAATCTACTATCAGATTTGATTACTTTGGTCGCACTTCAACACCACAGCATACTGAGTCAAATTATTCGTCTGATCTTATGTCAGACTTGCACTAATGTCACCTCAGAATCTCGCAGGAGATATTCCTGAACCTGGGCCATCATGGGCTACTCGAAAAGCTCGAAAAGGAGCAAACATATTGCGAGGGCTGTTCAAAGTAATTTCATTCCATCATGAGACTTTCGCGGATAATCTTGATCTGAAGATCCTTCTAGGTTTCTCGCTGATCGTTTCGTAGAGGGTATCTGTCCCCATTGTAGATATGAGGTGAGTCAACTTCAAGTGAGGTTATGTAATTCTCATGAAATCCAGGATGCTCGCGGCGACCAATGCGACAGTTGCAGTAGAACGCTCGACGCTATTGAGTTGAAGGAACCGCGCTGCTTGATTGACAAGACACACAAAGTTACGACAAAGATATCCGTCCACATGTACCTAAAACTTGATGTCATACAATCACGCACTGAGGAGTGGATTAAGCAATCATCCAAAGTCGGCAAGTGGTCACAGAATGCCGTTGTCAATCATGAAGGAGAGATTATCGATGCTCGCCTCAAGAGTGGCTTGTTACCTACTCCTCTGACTCGCGACCTTTCATGGGGGGTTCCTGTTCCTGTAGAAGGAGAAGACGAGCATGGAATGAGGGGAAAGGTTCTTTGTACGTCCCAAAATCAGTAAAGCCTCCCACATTGCTAAATAGTTGCCAGATGTTTGGGTGCGTCACGAACCCTTATGGTCTCGTCAATATCTCTTATACTCATTAGTTCGACGCTCCTATTGGATACCCAAGTATAACTGCGAATCTTACACCCCAATGGAAACATTGGTGGTTCAACCCGCAAAATGTCAAACTCTATCAATTCATGGGCAAGGATAACGTTTACTTTCACACCGTTTATTGGCCGTCAATCCAAATAGGAGATGGCCGTGACTGGACGAAGTTGCATCATCTCTCAACGACGGGTAAGCTAAATGAACGAAATTTGGGAATGTAATGAGTCAGAGTTTCCGACCGCTGAACAGAATACCTCAACTATGAAGGTGGTAAGTTTTCAAAGAGCAAGAACCGTGGTGTGTTTGGTCCTGGCGCAAAGGAAACCGGAATTCCTTCGTCTGTTTGGAGGTATTATCTGTTGTCCACACGGCCAGAAACAGCTGATGCTATGTTTTCCTGGGATGATTGTGTAAGAAATTTTTGTCTTCCATTCCCATAATGTAACCTCTTTGCTTCAGGTTGCTGCGAACAACAATGTCCTGTTGAACAAGTCAGTAAATACTATCATAGAGACATTTTATGACGCTTACAATATTGTTTCAGTTTCGGAAATTTTGTCAATCGTACCCTCAGATTCGTCTCATCACAGTACGAGGGCATTATCCCCGATAGCAAGGACGCACCTGGTCCATATTCTTCCAGTGACGCTTTTGGTTCAGAATTTATTGAAAACGTCAACAGTCTCTTAAATGACTATATTAATGCCATGGAGGCTGTGAAATTACGCCTAGGTCTACAAACCGTCATGCTGATATCCATGCGCGGAAATAGTTACCTCCAGTCCTCCGGTCTCAATAAACAGTTGATGACCGAAAACCCCATACGATGCGCACAGGTCATCTCAAGAGCTACCAATCTCATATACGTTCTTTCCGTCCTTATATATCCCTTCATGCCTGCCACCTCTGAGTCTATCCTCAGGCAACTAAACGCTCCAGATCGAACTGTTCCATCGAGATTATCGAACGATATTCTTGCAGGTCATCAGATAGGGACAACGTCTCATTTGTTCCAGAGGATCCCTAAGGAGTTAATTGATGGTTGGAAAGTGCGGTTCGGGGGGAACGAGGTGCAACAGGAGCCCACTAAAACCAAAGCAAAGAAAGGAAAAAAAGCTGGAGTAGCCGCTCCAGTAGCTGATGGGCCTAAGCCTTGACCTGGGAAGCGAAGACCATGACTATGACTGTGGGGATGTTGTACGAGGGTCGAAGGCAGATGTCCAAGACATCTGAGCTTGAGAAGCAAAATCAGGGCAGCAGTTGAGTTGGCAAGAAGTTGAAGGCGAACATCGAGGTTTAGGAGTAGATGAACCACAAAGTCCTTGTTGGTAGATTTTTCAACGGAAGTGACCTTGCCTGAACGTCCACGGCTGAATGGAAATAGCTATGGTGCAAATATTTCTGAGCTTATCAATGGGTCGCAGCAGGTTTGTATCTAAAGACCAAATAGATTGTCCTGTATAGTGGCATATTCAGCGCAGGCTGGTCGGAAGAAAGAGATTGGCTCGAGGTTCAAGTCCGCCTTGTACTGAAGAAGTATCTTTTGTGCGGATCTGTTGTCACTATTTGTGCGTGATCGCAAGCAAGATGCCGCATCCGCGTCCGATTGAGTTGTGGTAGTTGATGCTACTGGAGTTAAGCAGCACAGTGAGCGTGATACCTGACATATTATCACTCAAGAGGTATCCGATCAAGAAAATCAGTTAGTTCCTGGTTTTAGGCCCAGCATTGAAGACTATAGCTCAGAAACGAATTGTCGTCCTGGTGGAGTATACCTAACAATCTGCAGAAATGGACTGGGTAGATTTTCAACAAAAATAGATCTTGTGCAGGATCAGGGGGATAAATATTCTTTCTGAGCCACCTCCAGTCGTAGTTATATATGTATCCAATTTTCCATCGAGGTGGGCATTGAAAAAGTCACGGATGCATCACTTTGATTGCATTAAAATCCATCGCGTAAGCAAATCCAGTTGACCACTTTGAATGGCATTGTTACAAGTAACGGGGTACCAATGTTGTAATAGTCAGGACTATGACCGAAAATTAACAGCCCTGTCACACTAATTCATCACATATGTTTTCTATTTCTCTTTATTTTCTGGAACGATGAAACAGAATCAACACAGGAACCAAATTACACAATGACCAGCATCGAGACAGGAGCGTTGTGCATATGACTACTGCATGATCGCAAGGCAGATAGATGGAGATGAGCACGTGAATAGCGTGGGATATAAACAAATGCCGTGTGCAACACTGCTTCATCTATCTTGCTTTGAACCAACGAGAGCGTTTGCTGTTCTACAAGAACAGTTACATGTCATTTGAAGGAACACCTCTCGGCCAGGGTAGACGTCTCGATCACAACACTTTTCTTGGAAAAAACCCATCTCAACATCCCAGTCTATCAACTTCTAGCTCTCACAGGTTCGTTATTTTTTCTTCCAACTTGACCATAATTGATCGTTCCTCAGCGCACCAACTGCAGAATCTCACTTTCTACCTCATCAGCGCTCCATTCCAGGTACCTCCATCCAGGACCCTGACCACTTTGCAAAGATCAATCAGCGCGAGGCCATCATCAATCGTGCAGGAGGTTCACAGATCACTACTGAGCTTCCACAGCCCGAAAAGTGGTCAGTGCACGGTACCTCCGTCAATCTTGCCAACGTTCTTCATCTCGCTGCTACAAACAACATGATCCCTGCCTCTAATCCCAACAATGCGTGGGCTTCTGGTACCACACGCCGAAATCTTCCTCGGAGCACCTCAGTGGAATATGAGAAAGAAACTCAAACGACATATCTTCGGCGTTTTGCACACCCGCGTCCTTCTTCACGTCCACCTCTCTCGAGGAGACCAACTTCAAAAAATCTTTCGGCTCCCGATTCGGAAGGCGAAAACGCTGCAAACACTTCTGCATCAGCGACCCGACGAGGGAAAAGCCCTTTTGAACACGCCGTGGATGCTGCAAAGAACATACTTGAACCCGCAACTTACTACGTGCGGCAGTTATCACTTGAACTAGAAGACCGTTCTAATTCATCAAACGGAAATACCGTTAATAACATAAGCTATGACTATTCAACGGAGGAGCGAGAATTTGAAGACTCTCAACAGCCTCGTGGCCCTGTTCCAATCCAGAGACGTGGTCGAATACCTTTGGATAACCGAGCTTACGAGCCTCCTGTATCTGAAATAGAAAGCGCTGACGAAGATTATTCTGACGACGACAAACGTAGAAAGAGACGAAAGAAAAAGAAGAATGACTTAGTTGGAGGGCCTCTGACGACTCTACCAGTGCTTTCCACAGACAAGAAAAAGAAGCGGAAGAACCGAGGGACCATGTCGAATGTCACTGGTCAAGATGATGAAGAAAGTGAAAGTGCTGAAGAATCCAGCATTGAACTTGTACGTTTCATGTACTGCTTATGAGTAATTATATGCTCATGAAATTAGGAATTGACTCAAGCTCAGCGGCGCTTGTCTGTCCCACGTTCCATGCCTCAATCCTCACGCCTCTCAGTACCCCTCATTTTTGAAGGGGCCCAAGACGCATCCATACAGGATGTCTCGTACAAGACAGCGGAGCAAGGCCTCACCTCAATATCCGAGGTCCCGGAGGAAGCACTCTTGGACCTCTCATCCCAGAGGCACGCACGAAGTCATGAGAAACCTGTGTCGCGACGCCGGCCGAGATCATCGTCACGGTCTTCAAGAGAGTCGAACAAGTTTTCTGTCGGCAGTCTTCTTGGCCATTTAGTCCGTGGTATCATTAAGAGTCTTCTGATGATTGTGAAACTCTCGATATCTCTTGTCACGAGTCTCTTTTTCGTCTGTGGTCGTATATTTGGGATCATCTACGACGGCGCATTTATTAGACCAGTCCTATGGTTGCGGTCATCCAACCTGTCGGTGGTTGTTATCCTCACAATTGGGGCACTCTTGTTTGGGGTTTGGTATGGTCTAATAGAAACAGACAGTAAATCTCATTTCCCATCACTGTCACTCTTCCAACCATCGCCACGGCCTATCTTTGTCCCTCCAGAAGCCCTAGCTGGTGATATCACTGAACTTGCAGAACGGTTGCAGCGGCTAGAACACGCTCTCTCTGAATTCTTGCAAGACTCAGAACAGACACGAGAAAAGACAGAAGACGGCGCTCGGTCGCATTCAGAGCTTATGGACCGACTTGGAGCCCTCGAGAGTCGTGTGACAGCTGAGAGTAGGCGTCTTGTAGAATCAGAAGTAAAGATTAAAGATGCACTTTTGCTTGGGAGAAGTGTGAACTCGGTTAAGCTTGACATCGAGTCCCTTGAAATGCAGCTGAAGGCACAAGAAAGGCAACGGCAGCAAGAACACCGACAACATCGTGTGGAACATATCAGTGACGAAGAGGCGCGTGTCAAATTGCGAGTGTTGGAGGATCGGATTGGAGGTATTGAGGGTGGAGTCAAAGAAGCCATTGAACTCGGAAAGAAAGCAATCTCCACCAGCGTTAATACCAAGATACCGACGGTGAGAGTGCCTGGAGGACAAGATCTCAAGACTTTTGTTACCGAGATCGTTGATGATGCGATTTCCCTCTTCAGCAAAGACACCATCGCCAGAACTGACTATGCAATGCACTCTAGCGGTGCTCGAGTCATCCCATCCCTCACTTCTACTTCTTTTGACCTTCAACCTCGCGATCTGAAGGGTCAGATCCTCGGCTTTTTCTCAGGGTATGGATCTGCTGTTGGTCGGCCGCCAGTGACAGCTCTACATCATGAATCACACTCTGGTTATTGTTGGCCATTTGCTGGATCTCAAGGTCAACTGGGTGTCAGCCTTGCCGCTCCTGTGGTTATTGACGAAGTGACTATTGATCATGTTGCGAAAGAGGTGGCACTCGATGTTGGTAGTGCGCCGAGACGATGTGAAGTTTGGGGAATGGTTGAAGGTGAAGAGAATGCGAAGAAATATCAGGAAGTTATTGAAGCGCGGAAGAAAGTGGCGGGGCCAAGAGAAATCGAGGAAGGAAGCGTGGAAGAAGAGTATCCTCAAACATTGATACATGACCTGCCGTTCCTCCGGATTGCCAATTTTACATATGATATCGCCGCGACGAAGAATGTTCAGACGTTTATTGTTGATGAGGATGTGAAAGAGAAGAAGATGGATTTTGGGATCGTGGTGTTGAGGGTTTTGGACAATTGGGGGATGGAGGCTTATACATGTTTGTATAGGTTCAGAGTGCATGGTGAGAGGTTGGTACCGATGCAGATCCCGGAGCCTGTTGAGGATGTTGGTCTGTAGAGGTTGGTCTGTAG
>Ga0153952_1000048_pt1 | contig 27538 bp, 23 predicted proteins | sample TSNJ036MetaG_FD_104746 | JGI IMG/M metagenome (GOLD analysis project Ga0153952, IMG submission 104746) | Attine ant fungus gardens microbial communities from New Jersey, USA - TSNJ036 MetaG | ecosystem: Host-associated > Fungi > Mycelium > Unclassified | place: USA: New Jersey, Wharton State... | reverse complement strand
TGAGGTAAAAAATAATAAGGAGGAAGCTGGTTGCCGGGGGCAACCGTTTAGCTTCCGAATCGCTTTTTGATGAAGGAGGAAATATTATGAACAAGTTTATGAAAGCAAACAAAAAAATCGAAAAGGCCGTAGTTTCCGGTTATAAAGCTATCGAGGACGGCGTTGTTTCCGGCTACAAGGCTATTGAAGACGGCGTTGTTGGCGGATATAAGAAGATTGAAAACAAATTTGTCGAGACTTTTTTGACACCTGATGATGATTCCGCTCAGGAAGAAGCCGACGGCGGCACAAACGATCTTTAGACGTTCTGCCCGATACGGGTCATATTAAAGAGAAATGTACTATTTATACTTGCACATAAAGATTCCACAATATATAATCATGATTATATAAATCATGATTATATATTGTGGAGGTGTGTTATGTTTATAGGGCGGGCGGAAGAACTTAATTTCTTGCGATCCAGATACAATAGAAAAGAGGGACAGCTCATTGTCTTATATGGGAGACGGCGCGTCGGTAAAACGGAAACCCTGCGGGAATTTTGCAAGGATAAACCGCATGTTTTCTACTCATGTAAAGAGTGTACCGATGATGAGCAGTTAAAATCCTTTTCCAGACGGACTTTACAAAAAGGGATGCCAATAGCCGAATACGTATCCTCCTTCGCAAACTGGGAACAGGCGTTTAATAGCATTTTAGAGTTACCGGCAGGTGGCGGAAAGAAACTGCTGGTCATTGATGAATTTCCTTATATGGTGCATGGCAACAATGAGATACCTTCTATTTTACAAAATCTTTGGGATGAGAAGTTGAAAAATGAAAATATTATGATTATCCTTTGTGGCAGCGCAATGAGCTTTATTGAGCGTGAGATACTGGCTGAAAAAAATCCTCTCTTCGGCAGGGCTACAGGTATTTTAAAGATGAAGGCCATGGATTTTTATGAAGCGGTTCAATTTTTTCCCGGCTACTCCAATACTGACAAAATAACGGCTTATTCTGTGTTAGGCGGTATTCCCCATTATTTGAAACAGTTTGACGAATCCGTGGCCCTCGCGGAAAACATCAAAGAAAATATACTGCAAAGGGGCAGTATTCTATATAGCGAAGTTGAATTTCTAATGCGGCAGGAGCTTCGTGAGACCAGCATATACAATACTATTTTGGAAGCGATTGCTCTGGGGAATACGAAGCTGAATGATATTTTTCAGAAGACGCAGATTGAAAAAACCAAATTGAGCGTTTATATCAAAAACTTAGTTGAGCTGGGAATTGTGCAAAGAGAATTTCCGGTTTTGGACACGACAAAAGGAAAAGCAAATGTCCAACGTGGGCTGTACGCCCTTTCCGATAACTTTTTCCGGTTCTGGTACTACTTTATTTTCCCTAATATATCCGAAATTGATTATGGGGATGTGGAAGGCGTTTATGAACACCTGATTGAACCTAAGCTGGATTTGTTCTCATCAAAAATATTTGAAGATGTTTGCATTTCTTACATGCGGCGGGAAAACAAAAACAAAAAGCTTCCTATTTACTTTACAAAAATTGGCCGGCAATGGAAAGCCGATTTTGAAATAGATATAATTGCTCATGACGCTGAAAAAAAGAATTTTTTGTTGGGTGAATGCAAATATCGTAATAATCCTTTTGATACCCCCGATTATGATAAAGCTATCCGGAAGTTCAATACTATTAATGGTGATAATCATTATTTCTTTTTCTCAAAAACGGGATTTGATCATTCATTGAGCGGGCGGCAATATGACGCAAAAATACATTTGATTGACTTAAATACGATTTGTAAGGCTCATCAGTGACCCCGTTAATTGACAATAAGCATAACGAAATCTACCAAGTATGCGAAAGAGCAAATAGTTTGCTTGGAAACTATAATTAAGAACAAAAAGGCAGGGCGCTCTGAACCAGGGCCCTGCCTTTTTACCGGGAGCTCAACTCCCATAGAAACGATTCTTATTACCGGCATTCACATTTGTACCGATACGCTCTCCCCCTGATGCGTCCATTTTATAAACTTACTCCCCAGGGCTTCCGCGTCTTTTTCAAAAGCGGCGGCCTTTTCGTATTGCTCCCAGAAATGCATAGGAGCAAAATAAGCTCCGGGGATTTTTTCCAAAAATTGCTTTGCGCCCATTGTATAGTCCTTCCCCAAGCGGGAGTCAACAGGAAACATTACCAGATCAAAGCGCTTATAGTCTTTCGCGATGCATTCCAGCTCTTGCAAAAAATCGTCTTCAAAGGCTTTAGCCTCCTCGGCTGAGACTTCCTCATTCCAGTGCCAGTTGTTAAGATCGCCCCCGTGGAAAATAAGCGCTCCTGTGTTTTTGTCTTCAATCGCGAAAGAAATCCCTAAATCGGTGGAGCCGTAAGCTTTTATTTTTATCGTATCGTCCTCGTATATCTGTCCCTTCTCCAGGAATTGAGCCTTACCCCGCGTTTCATCGCTTTCTATATCCTTGGAAAAAACGTAGATTATATCCGGGCGTGTTTTTTTCATGCTTAGAACGACAGGGTTATAATGATCCGGATGGGAATGGGTAGCCAAAATGTAAAGCTTGCCCGGCCTGTTTATAAGCTCGGCCAATTTTGGCCCGTTACAGGCGTCTTTATAATAGTCGATTATCATGGTGAAGCTGTCGCTTTTAAGGGCAAAGCCACTGTGAAATAAATATTGCAGTTCCATATTGTTTTCCTCCTTCAGCCTCCGCCTTTACAAGCATCCCGGCATGTTTTATGTTTAACAGATTTTTGAGGACGGGCGCGTCCTTATAGAGATACAGGTAACGCATTGGTAACATCTATCTTATAACGCTCAATAGTCAGATTCAAAACTTCCGAAATTTCACGTTTGCCCTCCACATATTTTCGTTAGCTTTGTTTCAGCTAAGAGTATTATACGACAAAATTGGCGGCTTGAAAACTCAAACCGCCGTTTTGTCTATATGATTGGTTTAAATTCTAAATCATGGCTTACAAAGCGATTACCTGCAGCCACTGGCTTTTCTTGGGGAATTATATATCAAGATACATCGCTTCTTCCCGGAAAATACGCTCGTCCATAATCTTCAGCTCAGGGGATACTTTTATGTCGAAGGCGATCTGATCCAAAACCTGCGTCTGTAGATCAATACCGGGCGCAATCTCTATCAGCATCGGGCCATCCGGAGTCTGTCTGAACACAGCCCGTTCGGTAATATACAGAACCTCCTGGTTTTCTTTGATGGCCGTCTTGCCGCTGAATGAAATCTGTTCCACATCAGGCACATACTTCTTTAGCTTACCCTCACTCTCGATAACCAGCTTACCGTCTTTAGCCTCCACCTTAAGTCCTTTAGCTGTCAGCGCGCCGCAAAAACACATTTTCTTGGCCGTTTGCGCTATATTGATGTAGCCGCCTGGGCCGATGGTCTTGCCGATTTTTGTCACATTCGTGTTTCCGCAGCTGTCTACCTCTACAGCACCGAGAAACGCCAAATCCAACGCGCGGCCTTCATACCAGTCCATCATGCGCGTCATGTCCGTGCAATATTCGGAATTATAACTGGCTCCGAAAAGCGGGCCGCCGCACGGCACGCCGCCCACTTGGCCAACCTCCACAGTGAGTATCATTTTATCTGCAATACCTGCCTCCGCGGCAACGGACGCAATGCCCTCCGGCACGCCGAACCCCAGATTGACGATCTGACCGGCGCGTAACTCCATCGCGGCGCGCCGTGCCATAATCTTTCGCTCGTTCATTGGCAGCGGCGGGAGACTGCCCAGTTCTACCCGATGCTTATGCGCGAGGGCGTCAATGTATTCGGCGTGGCCCATTGCCATGGGGTGAAACTCGGGCGGAGATACGACCGCATAGTCTATCATGATGCCGGGAACATAAATATCCCGGGGACTAATGGAGCCGAACGCACACACGTTTTCAACCTGAGCAATGACTATCCCGCCGGACCTCTTGACCGCTGACGCAGCCGCCAACCCGTCGGTTAAGGCCACCTCCCGTTCGCAGCTTAAATTGCCGTGTGTATCAATGGTTGTACCGCGGATAACGGCTACGTCGATAGGGAAGCTCTTGTAAAACAAATACTCCTCGCCATTGATCTCCATGACCTCCACCAAATCATCGGTAGTGATGGAATTGGCTTTGCCTCCGGCAATGCGAGGATCAATAAATGTTCCAAGGCCAATCTTTGTAATCAATCCGGGAGATCCGCGGCCAATTTCACGGTAAAGCTGCGTCATGCAGCCCAGCGGCAGTATATTGCATGGAATCTCCTCTCTGTCCACCATGGCCTGCATTTTAGGCATTAAATTAAGGTGGGCGCTGATGGCTTTCGTAATCAGTCCGTTGTGGGCCAGGCGGTCTGAACCAAGCCCCTCGCCGCCGGTTATGGAATTGTTCCATACAAGCGTCAGATTATTGGGTTTCCCGCCGGAAACAAACGCATCCTCAATTCCTTTTAAGATATAGTCTGGAACGATGCAGCCGGTAAACCCGGTGATGACCATGGTAGATCTGTCTTTGATTGCCGCAACTGCTTCTTCAATGCTTACTACCTTCATACTGTTTACTCTCCCCTAACTTTCCGGATATATCCCGCGGTAAAAACTTCTTCACATTCATCGCATATTAATACCGCCGTCAATAGCGAGAACCTGACCGGTTATATACCTGTTTTCAGCCAGGAAAACCGCGGCGGCGGCTATGTCGTCCGCGGTACCGGCGCGCTTGAGAGGAATCGTGCTTAAAAATCTTTCCCGATCCGGCCCCTGTAGTTTGTCGGTGATGGCCGAAATAATGAAGCCGGGCGCCAATGCGTTGACGGTCACACCGAGTTTTGCGAATTCTCTTGCAGCATGTCGCGTGAAATGAGCCACGCCGGCTTTAGCAGAGCCATAATTTGCTTGACCGATGTTAGCGTTGAACCCTATTACGGAAGACATATTAATGATACTTCCGGACGAACCGGTCTCCCCGGCCTCCATATGCTGCTTTTCAAAAACAGGCCAGATATGCTTTGTAAGGCTGAAGCAACTCTTTAGATCGACTTCAAATACGATATCCCATTCCTCTTCCGTCATGTTTTTGATCAGATTATCTCTGACGATACCGGCGTTATTGACGAGATACTCAATCTGACCGAATTCTGACACCGCGTCGTCAATGAGTTTTTTACATGCATCGAATTTTCCAACGTCGCACTTGTAGACCACAACCTTCACGTTCATGGCGTTTAGCTCGTCTATCAGAGTCTGTGACACGTCGAATTTATCTGCTAAAAAAATGTTGCAGCCTCTTTTAGCGAACTCTCGGCAAATGCCGGCGCCGATCCCGCCACCGCCGCCGGTAACGATAGCGGTCTTTCCTTCAAAATACATGTGCAATCCTCCAAACATTTTCCATAATTCATGGAAGGGTGATAATGATTTTGAACTGTAAATAATTATCACCGTCCATATAGGAATTATCATTTATACTTTTATCGTTCGGTCAATTGAAACACTGCGCGCCATGCGTCTTCGTTACAGGTGTAAAAGGTTTGGGCGGATTTGCAGTCACCGATCCGGACTGCCTGGACACCTAAGTCTTCATACCGGGCGGCATTTGATTCGTCGGCTTGCAAACCTATGGCGATAACTACGGATTCCGCCATGATGGTTTTTTCCTCGCTGTCAGGGCCGGCGCAGACGGCGCCGCCGGGAATGATCTTCATGACCTTATGTGAGCAAAGCACCTTAATTCCATCTTTCTCAATACGATCTATCATAGTTTTGCGCGCGTTGGGATTCATGCTCTTATTCAAGCCGTCGAGCATCTCAATTATCGTGACCTCACAGCCCTTGTTTTCCGCAAGTGTAAGGGCAGTCTCGCATCCTACCAAGCCGCCGCCGATGACAAGGACGCTTTTACCGATACTGTCCTGATCAAACAGCGCCTTGTCGGCATAGACGGCGTGTTCTTTTCCTTCAAATGGCGGTACTATGTATTTGGAGCCGACCGCGATAAAAACTGAGTCAGGCTTCATAGACTGGATTTCTTCGGACGAGGTGCAGGCGTTAAGGATGATTTTGGTTCTGCCCTTTCTGACCTGACCAACAAGCCAGGCGAAATACTCACCGGTTTTCGTCTTGTGCGGGGGGATGCAGGCCTCATTTAAATGCCCGCCCAGATGGTCGGCCTTCTCCAAAAGGATGACCTCGTGTCCCATTAAATCAGCGACACGGGCAGCTTCCAAGCCCGAGCAGCCGCCGCCGACAATCACGATTCGCTTAGGGTTTCCAGTTTTGCGCATCCTGTACTTCCTCTCTCGTCCCACGGCAGGGTTAAGCTCACAACGTATGGGATACAGGTCGGCGGACTGGCAGCCCTCGTTGCCTCGGCAGCAGGGGCGGATGTCGTCGAACCTGCCTTCGGCGACCTTGTTAGCAAACTCCGGGTCGGCAATCTGCTGCCGGCCTAAAGCAACCAAATCGGCATAGCCTTTTTCCAAGGTATCCTCAGCCCTTTTAAAGTCTAAGGCCCCCACAGCGATAATAGGTATATTAACGGCCTTTTTCATCTGAGCCGCAAGCGGAACCAGCTTGCCCGCAGGCTCATACACGGGTGGGCAAATGCCTGTGGCCCTCGTCACATGAGTACCAGCAGAGCAGCTGACATAGTCCAGCATATGCTCCAAGGCTTTGGTAAATCGGCACGCTTCATCGGGTTCCAAACCATTCTCACCCAGGAACTCATCCACACTTATACGGAATCCCACAATAAATTCTTTTCCGACGGCCGCGCGCACCTTCTTAATAGTTTCCATAGGCATACGCAGCCTGTTTTCAAAGGAACCGCCATACTCATCGGTTCGCTTATTAGCGCCCGGGGACATAAATTGGGACAACAGATAGCCGTGGCCTCCGTGAAGCTCAACGCCATGGAAGCCTGCCCGCTTTGCTCTGTCGGCGGCCAAGGCGAAGTCATTTTGAATCCTGAGAATTTCCTCCTTGGTAGCCTGGCGGGGCATACGCTTGTTGGCGTCGCAGGGAATGGGGCTGGGCGCAATGCACTGAAGGCCGGTGGCAACAGCGGTTTGCTGCCGTCCGGCGTGGCTGAGCTGAATTACAGCCAAGCTCCCATAATCCTTTATGGCCTCGGCCAGCTTAGCCTTTTGGTTAATTAAGTGGTCAATGTAAAGGCCGGAGGACGCTGTTGCGGAGCGTGATTCCAAGTTGTCGATATAATTATTTTCAACTATGATCATGCCGCAGCCGCCCTTGGCGCGGGCTTCGTAATAGTCGATCAGATCGTTGGTAATATCGCCGGTTATGCTGCTCATGCGGGTTTCTATCGGAGGGAAGACGATCCTGTTGCGCATCGTTTTATTCCCGATTTTAAACGGAGTATTGATTACATGATTCCCTTTCATTATTAGCCCCCCCTACTATATGTTATCGCTCAAAATGGATGCCGATGCTTTCCAGGCGTTCGACACTCTCCATGATGCCGTCAAAGCCGCCGTCATTGATGATCTCCAGCACTAAGTATCCGTCATAGCCAATTTCTACCGCAGCTTTAACAAAGGCTTTGTAATCCACCTCGCCCTTACCGAGGACGCTATGCGTCCAATCACTGCGTTTCGTATCGGACAAATGCAGCAGCTTAATGTAGTCCTTAACGTCTTTCAGCTTTTCGGCGGGATCCTCCAAGCAGAACACATTAGCGGCGTCATAGACGATCCCCGCGCGGGAATCATTCAAATCCACCATCAGTTTTTTCATCTGATCAACGGTACCCATAAATTTTCCGGGCAGGGTCTCAATGCCAATAATCAGGTCTGTATAGCGGGTATAATCCAATATAGCCTTGTTTCCTTCCAAGCAGTACTCGTAGAGCAGCTCGTAATTGGGCGGAAGCAGCAGAGAGCATTTGCCCGCGTATGTCATCATCATTTTAGCGCCCAGCTCCAGGCTGATATCAGCCAACCGTTTGAACAGGCCGACGGTCATACTGCGCATTTCCGGCATAGTGCTTGCAATATTGAGATCCATACTGGGGATAAGTGTGTTGAGGACATGCATTCCGTAATCGTCGAGCCGCTTTTTCAGCTCTTTATACATACCGGGACGAAACTGATCTAAATGGAACATAGGTTGGGAAATACATAACTCAATGCCTTTAAAGCCATACTTATGCATGATTTCGACGATGCTCTCAGGGGTCTCATCCCACATGAACGAATATGTAGCGGCTCCTATTTTCATTGTCTAACTCCCTTTCTTATGCTGTCTGCTTTGACAGGAAGTAAACCATAATGTGTTCGGAAACGAAAACGAGCTCACCTCTCTGATTCACTGCCGACAAGCGCGCGGTAGTCCTCATCATCTCGTCGTCCACATCGATCATCTCGTAGGTCGCTGTGATAGTGTCGCCGAAATAAACCGGTTTGATGAACCGAACCTTATCATAACCGTAAGAGAGATAAGACAGGCCGCTTTCCCGCAGCGCTTGAGACTTCGGGCCGTGGCTTAGCATGATATACTCGGTAGCCGCGGAAACCCCCATTGTCAAAATGCCATGGGCTACGCATTTATTTAATTCCGTCCTGCTCATGTAATCCTGATTCACATGAGGCGGACTCATGTCTCCGCTGATTCCCGCGTATATGACCACGTCCGTTTCCGTAATGGTTTTGCTGGAAACCGCTTTATCCCCGACTACGAATGGGATTTTGGGCACAGTGCTCATAGTATCTAACTCCTTAAAATATTATTTTTACTGCATAGCCGCTTTTATGAATTACTACTTGAGCATTTCTCTTGAAATGACAATCTTTTGGATTTCACTTGTGCCCTCGAAAATACGAAGGATACGCGCGTCCCTGTACAGGCGTTCTACGACATAGTCTCTCATATAACCGTAACCGCCATGGATCTGGACGGCAAGGTCAGTCACAAACGTGGCGACTTCCGAAGCGTAGTATTTTGCCATAGAGGCTTTTATAACCAGTTCAGGGTCTTTATTAACGCGAGCAGCCGCCGCGTCGTATGTAAGCAGTCTCGCGGCCTGTAAACGGGTAGCCATTTCAGCGATATACCAGCGCAGGCCCTGTTGTTCACTGATAAGCTTTTTGAACTGAACTCGTTCTTTGGAATATTTGATCGCCGCTTCTATCGCGCGCTGGGAAATGCCGACTGACAGCGCTGCCATACCTATACGCCCGCCGTCAAGGCCGCTCATCGCGATACGGAACCCGTCGCCGACCTTGCCGACAACAGCGCTTTCGGGTACGCGCGAATCGTCGAGTATCAATTCAGACACAGCCGCGCCCCGGATACCCATTTTATCCTCGGTTTTACCGACGCTGAACTGGCCGCGGTCAACCAAAAACGCGGTCATGCCGCCTCTGGAGCCCTTTTCGGGGTCTGTTACCGCAATAACAAAAGCAAATTCACCTTCGTTAGGCCCAAGGTTACTGATGAAGCACTTTGTACCGTTGAGAATATAGCCGTCGCCATCCTTTACAGCTCTGGTTCTGAGGGCGCTGGCGTCTGAGCCGGCCCCGGGTTCCGTCAACGCGAATGCCCCAAGCTTACCTTCCGCTATCATTGGAAGATACCGCTGCATTTGCGCTTCATTGGCGTTTTTCAAAATAAGGTCATTAACCAACAGCTGCGTCGCGAGGATCTCGCCTGTAGCGGCGCAGCACCGCCCTACTTCTTCAACAGCGATAACTTTACAGATTTCGTCCATTTCCGTGCCGCTGTATTGTTCCGGAATATTCAGGCCCATAACGCCCATTTCAGCCAACCCTAAAACGGCTTCTTCAGGATATTTGTTTTCCTTGTCGTATTCTTCTGCTCTGGGTTCAAGTACGCCTTCGGCGAATTCCCGAACTAAATCCCTCAGAGATAATTGGTCTTCAGTTAATTGAAACATATATAATTCCTCATTCGGTATAGTATTAGGTAATCCGCCGCAGGCGCGGCGGATTAAACCTTACATCCACTTATTCTGTTTCTGTACAGTCGTCGCAGATACCGCAAAGACGCTTAGCCATTTCTTTCTTGCTGTTGAAATTGGCAAGACGCCCTATGTTTAGTTTTTGGGCCGCCGGACTGCCCGCGCCGTTCATAGACTCGGTGCGGAAGCCAACCGCGGCAGTACCGATACACATGCTCTCTATCAGGCGCAGACAGCGCAGCTTATCCTTCGCGCTGACGCCGTTTGCGCCCACCAGCAATTTTTCTAAGTAAGGCGCGGTCTCGGGATTCTCAAAATCGGCGCCGGAGGGAGCCGTAACCATCAGCCCGCCGGCGATATCCTCGGCCATACGGCATATCTCATACGGAAACCGGGTTACATTCAGCTTGCAGCTGTTGGCCAGCATCATATCTACCATATAGTTTCCGGCCTCAAACTGATACCCCTCGCAGGCGCTGGCAATGCCGCCGGCGTACAGCGTTTCGCTCATGTGGGTCATCTCAATCAGCTTATCTTTAACATGAGCGGCCCTTTCAACACCGTTGATCTCCGCGTATAAGCTGGCCGCGCCAATGAGCACATCGGCCACGCCCGCTTTGCAGCCGCCATAGCTGTTACGGTGATAGCTGGCAAAGCGGTCTACCAGCGCAGCGGCAAACTCGGTTTCTCCGTTTAGGAATATTTTCTCGTTTGGAACAAACACATGATCAAACACGACGACGCCCTCAAGGCCGCTGAACTTGATGTTACCCACATCCAATTCGGTGCCATACAAGCGGCGCAGGTCGCTGGAATTGCGCCCTACTATCATTCTGACGCCCGGGGCATCCATCGGGATCGCGCACGCGATGGCATAATCCTTCTCGTCGTCCAGCAAAGAACGGGTAGGCATGATGAATATCTCGTGAGCGTTTACGCAGCTGGTCAGATGCATCTTTGCTCCGTTGACAACGACGCCGTCAGGACGCCGCTCCACGATGTGGAAGAACAAATCCGGATCGGACTGTTCCAACGGACGCTTGCTTCTATCTCCCTTTGGATCGGTAATGCCGGGGCAGATAAACAAATCTTTTCGCTGCACTTCCTTAAACCACTCAATGAAATTTTGCTGATAGTGGGTACCATGTTTTTTGTCAACCTCAAAACAAGTGGCATAATATGAATTAGCCGCATCCATAATGGCGCATCGCTGATAACACATACCGGTGCGCTGTCCCAGCAGACGCTGCATCTTGACCTTTTTAAGGATGTCCTCAATACTCATAAGTACGTGGTTAAACCGGTTGATCTTTTCATCAATCAAATGAGAATGCGCGGTCATTAAATCTTCAAACTCCGGTTTATGCGCCAAGTCGTATGTCTCAATAATGCAGTTCATGGAAGTCTTGAGAATGGGATGATCAACCGGATTTTCAATTCTTTCTCCCATAAAGTAAATTTTACGGTTTGTCATCTCACGAATGCTTTCCACATATTGCTCGCCAGTCATAAGTCCCATAGCTAATTTTCGCTCCTTTCAGTTAGTGAATAATTATTGATTTTCTTATAATAAACAATACCGTTTTTGAGCTCTCTATCTACCGTCCCGGTAAAAGCCAGATGAGTAAGGTGGGCCAAAGCTTCACCTGTAGCGAATATCTTCTGCGCAGGCGGAAATTCTTCCCACAAATTAAAGCTTAAATCCCAGTGCATACGGCTTGCCACCATGACCCCCGTCAGCTCCTTATCTCCCAGGATATCTAAGGTTTCCTGCAATCTAACGCGATGGTGTTCTTTCAGCTCATCGACCCGCTCGCGTATGTTCTCAATTACGCCGCGATGGCCGGGCAGCGCCAATACGACATCCAACTCAGCGCTTTTCTCAAGACTTTGCAGATACTCGCCAAGATAATCCCTCTCGATTGTCCATGGGGCGCCCCATACAGTGATATTCGGCGTAATCTTTTTTAAGATATGATCTCCGCAAATAAACAGCTTTTTTTCCTGTTCATAAAGGCAGATATGATCAGGCGCGTGGCCGGGTGTTTTGACGCACCGGAAAGTATACCGGCCGACATTGATCAAGTCCCCATCTTCAACCGTCTGTATACCGCTGAAAGACGGGGCTGAGAATTTATACCCCGGATGGCTCTCCAACGTGATTTTTTCCGTGGCGTAGAGGCCGCTTTCCGTCATCAGGTCGTTAAAATATGACCATTGCGGGCCCTTCTCGGCAAGCGCGGCGCACAGCGCATGGTAGTGACCGCCCCAAATCGTCATCCCCGGCCGCGCGATATACGAAACTAAACCCGAGTGGTCACCATGCAAATGGGTAATAAACAAATCTGTTTTCTCAAGAGAAAAGCCCAGCTCCTTAATCGCCTCATCCATAGCCTCACGACACTCCTGGCGGTTAAAACCCGTGTCAATGATCAAATTCCTTTCATCACCGCGGATGAAATAGGAATTGGTCGCCTTCAGAGGATTCTTTGGCAGCGGAATTTCTACCCTGTACAGATCTTCGAAAATAGGCTCAATCATTGCTTTAGTTCCTTTCATATCGGCGTCCAATCGCGTCGGCGACTATCATGGCGGCAAGGGTATCATCGGCCGTCACGGGAAAAGGCTCTTTATGAATGTTTTCTTTGGGCGCAGTTGCTCTTTGCGCTACGCGATACAGCTCTTCCCGGCTGAGATCATCAATTCCCAAATCACGAAATGTTGTGGGCAAACCGACACTGCGGCAAAATGTAACGACCTCGTCAATCTCCTTTTGCGGCCGTTTTTCCAGTACCAAGAGGACAAGAGTGCCGAAAGCGACCCATTCCCCATGAAACCGTTTGTGAAACGACGGCAGGATACTAAAACCGCTGTGCATGGCGTGGGCTACCGACGAACCATTGCTCTCAAACCCGATGCCGCTGAGCAGGGTATTCGTTTCGATAATATTCTCAAGCGCCTTTGTGACGACCTTGTTTTCCACAGCCAATTTGGCGGATACTCCATCGGCCAGTAATGTCTCGTAGCAGAGCTTGGCAATTGCATAAGAAGCCAGGGTAGCATAGCCGCCGCCGTAATTAAGCCGATAGTTCTCCACACATGTTCTTGCTTCGAAATACGTCGCCAACGCGTCGCCCATGCCGGCGACCAGCAAACGAACCGGAGCATCGGCAATAATATGCGTGTCTACCAGGACGACATTGGGATTGCGGTTTGTTCGAAACAACTCATCAAAAACGCCTTCTTCGGTATAGTAGATAACAAGGTTGCTGGTCGGCGCGTCGCAGGACGCGGCTGTGGGTACAATAACATAAGGAAGGTTCTCCAAATAGGCAGCCGCCCTGGCGGCATCCAAAACCTTGCCTCCTCCAACGCCGACAATAACATCCGCCTTAAGAGACTTGACTAAATTTTGGATACGAATTGCTTCGTTTTTTGTACATTCGCCTTTAGAGAATATTTCAAAATACACGGCAGCATCCGAACCTTTGAAGCTATCTCTGATTACTCCTTCTAAACCTCGCAACGCCGGTTCGTCAACCAGCAAAACGAAAAACGATTTGCCGAGATGGGCTGTGCGCTCATACAGGCAGTGCAGCTCATCATAACCCTGAAAATATTTGCTTAAACAAATGAATGATTGCATTGCAGACTATCCTCCCCCAATATAGAATTTTTTTGCTAACATACGGAACAATAAATTATGATGGTTTTCGCCGTCTATCCTCTAAGTAAGCTGGGAAGGAAGTCGGTAATCCAGGGGAAGAATATCATCAAAGCGACACCGATCAACGATAATATGATATAGGCTAGCAGGTGCTTGTTGACCACTTCGTCCACCTTGGCCCCTTCTACAAGACGCGCCGCGACGAACAGGTTCAGCCCCACCGGAGGCGTACACACACCTATCGCCAACACGACAATCATGACCAAGGCGAAGTTGATTCCACTGAGGCCATATTTAGGCAGCAGCAAATGTAAAATGGGAGCCAAAATCAGGATTGCGGCGGAGGTATCCATAAAGCAGCCCACTATCATTAACAAAATGACGACCAACAGCATAAATACAAGCGGGTCCTTAGTAAGGCTGTAGATAAAGTTGCCTATAGCCATGGGGACATCGGCCCAAGCCATCAGCCAGCTGAAGGCTGAGGCGGCTGCAATGATAAACAGAATCAAGCAGATTGTGCCCGAGCATCTCACAAAAGCTTCTTTCAGATTTTGAAAGGTCAGATCCCTGTACACAAAAAAGCCAATCAACAGTGCATACAGGCAGGCGATGGCGCCTGTCTCAGTGGGAGTGAAAAAGCCGCCGTAAATACCGCCCAGTATGATGACGGGCAGCATCAGGGCCCAGAAAGCGGAAAGAAAGCTTTTGCCCAGTCTCTTTAGGTTAAACGGCACTATCGTTGATTTGTTCTTAAAGCCGTAGTACACAGCATATGAGGACATCAGGAGCATCAACATAATGCCGGGGAGAAACCCTGCCATGAACAGAGCGCCGATGTCAGCGCCTGTCGCCGTCCCGTATACGATCATCGGTACACTGGGCGGAATGATAACGCCCAAATAGCCTCCGCAGGCTACGGTAGTCATGACAAATTTTCTATCATAGCCGCCTTCAATCATACTCGGAAGCAGAATAGAGCCGATAGCCGCGGCCGCCGCGCTGGAGGAACCGGTAGTGGCGCCAAATAACGCGCCGGAGAATATTACCACCACGGCCATACCTCCGGGTACCCAGCCCACCGCGGCGGTTGCAAAATCAACCAGGCGTTTGGACACGCCGCCCTTTTCCATAATGCCGCCTGCCAGTATAAAAAGGGGAATAGCCATCATAGGGAAGGAGCTGATGGAGACAAACAGCCGTTGCGTAATGACCATAGGCGTTAACGGTGTAAAGTTGACCAGCGATACAATGGTACTGGCTATCAGGGATAAAGCAATGGGCAGACCCAAGAACGCCAAAAGGAAAAATGTTATAAGTAAAGTTACTATCATTCTTTACACCACCTTTTCTCCGCGTTTACAGATTCGTCCGCAGTTTTGAACTGATTCTTAAAGTCTTTAACGAACTGCTTCATATTGATCAGCTGTCTAAGGATAGAAAGTCCAAAGCCGATGGGAAATACCATGTAAACGGCATACATAGGCCACCGTAAAGAGGGCGATAGCTGACCGCTTTGGAAGGTTTGGCCAACGAACCGGCAGCTGTAATAAAAAATGAACGCATATACGCAAACCCCGATAATTTCACTGGCGAGCTTAACGCCAAAAGAAAGCTTGGCAGGAAGTCTATCGACGATAAAGTCTATAGTGATATGACCGCGCGTTTTGACTACGCCGGCTACGCCGATGCAGACGCCCCAAACTACCATATACCGCGCCAGCTCCTCAGCCCAAAAAACCAACCCCGAGCCGAACAACCGGAAGGCGACAGACAAAAGAACAAAAAACAGCATGAAACCGAAACAAACTGAGGCGAACTTGATCTCTGCATCTTCGAGTATTTTTTTCAATGTCACCATAATATAAACCCTCTCTAATAAATATGCTTACTCTTCCCAATCAGCCCAATTCTCCCATACAGGTTCATACCATTCCAAATGATTCGTATTTGTCCATTTGGTGTTCTTGATGGAGTCAATCAGTTCCTGGCTGAATTTATTGGGGACAACAGACTCCTGTACCCGCTGGCCAGCCTCGCGGAACGGTTTCATATCTTCATCAGAAGGCCAAATAAATGTGGCTTTGCCCTCGGCTTCCAAGGCCGTCATGTCCCTGTTGATAAACCAGCTGTTGTACCAACGCTGCCAGCGGGCCGCTTCCATGGCCGATTCGCGCATGATGTTCTGATAGTCCTCGGGTAACCTATCCCAGGTCGCCTTGGAAATAAGGATCGGAGAAGCGCTGTATAAGTGCAAGGTCATTGTCGAATAAGGAGCGGGAATAAAGAAATTTGAGGAAGTGTAAAAAGACATATTTGTAGAAACGCCGTCAATGGTTTTGTTGTCCAACGCGCTGTAAACTTCGGAGAAAGGCATAGGCAGGGCAATGCCGCCAAGATCGTTTATAAAGTCCATATGCATCTGGCTCTCCATAGTGCGGATTTTTAAGCCATGCATATCCTCGGCAGTGTAGACGGGCTTGGACGTATGAAGAGTCTGAAAGTATCCCTCCATAAAGCCTAAGCCTATTATACCGTGGGGTTCCAAGGTGCTTAGAGTTTCCGAGCCGATCGGGCCGTCGAGCACGGCATAAGCATGCTCAAAGTCGTCAAACAGATAGGGGATGTCTATGAAACCGAAAGCCTCGGTGAAATTATAAAGAGGAGCGACGGCGGTCACCATCATGTCAACGGTGTTCATTTGCAGGCCCTCGATCACTTCAGTCTCATTGCCAAGAGCAGAGGCGCCGTAAACAGTTATTTTGACATTGCCGTTGGTGCGGTTTTCCACCAGTTGAGCCATATACTCGGCTCCCACGTGATATGGCGCGCTAAGAGCGCTGACATGAGCAAGCTTAAGGTCAAAGGTCTCGGTGGAAGTTGCCGTGTAAGAACCGCCCGTATCAATTTCAATTGCGGTCCTTCTTCCCAGAGACATATCGGAAAAATCAACTTCATTAGCCACAGCGGGAGCGGCAGAAGCCGCATCAGCCGCGGCGGAAGCAGCAGGGGCGGAAGCCGCGGCAGTCGAGCTGCTGGAAGCCGCCGAAGAGCCGCAGGCAGTAAAAACAGAAAGCATAAGGATAGTTGCCACTAAAGCGGCAAGGATACGCCTTGATTTCATACTCATAACAAATACCTCCCGTAATTCTTTGATATGTACCATGGTTACCGATTTCTTTAAAGATGCTGAGAAGCGCTGAAAAAAAACAACAGCACCTCAATTGCCGAGTCTCATTTTGGACACAGTCACCACCTCCTTGCCTGCTTACAGCCCACTTTTACTGCAAAAGCACCCAAAGAACATGTAATAATGCCCCGCAGGATAAAATATGTAATTATGACCGCAGCCATCCGGTTCTCGTTCGGCTCCTTCTGAATACGCAACTACGTCTTGAAGATTTATAATACAATAAGGGTTTTGTCCTAGATTATTAATTATATATAGTACATTGCCATAATATAAGGAGATAAGCATTAATTATTATATAACAAATTGGCCTTGTATTTTTTATCTGCGAATTAGTTTTTGTATCGAATCACTTCAACGACCATTTAAGATATATTGAGAATAATGCATAATAATGATGATGTCAATAGTTTTTGTTAAAATTTATACTATTTTTTATTGATCTGCAGAAAAGCTTGTGGAAAAATTATATTACACTTGGTTTTCCCGCGGTCTCTATTGTTATATATCAACACACACAGGCAAAGGCATTCTGCTATATATCAGTTCTCGTATTTATTGATTCGATTTAAGCATAAAGACTGAAAACAAACAAAAATGGCAGGAAGTCCCACCGATTTCGCGGACTTCCTGCCATTAAAATTACCTGATACGTGAGCTTGCAAATTATGGTTCATCGGCGATCATGACAGTGGCTTTCGCATTGCAGACGGATTCACTCCACATCGCGCATTCAATAATGCTGTGCCCCACGTTGGCGCTGACGGATTCAACCGACACCGTCAGTTTCGCGGCAGGCGGCACAGGGCCGTTGAGGTAATAACTGACGCTGCGTATGGTGCCGGACATATCCTGCTCCTGGTAAAACGTTACCAAGGCCGAAAGCAACAATGATATGACGGCGTCACCGCTTAACCGGCTATGACGCTTTTCTGCAAACGGCACCTGTATCGTATACGACTGTTTTCCGTCCTGCATGACGGGGTTTACTGGCTTGAGCTGCGAACTTTGGCTGCGTAGATTAGCGGATACGCCGTAATACTGGTAGAATTTCAAAATATCGTTTTGCGTCAGCATACCGGTCAAATAGCCGCCTTTCTGCACCAAAATGAGAGATGCCCCGCCCAAAGTCATTCGTTCGGCGGCGTCCGACATCGCGTCCGTTTCCTGCATCATCATAAACTCAGCACCCGGCGTATAGACGTTCTTTACGCGCTGAGACAAATCAGTGCTATAGGAGTTGACTGCATTCAGTAAGCCGCAGACACGAATTTCATCATCCACCACGGGAATGGCGGTTATGGAATAGCTCTCAAATATTCGGCTGCTGTCAATAATCAAATCGTCCAAAAACAAGTATTTCGGGGGCTGCATCCATTCTTTTACTATCGCCGAGACCGAATGCCCCAGGTCACAATTCTTGCTCCGGTTCAACAGTGTCAGTACATGGAAGGAGGAATACCAAGTCTGTAGTACCACGCAATTGTTTTTAGCCGCTGCCTTCCGGACGTCATCCTGCAACTTGGCAGAGCCGGTCAGCAAAAGGTGCGCGCCGCTTTCGGCCGTCTGTTTTTGGAGGTCAGGACGGTCGCCGATAATACACAGTCTCACACGGCCGCCGCTTTCCAACGCCTGAGCCAAATCATGCGCATTACCGTCGCCTATGCAGATGCTGTCTATGTGAAGATCCGGCAAGCCGCTCTCAGATAGAATATCAGCGTCAAGCAAGTCCATAAGGGATTGCATCGTCAAAGGCTGCATGTTCACCTGAGCATACGCCTGGATACGGGTCGTCCCAGCCCTTGGCAGTGTTACGACCAGTCCCTGCTGTTCAGCTCGCTTGATCGCGTGGTAGGCTGTCCCTTCACTTATCGATAGTTCTTTCGCTATGCGTTTTATTGAAATCTTCTGTCCAATTTTCATAGCCTGTATATATGAAACGGCTTTATCAAGCTTGCTTGGCATATAGTTGTCCCCCCCAATATCCTAACCCGGATAAACCGGAAGATCCTTCGTACAAATATACTATAATATAGAGAAGGCATATCGTCAAGCAACCCCCATTTTAATTCATAATTTTCAAATCGAAATATTATTATATAAAATAAAAACTCTTTACACTCTCATTTTTCAGATCACTTTATGCTTCTTCATAAATATTCTATTTCTATCACCGTGATAATATTACCTTGACTGCAGTACGCTCGTTATAGTATAGTTTGATATATAAAATTAATTATTTGAGTCTTTATATTTGTTAGTATGACCAAGCTCAAAAGAAGGAAGGTGAGTTTATCCATTTCCATTCAGAAGCTCACGTGAAATTACAACAAGAAGCCAAGGCGTTTGCCTTAAGCTCGCTTCGTCCTTTCGCGGCAAAGCAAGATTTGAGCGGTGACTTCCCACGGTACTGGTTTCAGCAGTGCGGAAAGCTGGGGCTTATAGGCGCGGACTTTCCCGCGAAATACGGCGGCCGCGACCTTCAAGCTATCGGCGCCGTTTTGGTTATTGAAGAAATATCAAAAGAATCTGGTTCCTTAGGCGCGATACTGGCAGCCCACGTGCAGAGCGCCCGGTTTTTGCTGCACAATTGCAGCGAGGAGCAAAAGCAGAAATACCTTGTGCCTGCACTCAAGGGTGAAATGCTGCTTTCATTCGCGTTGACAGAGGAAGCCACCGGCTCAGACATTGCCGGAGTGGAAACGGCCGCTAAGCGTGATGGAGATCAGTGGATTCTTAACGGCTCCAAGCGCTGGATTTCGAACGGCGGCGAAGCGCAAGTCTATATAGTATCGGCGCGTACCAACTTTGAAAGAAGCAGGCGTGGAATCAGCCTATTTTTGATTGAAGAGGCAACGCCCGGACTAAACCCTGAGCAGATCGGACAAAAAATGGGCATGAACAACACGCCTGTAGGCTGCCTCTCTATTAAAGACTGCCGTTTGCCATACAGCTGTTTGGTGGGCGAAGAAAACAAAGGCTACGACCTGAGCAACGCCTCCTTGGGCGACAGCCGTCTGTATCATTCAGCGGTGGCTGTCGGTCTGGCCCAAGGCGCGTTGGACCGGGCGCTTGATTATGTCAAAAACAGGCGGCAGTCCGATCGGAACATAATATCTTATCAGGGTGTTTCATTTCCGTTGGCCGAAATGTACGCGGAGCTGGAGGCTGCCCGGGCGCTGCTTTACCACATGGCCGAAATCAGGGATAAGCTGCCATCCGCCCGTGCCGATATGGCCGCGTTGAAGCTGTTTTCCACAGAAATGTGCTGTTCTGTCTGCGACCACGCCTTGCAGCTTTTGGGCGGTAACGGCTATCTTAAGGATTTTGAGTTGGAAAGATTTGTGCGGGATTCCAGAATGTTGAAGCTAGCGGGAGGAACCTCTGAAATCTGCAAGGTCATCGTCAGCAACTGCCTTATTTATAACGGCAAGTAGACCATTGCAAAAATTAAAAATGCGGTCATCGACAAATAATACTTTTGCCGGTGACCGCTAATTATTATTTTTCTTACATATACGGGTCAGTCGCTCCGGCAGGATGCAGACGGCCTTTATTATTTAATAGGCCGAAAGAAGGAAATCATAATCAGTGGCGAAGAAAATATCAGTCCAACGCAGATTGAGAACCATTTGAGAGAAGTTGATGGAGTGATGGACGCGGCGGCTTTTGGAATACCGCACATCCGGTTGGGCGAGGCAGTCGCAGTTGTTGTTACAATAAATCCCGGCAGTTCCCTCAATGAAGAGGTACTAACCAGACATTGTAGTTTGCTTCCAAAATGCGAACAACCACAGAAATATTTCTTCGGAAAGATTCCGCGTAACGCCACAGGTAAGATTGACAGAATACTGTTGAAAAAAAATGTATAGGGATCTTTCCTAGTATATGACGTTTTTGCTATTCCAGAATTTGGCTAGTAAATTTGCTCATTAAGAGACAGAATATAGAATTTCGATGCGCAAATTTCATTCACAATTTGTTTATACGTCATCTTTGGACATAATTATAGACAACATTCTCCGTTCTATTGACGTTTTTTTAGCAATGTGATACAATAAGACATTGCTTTTTGACGCTCAAATCATATTATGGTTAGGGTCACTAGACTACTCGGGGGGATTTCATCATGTTGAGTCAGGCGATGCACACCTTTCAATCCGATCAAGAATACATCCAGCTGCTTGAACACATTATCGATAATTGCTGGAACGGTATTCTTGTCGCCAACCAGAAAGGCGAATATATATACTCCAATAAACGTTACAAGGATGTAACCGGCTACAACGGCAGCTTCATCACACAGATCACCGCTAAGGAGATGGAGGAGCACATTCTGCGGGACAGCTACTCCGCCACCCGGCTTGTGCTGGAGAATAAGAAGGAGTTCGTGCTTGAGCAAACCTTTAAGCAGGATAACCGCACGGTACTCTGCCGGGGCGTTCCCGTTTTTAATGACGGTCACAAAGAGGTGCAGTATGTCGTCTCCAACCTGGTCAGCACATCTCAGCTTATCCAAGTCCAGACAGAGGCGGGATCCACCAAGCGCGCAAAGAAGAACTTTTTCCAGAAAGCACGGGAGATGAGCGAGTCTGTTCCTCCAGAGGACGAGATTGTTTTTGTGAGCCGAGCCATATCTAAGGTCATTGAGCAGATTTCGATGGTGGCGAAAACTGACGTTACGGTCTTTTTGCGGGGGGAAAGCGGTACCGGCAAGGAACTGGTCGCAAAACGCCTACACAACGAAAGCGATCGTATGGGCAAGCCCTTTATCAAGCTCAACTGCAGCGCCATCCCTGAAGCGCTGCTGGAATCGGAGCTGTTCGGCTATGAGGCCGGCACCTTCACCGGCGGCAACTCCGGCGGGAAAAAGGGCCTGTTAGAACACGCCCACCGTGGTACCCTGCTGCTGGACGAAATCGGCGACATGCCGCTGCCGCTGCAGGCAAAGCTGTTGCGCGTGTTGCAGGAAAAGGAGTTTACCAAGCTGGGTGGGCACACCCCCATCAAGGTGGATATCCGCTTTGTCGCCGCCACAAACTACGACACGCAGGAGCTTCTGGACCAGAAAAAAATGCGGCTCGATCTCTTCTACCGCCTTAACACCATTCCCATCACCATTCCGCCCCTACGGGAACGCCGGGAGGATATTCCATTGCTCATCACCCATACCTGCGAAAAGCTCTGCAAAAAATATGGCGTCTGCAAAACCTTTTCCCAAGAGGCAGTGGAATACCTGTCGGGCGCCGACTATCCCGGAAACGTCCGGCAGCTGCAGAACTTCATTGAGCGTTTGTTGCTGCTTTCCCCCGGCGACGAGATCGCCAAGGCGGACGCAGTGCAGCTCATGCACAACGGAAAGGAACGCTCTCCCCATCGAATGGGCGAGCTGCACGAACATTTGACTCTCGACGAAATGCTTGAGGACTATGAACGACAAATTTTACGTACCTACAAGGAAAAATACAAATCCACCTACAAAATGGCAGAACGCCTGGGCAAGAACCAGTCCACAATCTTCCGCAAGCTTCAAAGATTTGGAATAGCAGAATGATTTCAAAATGCATTGCGCAAACGCATTAATAATGTGATATTGCATTAAATTAGAAAAAGCAAACATATCATTGTAGGAAGAACAATACAGGATAACAGGGGGATTGCAACCTGTTATTTTTTTTTAGCGTTGGGTTTGTGAGACTGGCATAAAGCTTGCTATATTCTATAATAAGCCGGCGGAACAACCATAGGTTCGGAACCGGTAAGTTTTAAGATAGGGAGGTTAACTGTATGAATGCGGATACCATCATTGTTGGCGGCAGCGTGCTGACTGTAAACCGAACCAATGATATTGCGCAGGCGGTAGCGGTCAGAGGCAATCGAATCCTGGCCGTGGGCACTGACGAGGAAATCAGAGCGTTGGCCGGGGAGCACACCAAGGTAATCGACGCGAGTGGCTGCACGGTGATGCCGGGTCTAGTCGACGCACATATTCATTTTGGAATGTACGGAATGTTGGGAAAGAGCGTCATCAATGTAGCGTATAGCCACGCGAAGTCCATCGGGGATATCTTGCGTCTGATTCGGGAGGACGCCGCAAAGAAACCAAAGGGTACCTGGATCAAGCTGCAGGGATATGACCATAGTAAGCTCCAGGAGGGAAGACATCCCACTGTGGCCGAAATCGACAAGGCCGCGCCCGATCACCCTGTGCAGTGCACCCGCTGCTGTGCCCACATGGGCGTTTACAATACACAGGCTCTGAATATCGGCGGGATCAGGCCCGAACAATTCGCTCCCGGTGAGGTGATCACCGATGAAACCGGAGCGCTGACCGGCCTGCTTAAAGAGACCGCTCATATGCATATGAGCACACTGGTGGAATACACCGATGAAGAGGTGATGGAGGGGCTAAGCAACGCCAACAACATCATGCTCAGCCTGGGCGTCACCTCGGCGCACGAAGCCGGCTGCTACGGGGCGCAGTCCTTTCGCGCCATGCGGAGGGCCGCGGCCAGCGGCGTCATCCAGGTGCGTCTCTACGCCATGATCTTCGACATGCTGGGCAAGCAGTCCTGTAACGAGCTGATCGCGCACCATCTCAGCGCCGGCACCTGCACCGGGCTGGGCGACACCGGCTACCGTCTGGGCCCTATCAAGCTCATGTTGGACGGCAGCTCAAGCGGTCCATCCAGCGCTACCCGCCGTCCCTACAGCCACGACCCGAACCTTAAGGGGATTCTGGTGTGGCAGCCGGGAGAGACCGAGGCTATGGTGGAGGCCGCGCACCGGGCGGGTTACCAGGTTACGGCTCACGCGGTGGGGGATCAGGCGGTCGAGATGATGGTCACCGCCATCGAAAATGCGCTTGCAAAGTATCCCCGGCCGGACCATCGTCACCGCATTGAGCACTGTGCCCTGACCGATCCTGCGCTGATCGAGCGGATCAAAAATGCCGGGATCATCCCGATTTCCAACCCGGCGTTCATCACCATCAACGGCAGGGACTACAACCGTTATTACGGCGACCGAGTCGATTACATGTTCTCAATGAAGAGCTATCAGGAGGCCGGTGTTATCACCGCCATCGGCTCGGATTCCCCGGTGACGCATCCCGACCCGATGCATGGCTTTTATGGGGCGCTCACCCGCAAGGACCGCAAAAATCAGGTGACTTGCGGCGAGGGCCAAAAGCTCGACATCCTCGATGTGGTGCGGATGCACACCTACAACGGCGCCTATGCGAGTTTCGAGGAGGACATCAAGGGCAGTCTTGAGCCGGGCAAGCTTGCCGACATCACTGTGCTCAGCGAGGATATCTTGCTCTGCCCGCCGGATGAGATCGGCCGGGTAAGCGCCAAGTACACCATGGTGGGCGGAAACCTATGCTACAGTAAGGTGTAAGAGGGTGGAATGAGTCAAGATTTGTTTTATGGAAACCTAAGCTAAAAGAAATTGATACAAAGGGGAAAAAAGGCTTGCCCCCGATATCAATAACAGAAAAGGAGATGATTTTTTGCCAGCTTACGCAAGTTCAGATATGCTTTTATTAGACCAGTGGAAGGACGCGGCGGACAAAAACCCCATGCTTGGCTTTGTAGATTCGGTACTTTCAGGATACGGCCAGATTGCGTTCTCAGATAACCCGCTGACCGGCCTGTGCTTTTTGATTGGCTGCTTTGTGGGCGATTTCACAATGGGCGTTGCCAGCATCGTGTCGGTTGTTATAGCCACGCTGTTCGCGCAGCTACTGAGGGTGCCGGCCATCGCGCTCCGCCTTGGTCTCTACGGCTTTAACGCCGTGCTGGCGGGCCTGGGCGTCGTGCTCTTTATTTACCCCGGGCAGGGGGTAACGGCGGGCCTGTTAATTACCTGCGGAATGGTCGCCGTCCTATGTGTGTTGCTCACCGCGGCGCTTTCCGCCTTTTTAGCTCCCTACGGGTCGCCGTCCCTGGCGCTGCCCTATTGCATGACACTGTTCATCCTGGTGCCGGCTTCACTGTTTTTCCTCAACCTCAGCCCAGGAACGTCCGCCCCGGCCCTGGCCGTCATGTCGCAGGGCGAGGCCTTTACCTGGACAGCAGGCGATTTTGTTACCGCCTTCTTCGCCAACATGGCCGAAATCCTGTGGCAGGCAAAGCCGGTCTGCGGCGTGATCTACCTGGTCGGCGTACTGTTTTCTTCCCGCATTGACGGCATCTCGGCCGTACTCGCCTCTGCGGCGGCTACCATCGTTGCCATCGCAATGGGCCTGCCGGCCAGCGGTATCCTCATCGGGCTTTACGGCTACAATGCCATCCTGCTGATGCAGGTGTTGTTCGGGCGAGGCTTTAAGATGAGCGCGGCCAGCTTTATCACCTGCTTTGTGCTCTCCATGATCACCATCATCATTCAACTCTGGCTGGCTGCCGTTTTCAGGCCGCTGGGCGCGCCGGTCGCAGCGTTCCCATACAGTCTGGTCGCCATTCTGGCGCTAATCGGCCGAGGGCCGTTTGCTAAGCTGCGCTATGTGGAACCGCTCAAGTGGGGCGTTCCAGAAACCATCGCCAAGGAACTCAAAAAGGAAGAGACCGTTGAATTGTAAATCATTATCACCGTCCATATGGTTATAATATAACACAATATAAGAAAGGGGTTTGAAAAATGTATCAGGAAAAAGATAAGGTTTATGGGAGAGAAATGCAGGTTAAGGTGGCCGTTGTTCAAATGGATGTCGTGCTGGGGCAGAAGGACGCCAACGTCGCTAAAACTGTCTCAAAGATCAACGAGGCGGCCGACAACGGAGCCAAGCTCATTGTCCTGCCCGAGATGATCAACTCGGGATATATCTTCAACACTCGCGAGGAGGCCGTCAACATGGCCGAGCAGGTGCCGGGCGGTCCCACTGTCCAAACTTGGGAGAAGGCCGCCAGGGAGAGAAATGTTTATGTAGTTGCCGGCCTGCCCGAAATCGAGGGCAGTGATCTCTACAACTCCGCCGTGCTGATTGGCCCGGACGGTTACATCGGCAAATTCCGCAAGATGCACCTGTGGGATGACGACAAGGTCTGGTATGAACCCGGCAATCTGGGCATCCCGGTCTTCCACACCCCTATCGGCAAGATCGCCATCATCATCTGCTATGACATGTGGTTCTGCGAGATGTGGCGGATAGCCAAACTCAAAGGAGCCGACATTGTCTGCGTCCCCACCAACTGGCTCAAGATCGGAACCCTGCCAGAGGATGTTCAGACCATGGCCCCCTACTTTGCCATGGTGGCCGCTAATACCCAGTGCATGTGGGTGGCCTGCGCCGACCGCGCCGGCGAGGAGCGTGGCACCATATACCCTGGACGCAGCCTAATCGTCGGCCCGAGCGGCATTCCCGAGGGAGGCGGGTTCTGTACCTTTACCGAGGAGGAGATACGGTACGCTGACTGCAACTTCTCCGACTCCCGGCTCTATAACTGGACCCCACACAACGTGCTTTTCCGCGACCGCCGTACCGATTACTACGACGACATGCTCGGCTGCGAAGACAAGAAGTGCCCGTTTTAATCCGGACACATCCTTCGCTTGACAGAAGGTGCCGGCAGTGAGGGTTCGCTTGAGTTCCTTATGCGTTTTGCCGCGCTTCTGGGCGAAACGCTGAATCATCGCAATTTCCTATGACAGAAAAAAATGCGGTCACCGGCAAAAATACTTTTGCCAGTGACCGCTAATTTCATAATAAACCTATAATTTCAACGTTGTCCAAGAAGTTTATAAAAGCTCACTTTAATTGAAGTTCAGCAACGTTTAGAGTATAATAATAGTGGTTCCTACTGAACCGAAACCACTCCATCACGACCGTGAGGTGAACCGATATGTCAAAAGATTATTCCGTGAAAGGCACGACAAAACTTCAGCGCGAAAAATACGCCTATGAGGCGTTGGCTTTGTCCACACTCGACGCTCCCGATCCTAGTGAGGAAACGATGAAAATGATGCGTGAGCATATTGACGGAAAGCTTGAAATTTCAGAAGTTTTGAATCTGACCATCCAACGGTACAAGACGGACGCCGCCAATGCGTGATCCTTATCTCTATAAAACTGAACAGTACGGACTGGACCGCGCTAGGCATTCATGAAACCGCCGAGGTCTTTGCGAAACAGATAGCCGCGCTTTGGAAGGTTCATCCGTTCCGCGAGGGCAACACGCGCACGGTTATCACATTTGCAACACAGTTCGCGGAAGCGTGCAGCTTCCGAATAGACAAGACGCTTCTTAAAGACAGCGCCGCCTATGTTCGTGACGCACTTGTAAAAGCCTCTGATGGTGAGGATTCGGAATATGAATATCTCATAAAAATCTTCGAGGACGCAATCCGTCGCGGATGACGTAAATGAGCTCTGAACTCATACTCATAGGTCCCGCTTCCGTCACGTGAGTATAAATATCCTTCACCCACAAGCTCGGCAATGTGACGCTATGTCTGCTTAAATAGAACAAAACGCGCTGTGCGCGTATTTGTTTTCCGCGATTTGTCATGGAAATTGCTACCGCATGCGTTTCGCCGTGCTTTTGGGCGCAACGCTGGAATCAAAGCAATTTCCTATGACATAAAAAAACACGGTCATCGACAAATAATCCTTTTACCGATAACCGCTAATAATTATTTTCTTACATTTAGCTTTAAAATAACCCTATAATTTCAATAACCTTACGCAGCCTTTCCGCCGCGTACTCCGGCTTAACAG
>Ga0153952_1000046_pt1 | contig 27656 bp, 18 predicted proteins | sample TSNJ036MetaG_FD_104746 | JGI IMG/M metagenome (GOLD analysis project Ga0153952, IMG submission 104746) | Attine ant fungus gardens microbial communities from New Jersey, USA - TSNJ036 MetaG | ecosystem: Host-associated > Fungi > Mycelium > Unclassified | place: USA: New Jersey, Wharton State... | reverse complement strand
ACAGAACTAGATATTAATAAGCAAGAATTGTATAAGGGGACAGTGGTCACCCTAGGGTAGGGCTTAGCTAAGTATCTGATTTGCAATCTATCTAGTAGATCTTATCTTATGATACATATTCATTTACTCTCTTGCCTCTTTGTCTATATGCCATCTTGATTATTCTATTTATCCTAATTAGGAAGTACTATTATTGGACTGTAGCTCACATGACTGTGCATAGACTATCTCTTATAGTATGTATAGGAGCCTATATTAGTAGATTTACCCTTACTCAAATATCACTCTAGCTTCTGGGACCCTTACCTAGCTTTCCAGTGTAACCTCCAGCCTCTAGTCTGATGTTATCCTTACAGATACCTAGCCAGGAGTAGTAATGATATATTAGCATCTTAGCTTAACCTGGGTACCCTGAAAAGAAGTGATTATACTTGGCTTTTAGGATTCAAAGGTAGAGGTCCTCAGTATTTGGGACAAAAATTTATCCTTAGTGATACAGAAAACCTAGAGGGTCTAGCTCCTAATCTAGATCATCAGCAATTATTTCCTAGTTTAGGTAATTCAGCAATTTAGGATCTCTGGATAAAGTGTTCTTGATTTCTGAGTATATTATGTTCAAGTCCAAAGCATTGGCAGTATAGAGGGATACTACTAGTAGGCATACATTCTCTGTCTGTGAGAATACTTGAGATTGTATGAATATAGGTTAGAAATTTAGAAGTCTAGAAGAGCCTTGGCTTTTGTTAGTGAGTCTAGGGTATACATCTTAATGACATATTAATATGTCTGGTTTGGTATCCAGTTTCCTAGGCCTGAAGTAGATAGACAGATTAAACTAGGATAAAAACTCTAACTAATGTGTCTGGTACCTGGTTAGCAATTTTGGGCCACAAAAATATTCTAAATTTTCATGATCTATAATAATATCAATTGGTATAAAAATACCTTCTAGATAATGTTTCTACTTCTTGAATGCTTTAAATACTACTAAGAGTTTCTTGTTATATATATCCTAATTGATTTCTACTGGATTTAGAGTTTGAGAGTAGAATGCAATCAGTTGTAGATTCTCTTCTAAATATATAGACAAAATGGTAGCTATCATAAAGTCAGAAGCATCTGTCTTCAGCACTATAGATAAGTCATAATTCTAATGAGTTAAGACTAATGCTAACTTTAGATTCTTGAATGCTGTTTGGCAGTTAGAACTCCAGTATTAGGATATGTTTTACTAGGTGAGGTAAGTGAGGGGGGCTGTATGGTGAGAGTAATTGAAGATAAAGTATTGATAGAAGTTTGTGAAACCAAAAAAAGCCTGTATATTCTTGATCTACTGTGGGACTGGCTAGTTCTTAATTATTTTTACCTTGTTTTCATCCATTTGCCCTTCTGGGCTTAGTATATAACCTAGAAACTTGATTTCTTGACAATGAAAGGCATATTTCTCAGGTGAGATATATAGGTTATTATCTTGCAAACAACACAGTACCTCCTTAACATACCCTTTATAGTCATTTATATTGTCAGAGTAGATCAGTATAGGCAATGACATAGATATCCAGTAAGTTAGAGAATAAGTTATTTATAAACTGCTAGAAGATAGAGAGTATATTAGCCAGGCCAAAAGACATGACTAACTACTTGAATAAGCTATAACAAGTATAGAAAGCAGTTTTTCATTCATCTCCTTCAACTATGTACACTAGGTGGTAGGCACTTTGTAGGTCTATCTTTGAGTATATACAAGCCTTTTTGGGAGTATCTAGTAGGTTAGAGACCAAGGGGATAGAGTACTAGTCCTTCTAAGTTAGTTTGTTTAGACCCCTATAGTCCATATATAGTCTTAGAGAGCTGTCTTTCTTCCTCACAGAGTACAAAGGAGCCACAAGGGGAGCAAGAGAGTTAGATGATCCTAAACTTCAGGTTCTTGTCTATAAATTCCTAGAAAGTATATAGTTCAAGAGGGAAGAAGGAATAAATAGGTCCTAGAGATAGTATTGAACCTTTCTCTGTCTAGATAGTGAGGTTATACACCCTATGTTTGGATAGAACTTTAGCTTGTTACTTGCTAAAGACCTGGATAAACTTATGATAATTTCTAGGAATATTGCTGAGGTCTAGTACATTCCCTGTAAGTAAACTAGTCTAACCAAAGATATTAGAAGAATTTATGGAAGAAAGTTGAAAGATAAATAATCTTTTTAATTTACTTGCTATCTTAGAAGTGGTAACATTGACCAAAGATACCCTTAGGGGTTCTTTTAGAGTACTCAAGGTCTTAGTCTAAACTTTGGTTACACTAAGTAGTTTAGGGACAGCTTGAGAGTCCTTTGAATTTCTAGATTGTATACTCTGGATTTTCCAGTATAGATTAGTTAATTTAGGTATACAGAAGCTTACTAACTTCTCCTTCCAGTTAACTATTGGGTTATAGTATTGAAGCCAGTTATAACCTAGGTATGAGCCTTCTAGAGAGATTACAAAGAAATCAAACAGGGTATAAAGACTATATTCAAACTTGATCAGTAGTATTAACATTTTTGATACACAATGATTACTAGTACCATCTATCAAGGTTAAAGGATAAGAGGTAACTTTTTAAGCTATTAGTCTATAAGTTAACACAAAGAAGAAATCTATAAAGGAGTTGAAGGAACCAGAGTTAACCATACCCAAAAATACCCCAGAAATAAGCTCAGAATGCAAGACAATAATGAGAGATCTTAGAGTGCCCAGATATAGAGTAGGCTTCTAGATAATTACTATACAGTTGTTCCTCTAGATGTTTGGAATATTGTTTTAGCATTGTTTGAAATTTCAGAAACAAAAGGGACAAAATCAAGGAAGGTGACTTAAGCTTCAACAGAGGAAAGAGAACAATTCAATAGCTTAGGACAGGATCTGGTCAGGTAGCTAGATTACTACAGTATATACAGAGACCAAGATTCAATTGGCATTAATACTCAGTGGCAGTTGACCTCCTATCAGGACCTAGGATATTTAAGAGAAAGGATAGCATGGACTCAACAGAGGTGACAGGGAAGGCAACTATCATAAGTTGCCTTGACTATGACCAAGAACTTGTATTATAAGATGACATAAGATGGAATTAAACTGGTAATCTACTAGATAGTTGTAGAATAACATTAGTGTAAATAAGGGAAAATAGCATACTTGTATAAGTAGCTAGTACAATTGATTGAGAACTTCAACAAGTTCTTTTTGTAACCCTCAAAGGCTTGTCTACTAAGTTATCACAACTTGAGTTGCATAATAGAAGAACTCAATACCACTTCTTAGATACTGCTTACCTCAAGCCTTGTCTATTCTTTTACTCTTATATCATTCTGACCCTCAACTGGTGATTATTGTGATCACTAGTCATCTCCATATATAGCTAGGCCCTTGGCTTAAGGAGACTTGGTAGTCAGTTAGAGACTACCAGTAGTAGTATGATACCAAACCCAGGTATCATATCCAAGACCTGATCTTATAACTGGGTAGTGTTGTTTAGTAGATTACTTATATTCTTTTTACTGTATAAGCTTTGTGTTGAGGTCCCATTGTCAATTGCATACATAGAAGAATAGTGCTATACTCTTAAAGAAGCACTCTAGAGTAAAGATCCTCTCCATGAGGTAATTGTTTACAGTTTGATTGGAGCAGTAGTTAGTAAGGTAGTAAGTACTTGATGTTAAGATTTTTAGACCAGTGCCCAATGACAGGGCTAGTCTTAGCTTTTGTCCTCTTTCTATCTTAGTAGCTTTTCAGAAACTGAAAAGCTCTCTTTTGGAGTTTTAATCAGGTTATAGAAAAGATGATTGCTTTTTCACTTTAGAATACAATCCTAATTTTTAGAAGGAATGATCAGGAATATGTATTCCTGTTAATAAAAGACAAAAAGGTAAAACCTAATTCTACAATCATATTTACTTTCAGTATTTATAGTTTTATCAAGTCCTGAGTCAAAGAAAAGTAGGGTCTCTTTAAAATAGTTTATAGGGTCTAAGAAATAGAAGGGTTTACTGTTAAAGTAAGTTTACTGTTAAAGTAAGTTCAATAAGTCCAAAAGAGTCTAAATGTCTATGCTTTCATTAATCAAGATCTCCATCTCCTTCTGTTTTCTACACCAGTCTTTCTATTCTTCCTTTTCCTATTCTTATCCATATAAGTGTTCATGCTCTTCTTTTTCATATATCCATTCCAGGAAGGTAGATTTATTTGTTATCTCTTCTTCTTCTGTTTTAGTTTTACTAATATCTAGAATCACTAGATCAGTGAATGTATCAAGTGATTCTAAATCCATAACACTTGGCTGGATGAAGACTTGAGCATCCTAGCAAGTGCAAAATTAGCTTGAGTACAATGATAAGAGAATTACAACATAATGACCTTCCAAGCCTTGATTGAAGACATGAGATAGATGCAAAAGAAATTGGGGAAGATGTAGAAAGTAGTAAGGGTAGCAAGAGAGAGAGGAGAGCAGCTGGAGAAGATACCACCTAATGTATAGACAATGGTAATAGTATAGAGGACAACAATTGCAATGCTGATAATAGCAGCAGGAGAAGAGTAAAGGAGGAGAGAAAAAGATGAAGAAGCAGAATAAAGAGAGATATAAAAAATATCACAAAAGAAAAAAGAAAAAAGAAGAGAAAAAAAAAAAGGAAGCTAAGGAACATGACTCAAGAGTGACAAGAGAAGAAATGGAAATGTACCAAGGATATAGAAGAGACCAGAGGTGTAAAAGATATAGGTGGTTTGGACATTTAGCCTGCTACTGTAAGGGATTGAAGTGGGAAGAGAAGGAGATCAAAAGTAAAAACAGGTAGGAAGTATTGAGTAGCAAGGTAATACAGGTGGGGAATAGAGAAAGAATTGTAGCATAACCTTTTAGGGCAGATGCACTAATAAGAGCAAAAGAAAGATTTGACAAGTGGACAATAAAATAAGATAATAGAAGTCCAAAAGTTCCTTCTTTAGACCAAATATTATGGCCAGTGGTTATGATACATGTAGTACAAGAAGCTATCTGAATCTGTCAGCTACTTGAAGATCTGGGTTATAAACAAACTAGTCCCACTACTCTTTTTGGTGATAATCAAGGTACAGTTGCTCTTGTAGGGAATCTTAATGACTACCTATGAACCAAGCATATTGCACTTCACCAACACTTTATTTGCTTTTCTATTTCAAATAATATAGCTCTAGACCAAAGTATCACAGTTTTACAAAAATGCTAGGTCTTAAGTTCATATCTGAGTAGAAGTGTTACAGATTAAAGCTATAGACACAGACTTAATTTGAAGTCACACAATGTTGATTCACTTATGTAATAAAATATATCTAGTTTTTACTTCTGAACTATGTCAAGGACTGCCCTATTCTATAATTCATGAGCTTCCAGTACTTTCCAGTTCTAATCTAGGTCTATTATTATTCCAGGCCATCAAAGTTGATAGGTATGTCTGATCTGTAATGTTCTAGAGAGTTGTAACAAATAATAATCCTTAATAGTGGTCTTGCAAGTGCATTGTTGTACTCTTAAGAGTCATATAAGTAGCCAGTTGGTCTTTTTTAATTGAAGATTAACTATCTGGGAGTAGTAGTGATGATAAGAAATATTTGAGATAATTAATAGTGGTGATCATGGCTATTACTCTGCCTCTTGAGTATGTTTATACTGAAAGCTATAATCTGACAGCATTATAAGAACAATAGAAAGCTATCTTTCTTATTCTAAAGACAGATTAGACATAAAATATATCCAAAATATTATTTATTAGTAAATTGTTGTTAGGCTTAACAGCAGAATGTTATAAGACATCCTGCTAACCTAACATCTCATTAGCCTTCTAGTATCTAATTTATGACATCTAAACATTTAATGGACTCAGTTTATCAATAGTTTTAGAACATGTGATATAAGTATCATATGACATGACATATGATTGTAGAATATTTTAGAAGGTCATGTGATTGTAGGAGATAGGCATACAGACCAAGAAGAAATTGTATAAGTAGTAGCTCAATTCCATAGGAAGCTCTATTGAGTTTTTCTCTTTCAATCCTTATCAATTAGGTAGAGACCCATCTAAGTTCATACCTTAACATTAGAACTCAATACCCTAGGCAACCCCTCATCTCAAAGCCTTGCTATCACTTACTCTCACATTGCTATTAACTGTTGAATACAGCATCCAATAGCCACCTCTCTATAGCTGGACTCTAGGCTTAAGGGGTCTTGTCAGAGAGGAGATTCTGATGGTAAACAAGTGTGATAATATCTGGGCCACATTTTAGACCAGACCTTACAACTAGGTGATGCTTTTAGTTACTCTTCTTCATTATCTGTTCTGTACTGCAGGTCTATTGTGATCTATCCACACAAGGGAATAATAACCAAGCTCTTAAAGCCTTATCTAGCTTAGGGATTCCCTTCTTAAGTATTAGATTTGGGTTAACACTCCTCCAATATGTAGGGGATAGTGCTTAAGACAGAATACCAAGGTTACCAATCACTATCCACTACTACTCCAACCTCAATGACTTCCACTAACTACTACTGATCCCTGCCTACATCTACTACTGTCTACAACTGATCTTTCACTATACCCACTGTAGACCTGGCAATAACTGTACCATAGCAGATAGAGCCAGTAACTGGATTACTGAGTATCTGAAAAGAAGAGTATAAGAACCTTAATGGAATGGAAGACACTTTAGCCATCAATCTACTAGTTGACATCTGAGACAAATAGACTTACTATTTTACTATTAGAGATAATATTGTTTTATCTTTCTTAGTCATTAGCTAGCTATAAGTTCAGATAAAGAAGACTACTCCTCTTCATATAAGAAATAATTATCACTACCATTACTATTACCACCACTATTCTACCCTATTATATCTCAACAGCAATAACAACAACAGCAACTACCCATCTCATTACCTGGTCCAACTATGAAACAGATGATATACTTTATAGTCCAGCAGTCCACCATTATTTAATATCTCCTGGCTCAGTAAGGAGGATCAACAGGGGGAGAAGAGTTGTCAAAAGAGAGAGGAGGACAGTGAGCTCTCAGCTACCCTCCTCCAATAATACAATGTTTTAAGATGTATCAAATTAAACAATATAACTGGTACTCAAAACATTGAGGGAATAAGAGACTTAAAGAGAACCTTTAAACCTCTTAGAGAAGTGTAGATGAAAGTAAAGTTGGAAAAGGTGAATAGTTATAAAGGGGTATTGGTAAAGGTATTATTGAACAGTAGAGCTACAGAACTGTTTGCAGATAAGAAGTTTGTGAAGAAACATAGATTCAAAAAAGAAAGATTAGAGTGACCAATAAAAATAAAGAACATAGATGGAACAAATAATAGTAGAGGATTGGTAACACATAAATATAATATATACTTCAGAGGTCATATAGAAAGGATTTGAATAGATATATATGATTTGGGAAGAACAAATGTGATTTTTGATATACCATGGCTAGTAGCACATAACCTAGAAATATACTGGAAAAAGGAGGAGTTTAAAATGACAAGATGTCCACCACTATATGAGAAAAACAAGAAAATACAAAAGAAAAGAAAAAGAGGGAAATTAGAAAGGCAGAAAAGGAAGAAGACAATAGAAAAAATAGTGCTAAGAAAGTTTTAGAGGTAAAAGAAGGTGTTCAGAAAAACAGAGTCAGAGAGAATGCTAGTACAAAAGGCCTAGGATCATGCAATTGAATTAAAGAAGGAATTTGTACCAAGGAAAGGAAAGGTGTATTTACTGTCAAGGAAAAAAAAAAGAAGTGCAGGCCTTTGTAGAGGATCTATCACAAATGGCCACTTACTGATTTGTGATTGGTTGATTTAATAATCAAAGGGCTCAAAAAAGCAAAGTTAGACAAGTAGCAAAAGATGTTGTTAAGTCTAAGGTTTATCCTTAGACATAAAGTCCTTAAATATATAATTGTGGTGGTGTGTGTACCAGGACAGTCTACCACATGATCACTACCTATTGTTCTATATATAGGGGTGCTATTATTCTTGAAATAGAGATAACCTAACCATCTTAGGGCAGTCCTTTGTTCTATTCAAGGACACATGATAATCTATGGGTAAAGATCAGTATTATGTGCAAACATTGAGGACCTTGTATCTCTATGGGATCTTATTGCCTCGGGATCTATTTACAGCCAAAAGAAGCGCATTAAAGAGAGCTTCACGATGGTTATTGAAGTGAATGATTATGTCAAGTGGTTCCTGAGATATCAGCAATTTAGTGTCTGGTAACTTGGTGATTACCAACTGATCTGCTGATAACTCGGTGAATACTGATTGCCTTGAGACATTTTTGGTACCATTTGAAAGGTCTTCTTAAGGGCTTCTTGTGGCCATTTAGATTGTTGAAATCAGTCAAGTATTTCTGGAGTTATGGTCCAAATGAAGTTTGTGACAGGATCAGCTAAGAAAAGGTTATATCTGACTATCAAAATCACTACAGACTTTGCCAGTATACGTTGTGATAAAAAAGGATGGGAAGTGAAGGATAGTGTAAGACTACTACTGCATAAACTAGTGGACAATCAAGAATATATATCCTTTACCTCTAATTGCAGATATATTAAATGAGATAAAAAGCAAGAAGGTATTCACAAAGCTTGATCTGCAATAAGGGTACAACAATATTAGAATTAAGGAAGGTAATGAGTAGGAGGCAGTATTTACAATGCATATAGGAGTATATAAGCTAACAGTTATATATTTTGGACTCATAAAGTCACCTGCCACCTTCTAAACTATGATGAATGACTTGTTCCAAGATATAATCAATCAGGTAAACATAGCAATGTTCATTGATAATATCATTGCAGCCACTGATACAGAAGAGGGACACAACAAACTAGTAGAGGAAGTACTGAAAAGACTAGAAGAGAATGATTTATTCATAAATCCAGAAAAATACAAGTAGAAGGTTAGAGAAGTGGAATTATTAGGAGTGGTAATTGGACTGAGGGGAGTAGAAATGTAGAAAGAGAAGGTACAAGGAGTATTCAACTGGCCAACACTAAAAGATGTAAAAGACATCCAGAAATTTTTAGGGCTAGTAAACTACTACCAACAATTCATCAAGGACTTTGCCAAGATTGCTGCTCTACTGTACTTGTTGGTTAGAAAGAAAGAAAAGTAGAGATGGAGAAAAGAGTGAGTAGAAGCATTTTAGAGGATAAAAAAGATATTCATATCTGAACCAGTGCTAGTAGTGTCAAACTTGGATAAAAAAAATGAGAGTGGAAGCAGATGCATCAGATTATGCAATAGAAGGGGTCTTGTTAGTAAAATGCAAAGATAGGAAATGGAGACCAGTGGCTTTTATTTCAAAATCCATAAATCCAATGGAGTAAAATTATAAAATCTATGACAAGAAAATACTAACAGTTATCAGGTATTTGGAGATATGGAGATATTACTTAGAAGAAGTTAAAGTAAAGTTCAAAATATGGACAGACCACAAAAACCTATAGTATTTCATGACTAGCCAGAAATTAAATTGTAGATAGGCTAGATGGGTACTATATCTGTTCAGGTTTAACTTTACACTAAAACATATACCAGAGAAAAGCATGGGAAAAACAAATGGACTTAGTAGAAGACTGGATTGACAGAAGAGAGTAGAGAACAATAATAAGGATTGGATATTAATAAAACTAGAGTGGGTAGGGAAAGAAGTATGAAGAATAAAGGAAACACTGATAAAAGAAGAAGATTTAAAAGAAAATTAAAATAGCATAGGAAAAAGATGAGAATATAGTAAAAGCAAAAGAGGAACTTAAGAAGTCAGGAGTAAAGTTCTTGAAAGATGAGGAGTGATTGATTGAGGATGATTTGGTAATGAAGGAGAAACAGATATATATTCTAGAGGAGGGAGGACTAAGGACTAAAATTATCAGACTACATTATGACACTCCAGTAGAAGGGTATAGAGAAAGGTAGAAAACAGCAGAGTTGGTGAAAAGGAATTATTGGTGGTCAGGTATTACAAAGGAAGTAGAAAGATACATAGAGGAATATAATATCTGTTGAAGACACAAAAACTGATTGAAGGTTCCAGCAGGAAAGTTAATGCTGAATGTAGTTCCAGAAAAACTATGGAGATACATCAGTGCCAACTTCGTTACAAAGCTGCTACTGGCTCAAAGGTATGACTCTATACTAGTAGTATATGACTGCTTGACAAAAATAGTGCATTTTATTGCTACCATAAAAAAATATCAGCAAAAGAGTTGGCAAGGTTGTTTAGAGACCAGGTATAGAAGTTGTATAGTCTATCAGATAGCATTGTGTCTGATTAGGGACCCTAGTTTGTAGCATAGGTTATAAATAAGTTGAACAAGTTGCTAGAAATCCAAACAAAGTTGTTGACTGTCTACTACCCCTAAACTGATGGGCAAACAAAAAGGATAAATCAGGAGTTGGAACAGTACCTTTAAATATTCATCAACTACAGGCAGGAACAGTAGCTAGAGTGGCTAGAAACTGCCAAATTTGTATACAATAATAAAATCCACTTGACAACAAAAGCTTCTCCATTTAGGACTAACTTTGGTCAAGATGGATTTTGAGAAAAGAAAAAAAAGAAAGGTTTGAGGCAGCAGAAAATTTTGTGAAAAGAATAAAGGAGATCCAGAAGAAAGCAAGGGCAGCCTTAAGGAAAGTGCAGAAAAAAATGAAGTAATATACAAATAGAAAAAAAAGTAAGGGAGAGGAATATAAGATTAGAAACTTGGTTTTGCTAAATATGAACCTAAAATAGTAGATGGTAGAAAGGAGATCAAAAAAACTGACAGAATGCTTTGTGGGTCCTTACAGAGTCAAAGAGATTATTTCAGCAAATACAATTGAACTTGAACTACCAATAACTATAAGGATTCATCCAGTAGTCAATATAAGCAAAGTTAGAATGTATAAGCCACAGGTTAAGGAACAGAAAGTAGTACCACCTCCACTAGTAATAGTTGAAGGAGAGGAGGAGTACAAAGTAGAAAAGATATTAAACAAAAGGAAAGTGAGAAGGAAGAATAAGTTTTTAGTATAGTAAAAGAGATATACAGCAGTAACAGATATATAGAAGGGAAAAGAAAACTTGGGAAATGCAAAAGAATTGTTAGAAGTATCACAAATAGCCACTTATTGATTTGTGATTGGGTGATTTAATAATCAAAGGGCTTAAAAAAGTGAATTTAGACAAGCAGCAAAAAATGTTGTTAAGTTTAAGATTTAATCCTCAGACAAAGAGTCCTTATATACATAAATATGATGGTCTGTGTACTTGGACAGACTATCACATGTTTACTACCTATTGCTCTATATATGGTAGTGCTATTGTTCTTGAAATAGAGATAACCTAACTATCTTAGAGCAGTTCTTTTTTCTATTCAAGGACAGATGATAATCCATGGATAATAGATTAGTGTCATGAGAAGCCCTAACACTTAGCTTTTTTCTGAGTTCTGCCTGTCTGGTATTTTAATCTGCCTTTTCAAAGTTATCCTTACAATAGCTGTTACAAACTTCATTCAGACCTATTTGTGTTAATACTTTATCTATTACTATGGTCTTAACTGCACTCAAAAGCTCTCAAGAAGACCTTTCAAAAGGTGCCCAAAGTGTCTTGATATGATCAGTATTCACTAATCTATTGGGCAATTAGTAGGTAATCTCTATAATACTATATATTAAATTACCAATATCTCAGGAACTGCCACAATTAATATCTTGCTTTTAGAGATATCAGAAGCACTTTTTATTATACTTAAATAGACCCCAAAACAATCCTGAGGCAATACAAATCCATGGAGATAGAAGGTCCTCAATGTTTGTATATAACACTTCATTAATTATCCATAGATACTCATTTATCCTTGAATAAAACAAAGAATAGCTCTAATATGGTTAAATTATTACTATTCTTGTACAACAAAGGCATCACCATATGTGGTATGCTTGTTCTAGAACATAGACTTATCAAGTCATAACTTTATAATACAATTGGGCTCAATCTCAACTAGCAAGTTGGATCAATCTTTATACAGTACCCTTGAGATGCAATGAATATTTCTCTAGAATATAAGACAGCAAGGGTGACAGATTCTAGAGGAGTCTACTAGGTAAAGAACAAAACTGGAGTAATATCAATAAAGTGCTAGCTTATAACTGAGGACTTTAGTAAACTAGTACAAAGGACAGAAATTAGCTGTAAACAATGTGACTAAGGTGATGAAGTTCTTGTGTGAGACTGTTGTGACTGTGCATCACAGGGGGACTGTGACAAGACTATTTTATTTATATATATAAGAACTCTCTGTCTGAGGATTAGACCTCAGACTTAACAACATATTTTGTTACTATCTAACTTTTCTCTTTTGAGCTTTGTTAATAACCAAATTTACTTATCACAAATCAGTAAATGGAAATTTGTGATAGTAGTACTCTTTGGCTATGTGATTAGACATTTTACTTTGAATCCTTCTTGTATAACTCAACTCTCTGGTATGGCCTAACTTTATCTGAGAGTATCTGTGATGTTGCTACTTAGAGCTCACTAGGAATAGAGTATATTCCTAGGGTAAGGACAAGAGTAGAATAAGGGTAAGAATAGTCACTGACTTATCCTAGGGTCACTCTTAGCAGGTCCTATTATCACTGTGGCTAAGTCACCTGTGTCCTGTAGTCTCTTTGCTTTGACTCTATCAAAAGTCAAAGCAACTTAATCACTGATTCAATTATTGAAAACCTAATAGAGAAAAAAGGTAGAAAATTGCTTGTGCTCTCCTTGCTAATTGGGAAGTTTTATATGTTTTGAGAAATGGAGAAGATAATAAACCTAGTCATCTAGATAATCAAAAATACAATGCTTGTTCCAGTAGTAATAGAGAATCCTATATTTTCTGGTCTTTTGATTGTTTTCTGTGAGTTTAGCCAAGTATACTCCATAGCTACCTAGCTACTTAGTTGCTGATCCTATAGCAAACTTGTTTTTCCTATGATAGTCAGGCTTACTCAGCAACTCAGGACCTGTACAGCCCTTTTTGGAGCTCCTAATACCATTTTTACAGTATTCTAGAGTTTTCTATAACATTTTTGTCTTATTTCATAGTTTTAATTAAAGAATTAGTCTTATTCTAGTCTGATTATTATTCTATTCTTAGTTACCTCCTAATATGACTATGCTGTTCCTATTTTTAGACTTGCCAGTCTCCTATTCTATTTTCCATGCCCAGTAGGTAACAGTGATGGGAATAAAAATAAACAAGGGTAAATAGGTCAGAGAAACAGAGTCTCCAAGCTACTTTACAGTTATATACAAACAAGTAGGTACAGATGAGGTAAATCAGAAATATAGAGAGCTTACTGAATAATGATAAAAAACTAATAGAAACCTGAAAAACAAAAATGCTTCTAGAGTAACAAAAGACAAGATAATAGAAGTTCTTTTCTTTATACCTCTCTATGCTACTAAAGTATTTTATTATAATTACAAAACAATGATATGATAGAAGAAAAAAAAAAGAAAACATAAGGTAATAAATGATATTGGTAGCTATGTCACATGACAGAAAATAGGTATATAGATAGTATAGACCCTTTTGTATTTTATTATGGACCCATATTTTGTATTTTGACACTAGCCAACTGCTTCTTCAAAGTCTCAACTTTGCTCTTAAGCAATGCTTCACAGGCTTGATTTGCTCTCTTCTGTTTTGCCTATTCTGTTGTAAATTGGAGCTGAACTTGCTCTCTTATCTCCAGCATCCAGGTTTAAAAGAGGTTCTCAAAGAATGCTTGTTGTTGTTCATTGAACTGAGGATATCCTGGTGGATAGGAGTGCTTATTGTTTGGGTTCATGAGGATACAAAAAAATGGGGACTCAGAGCTGATCCCATTTACAGCTATTGTGATACTATTTGGTGTTGGGATGTTAAGTGTTACACTAAAAATAAGTAATAATATTGGTAGCTACATTACATGATGAAGATACAGGTATATAAGTAGTGTACTTCCCTTTGTATCTGCCATCTGTTTGTTACCATAACTTAACCTAACCTACCCTCCCCCATTCATATTTCAACATTTGGAACAGCACTTGAATTTAAATTTCAGTAGTCATTGACATAGAGAGTAAGCAAGAAATTTGAATACAAGGCTGTATCTTTAATAATGGGTTATTACACAGTATACAGAGACATCCTGCTATGTAGCCAGCCACAGTGTAAGGAGAATTCATAGGCCAATGGCAACAAAGTCAATGGAACCAGGAAAAACATAGGTGTGACATTTGTGACAGCCAGATTTAGTGGACAGCCAAGTGACAGATCAGTTGACAGCATCACTCGGCCAGCGAGTGGACAACTGACTGTCTGCCGTGTGAGGGATTGGATAGGGAACTTCTATGTTGACAAGTACATCAACCGCTCTTCTATCTCTATCTCCTGATAATCGTTGGACCATCTTCCTTTGTGATAGAAGGGACATCTTGATAAGTGTAACACCTAAATCAACCCTGAGTTTCTCCAAGAGATCAGAAGTGTCTTGTCCAATCAATCAACAGTGTTAGAACCACTCAGAAACTCGATACACTGATATGCTAAAAACACCATCTCACCTCCTGAATCAAGTTATACGAAGGAATCATCCATTGTGTTTCATGTAAACTGATTATCACAGCATCTCTTCACCCAGACAAAAAACAACGATGCACAGCCTACATCATGGAGTGACGGTAGGCTTTGGACTGCCACTGATGTCTAATTGCTTCTTTCTTCAAGGTCTCAGCCATGGTTTCTGGGAGCATGCCTTACGGATACGAAGGCGTAGAATAGAAACAGTGAATTCCTCGGCGGTAATACCTGAGCGCTCGCCAAGCTGATCTGAACTGGCTCGATTACAGCTTATTGTGAAACGTGATTCCAACACGGAGAATAGACTTCGCCGATAGACCAATAGGACACAAATGAATAAGAGGTCGTTCTCACACGTTCTGTGAAATTCTAACTCAATGCAGAAACCTCCCAGTGCTAATGTATACTGTTGATCAATGGCCATGATAGTCGTATAAATACTCTTCGCGATCAAGTTTTGCTATCCTCTGTAATTTACCAAGAAAAAATGTCATCTCAACCCCACACCGCTATAGTCACTGGTGCAGCTAATGGTATCGGACGGGCCATTGCGCTTCAACTAGCCAGCGACGGGTTCAATGTTGCCATGTGTGATATCTCTTCTCAAGAAGATGCCCTAAAGACTTTGAAAGTTGAGATAGAGGCAAAGGGACGAGAAGCACTTGCGATGGTAGCGGACGTCACCGTCGAGAAGGAAATCAACGGCTTTGTCTCGACCGTTGTATCTCGATTCGGTGGACTGGATGTTGTGCGCAAATTATCTTACGAAATCCATAAGAACGAACTCACACCACAACAAGATGGTTGCAAATGCGGGCGTGGCTGTCCTCACGTCGATCCTTGAGAGTAAGTACTATTTCTATCAATAACCATCTATGACTTCACCATTGTGCAGCAACCATGGAAGAATGGGAGCGTGTATTCAGCACGAATGTCAAGGGTACTCTTCTGTGCTACAAAGCTGCAGCTAAAGTAATGATTGAGCAAAACCGTGGAGGTAGAATCATTGGTAAGCTTTGAGTTGCGCTCAAAAATAATGCTTTATTGAGAATCTTAGGCGCCTCGTCACTTGCTGGCAAGAAAAGTAGGAGAAGACACTCGATCTCCATTATTATATTTATACATCATTCTTCAGGTGCTCCTCTATGCAGTACATATGGATCCACCAAATTCGCTATCAGGTGTTTGACTCAAACGGCAGGTGAGTCTTTCATAAGACATGAGTAACGTTTACAGAATAATATTAGCTTGCGAGTTTGGAAAGTTCAATATCACTGTTAATGCGTATATTTGACATATTCATTAAAGATTTCTTGGTCTGATTGTCTATCCAGATATGCTCCTGGATTTACTGATACCCCGCTCCGTGCGTTATCTAATGATACCGTTGGTTGTATGTGTAACTCTGACACAATTTCATTTCAGTTGCAAATATGGATACTCGTGTTGGACAATTGACGGGAACTGAACCTGGTGCCTACAAAGAAGCGGTTTGAATTGGTTTCAGCCAAGAAAATTGCTTTTCACTAAAACTTTTCTAGATGAAACACCAGTCAGCGTTGGGTCGGCTCGCACAGCCAGAGGAAATTGCCCACTTGGTTTCCTTCCTTGCTTCCGACAAGTCTTCTTATATCACTGGTACACCTTTCTCTTTCACATCTTATCACTGCTTATGCTGGATCTAGGACAAGCTATCTCTATTGATGGAGGAATCTGGTTCGATTGAGTAGAAATTAGCGGTCAAATTCGCAATTTTCTATAAGCTAAGGTCAATGACTGTAGTTGGTTCTGCAAGAAAGGATCGTGATAAAGACACTTGTATTTGGAAAATTGGCAAGAATTTGATATACTCGAAGTATCGAGCGCCCGATGTGGTGCGAGAGAGCGATAGTTGCAACATGCGAACAAGAAACTTCTGGAAACAAAACTGACAGGACTGAAGCTGAAACCAATTACTTATCAGCCATCAAGTGGAGCTGACATCACTACAAGGCCTGGTTACGAAAGCGCTACACCCCTGTACATAATTCCCATCGTTGTCTTTTTTTAAAAAAAAAATTCAACAATTTATAGCACAGTGTATGTACACAGTCCGAGGTAGCCTTTAATAAATACAAGGCTTCTGGCATTTAATTCACAACATCTGGATATTAAATGGACTCAGTCTATAAATAGATCAGAGCATGTAATATAGGTATAACATGACAGGAGATAGGTGTATAGACCAAGATATAGTGTGACTGTTGAGCTAATCCTAGGACTGAGTTATCTTTTATTTGGGATAAACAAAGAAAACTCAACAGAGGTCCTCTTAGATTTGGGCCACTACTTACATGTTTTACATGTTATTGATAGGCAGTGAATGCTCTTAGTGATCACCCTAGATGGATGTTCAAGAAGAACTCAATGGAGTTCTTTGTTGGATTGGTGTAAGGACTTAGACTGAGACATCTTAGAACTACTCCTAGTCTGAGTTGACAAGGAGAACTCAATAGAGTTCCCATTCAATTGTGGTACACTACTTATACATCTCCTGTGTTTACTTCTATTTATAAACTCCCATGCATCTCTTTTTAGTTGTTTCATTTCATATGTCCACTGATTTCCTAGTTAAAAGAAAAGAAAAAGGAAAAGAAAATAAATAATGACTTAGCTGTTTTGACCATGTCATGACAATTGGACCCCTACTTATACTATTTTTATAGTGGCTGTACTACTAGTCCACAATCACATGGTCTTCCAGAATGTTCTGTGATCACTTGACCTTGTCATATGACCTTAGTTCCCACACTATTTATATCTCAACCCCATTATATATCTTGAGGTTTTGGATCAAGTGTTCAAATGCTTGGGAACTTATTTCCTTTTTGGGGCTCTTATAACATTACACATGGTCTGTGCTACTAACCCTAACCTACTAATGATCTAATAGAATCAACAAGAATGTTCTCTGGTCATATGACTGACATATAACTGTATGATATAACTGATCTTGTAACTGATTTATCATATTCTGTGATGGATTGTGATATACCATGTAATACTGATTATATGACTCCTTCATTATCTAATTATCTAAAAAGAAAAGTAAAAGAAAAAAGTAAAAGAGAAAAGAAATAAAGAAATAAAAATCATTATAGCCAAGATAGCTCATAACATGTGGCTTGTAATACCTTTTGGGTTGGCTAATGCCCCAGTAGCCTCCCATAGATTGATGAACAAGATTTTTGCAGACTTGCTAGATGTCTATATAGTAGTCTACCTAGATAATATCTTGATTTACTTGAATAACCTGAATGACCACAAAGGGCATGTAAAAGAGGTCCTAAGATATTTTTGAGCTCATAAGTTATATGTCTTACTTAGTAAATATGCCTTCTATCAAAAGAGCATTAAATTTTTGGGGTTTTTACTCAGTTCTGTTATATACCAAAAATTTGGTATTATTTATTATTTATATTCATTTTCTTTTTATTTTATTTATAATTTCTGCTCCTGACCTCCTAAATTGCCTACTCCTATAGGATTAAGATATAAACCAAACACTTGTACTATAACTCCTATTCTGAGATTTGTATAAGTACTCTAGTTGTATATTATAATTCTCTAGTTTGTAGATTAAAGTCATCAAGTCACAATCCCCAAGTCTTGTAGCAATATCCTTTTCTGCTATATACCTTTTAATTCTGTTGCTCCTGAATTTACCTTTTCTTTAGACAATATTCCACTATTCTGAAATATGCAACCATAATAAGTGACAGGAGATCAAGACACAGTGCACAAGCTGAGACCAAGGTCATTCTACCTCTTTGTTATCACTAACATTTCCTCTGGACTAGCTGTAAAACCATGGAACTGGAGAGCAATGTCTTTCATTTCATTTAGTAGTGTATTCCTTATTCTAACTCTATCTTTTGTATCACTTTCCAGAACCTGGAGTGCACACTCATAGTATATTCATAGTAATTCACAGAATATTTCTAGCTTTTCCTATGCTGCTCCCCACCTTCCTGACAAGTCCAGAAGGTTGTCAAGCCTAAGGAATCAAACAATACATGAGAGTCAATGAGAACAACTTAGAGATTGCTTATTGGAGAACTAGACTAAGAAGGATATTGTTACAATCCCTTTCTCTATCTTTAGAAAGTATATCAAAAAGTTTAAAACCTTCTTTCTTCTTCATATGACTAGTATTACATGTTATACTATTCTTCTTTTTCTTCTTTGTTTTTATCTCTTTTTTCTTCTTGTAGACCACCTTCTCTTCTTTACTTCTCAGCTATATACTTTTGAAGTCAATAGCTTTATTAAACTAGAAAGAGGGTTCTAGCAGATAATATATAAGATATAGCTTACACTAAACTACTTCTGTATACTAAAAACCAATTACTATTTTCTCTCTCTTATAACAAGGTCTAAACTCACACAACAAGGTTCTCATATTCTCTTTTACAAATAAGAAAAGATTGTAACCTGAGTAAACTTGGAGGTTGTAACAGATATACATTAATTAGCTATAGAATAAGTCTAGGAGCTATGAAGTTTCTTGGCTGTCTCCAATTAGTAGTACACTAGATAATTATATAATGAATTTTTGGAAGAAGGGGAAAAGATAGTAAAGATCAGTGACAGTGGTCATATGAGGTCAGGAGTGTGACAAAGATCTACTGTCAAGCCTAGACTGATAGACCAGGTTCTGGGGATGTTTTCTTACTGCCTAACTGAGGGAAATGAAAGTCAGGTTCTGAGTTCAAGGAATTTCTCAACTTTAAAGGCAAAGGCTTTGTTAAGGATAAAGCTAAGGACTAGACTACTTTTTATAGGTTGAATAATTATTATAGTATTACTTAATCATTGTTCATTAGATAATAATCTAATATTCTTGCACTGGTTATGGTAGTGGCTTGTGTCATACATGATATCTACAGATGGATAATCAAAAAGTCAAGGTAATATAGGAGTAGCCTATACCTTGTCAAGTAGAGAACATGAAGTCCTTTGGTTTTGTAAATTTTTATAGGAGTATTATGAGTTGGCTCCAAAGAAGGAAAATATCTCCTGTACATTTATCAACTTGATAGAAAACCCCCAGAAATATAATGCAGGGAAGATATAAATAGCATGTGACAGTATTATGTAAGAACTATATAGTTATTAGTCATAGTCTTGTGACCATGGGAAGCAGGCACACAGACCATGGGATAATTGTATAAGTAGTAGTAAAAATCCAATAGAGGACTCTATCAAGTTCTTCCCTTTTAATTGTCACTGGTTGGGGTCAGAGCTTCAGTCCTAAGTCTGTACCTTAACAAGGAGGTTTGTTTGTAGATACTTAGAACTGGTCCTATATTTTACCCACCTTACTCAAAAAAACACCTGTTGGGTCTAGATAGAAAATTGTCAACCTTCAAAACTCTCAAAAGAGCCTTTACATCAGTATTAGTACTAGCTTGCTAGAATCCCAACTCAAAAATTATCATAGAGATAGACATCTCTAATCATGCTAGACATAAAGAAGTTACTATATCCTGTTACAAACATGTCATATTGCAATATCATCATCAACAATTGACATTATCTCTTGCTCTATTTTATATTATAGTTACTATATGCTATATCAAGAGTAACTCTGAGGTTATTGAGATGTTCAGAGAGAGAATAAACATATATATTGACATGGCTATAAAAACAAAAAATAGGTATAAGAATAATAGATTAGAGCAGTTTTTTAATCACAAATAAGTCTATATATATTTATTTAAATCTTATCTAGACCACTTTCTCCCATACTTGAGAACATATTTAGTAAGGTTGTAGTATCATAACTGACAGTTCTATCAAGAGGTATATTATGAGAATATATAGAGAAATGTATATTTTTGACCTAAAACAATACAATCACAGAGCTTGATATCTTTATAGCTCAAAAGTCAATATCTACTCAAAAGATTCTAGTAGTATAATACTGGTTTTTATTAAAATTTCTGCAGTGCAAGAATATATAACAATGTGTGACAATTTGTGACAAGATACAGTGCAGTATGGTACTACAGGAGTACAGTAGTGATGCTATAGAGATATGATAGGGTAGTGATGATTTTTCCTTTTGATTTAGCTTTATTTTTGCCAGGATAACTGAGAAGGATAAATAATCAGATTTTACAGCATTAGATCAATATATCTCTTTCAAGACATTGAAAAAATTGTGCTTGGTATTACAGGTTGAAAAATTTAACAAATCAACTTTGAAAACAAGAGACTTATCATGAGTAGAGAACAATGTTTGACTAGAATAACAAGATGTAAATTCAGATGCAATAGATATATGGAACATACTTATGCTTAACCCAAGTAGCATATCTACCAATCCAGAATCTGTTATCTTTAACCTACTTTTTAGTCTATAGTAAAATACAACATCCTGTAAGTCAGCTTGCATCTATTCCAAATGCAGTGTAATGTGGCGTTGATTATCACCTGTAATTATATTATATAGTGAGAATTTGATATGATTGTTTGCTTTGAGTGAGATAATATTGGAAAGTAGGTTGCAACCTTGCAAAGCAAGATTTTCTATAACAAGGTCTAGGTTGTTGTTGGTGTATTCAATACAAGGAATGGGAATATAACATAATATATTTCTTTTTGAATGTCACCAATTAGATGAGGAGCTTCTTCCTGAAAATGAAAATGGGTTCCATGATCATTGGGGCTGCTCTTGTACCAGGAATAGAAGCTCCAAAAGTGGATGTTATGTCTGGTTCTAGCAGCAGAAAAAGAAAATTGTTTCAACAAAAAAGGCCAGAAAAAGACTCCTCTATGAGTTTGAAGTACTGAAACATCATAAACAAACCTATCAAGTTAATGTAAGTAAATTCATAGGATTAGTCTTGGGGATTTGAAGCCTAAAACATAGGTAAAAACTTGGTTGGTTGTATGGATGTTAATGTAGTGATGAGAAATCAAAATGAGTACTATTAGTTGTTGTATTGCCAACTTGTCCTGAAGCACTTATATGGTCCTATATGCCTCAATAAAATTATGGTATTTATCAAACCTGTTTTCTGTTGAAATCTAGTTCAAGTCAAAAGTGGCTAGTACATGGAAAGGCAACTAATGTAAGAGTAACTGGAGTAACTCCAGGAGATTCCTCAGTTTATAAATAAAATCCAGAGTATATTACAATTCACCTCCAGGAGAATTCTCAGAGAATAGGATAAGGCTCCTGAAGGGATAATCTACACTATATATACAAGTCCTCTAGTTATGGAATATCTTAGCAGTCAGGATCAGGAATGTAGGAAAAAAGGCAACTAATTAAATGTTGAGTAATTGTTATTTAATTAGTGTAGGGTTACTCTGGTGGACTACTACTAGTATATCAGGAGTGCACTTTAGTGTGGTCCTCTTACAACTAAACAGGATATATATATTAGTTTATAGATAAGATAAAGTTCAGTTGACTATATCCAGTTAGAAAAATGATATTATATAGATTAGACATAGTTAAGACAAAGATAGACAGATATTAGATACAATATATTTGATAATGCATATTAGTGTTCATAGGGTAGAATTTTGAGCAGAAATAATCCAAGTGTACAACCATGTTATTGCTTGTAGCAGTTGAAGAGTAATCATTGATCTCTTCACTGAAGTAGAACTTGGTATAACAGCAAATAAGCTAGAAGGTACAGTCAAAAAGCTCAGCAACATAGCCATGGCTACATTGGCATCTGTAAAGTTGAATAAGCCTAAGTTGAATGTAAACTAGACTTGAACCCATAATAAACAGAAGCTAGTATCTTGACAAAGCATATAGATCAAAAGTAGCAATGACAAAGATTATATTTAGTTCAAAGTGACTTAAGAGATTGGTTCACTAGAACCTGAGCTGTAACTTATGCAAATTTCTATATACTAATCAACAGCTTTAAGTAGTTCTAACAGATACAGAAGGGATACTTACTCTGCTAATAGGATTTCTTATCATTCCAAAGAACTATATAATAGCTTGGTATTGATGCTAACAAGACAGTGAGTACTGGAGGGAATATCAACAGTAGAGGACTTACTGTCTTTCAAGCCTGGCTAGGATTGCAAATAAAAGTCACAAAATTGGAGATAGATAATATCTATGGTATAAGATCAATGATGTCAAGGACAGAGGTATCATAGACCATACTTACTATTATCAACCACAAGACCAGATAGAAAGTTTCTATTTCTTCTAGGGTTGGCTCTCTGGCTCCCTAGAAAACATTGGATATGGTATCTCTTTCCTACAATAAAATAGAGGATAAAAACATAATAAAGCTAATCATAGAGTGCTTGTCTCTCTAATGCTTCAACAATATATTGACCATCTGCAGATATGATTGAATTCAACTTTGTCAGTATATATGTCAGAAAATAAAATATATAAAAGTTTCTAGAGAGAACAAACAACAGTAAAAAAAAAAAAGCACAATGCAAGGGCTTACAACATAACTAGCTCAAGAATACACAGCACTTGACAGAACCACACAAACAAGGAATCTTGTCTTGCTTAAACAGAAAATGATAATCTTGAAAAAACAGGTCAGTCTCAAACCTTTACATATACCAAAAAAAAGGGCAAAAAAGCATACTATATATAATCTCATTACCTAACTCAATATCCTGTTTCATATAAATCACAATCTTCTTCTCCCTATTAATCATTATAATCTTGGCCATACAATTTGAATCACACAAGTAATTAATCAACTGCCTGATATTTTATCAAAAAAATCACATATACAAAAAATCTCAGCCCAACTTACCCAAAATTCCTCTTTTTCATTGCATTCACCACCAGATTCTCATTAATCCTAAACAAATAACTACTCTTTATCCCCTGCCTTATATATCTTCTCTCTCTTATTCATAACAGCAGTCTATATTACTTTCCCCATATACTTAATCACCATCTTTCCTCTCAGTATCCTCTCCTGTAAAAGAACTACACTAAGTTACACTCCTGATGTACTAGTAGTAGTCTACCAAAGTGACCCTGTACTAATTAAATAGTAATTACCTAACATTTAATTAGTTGCCTTATTTCCTGCATTCCTGATCCTAACCATTGGGACATTCCATAACTAGAGAACTTGTATATATAGTATAGATTACCTCTCCAGGAGCCTTATTCTATTCTTGGAGAATTCTCCTGAAGATGAGTTCTAATGTACTCTAGACTTTGATTATAGACTAAGAATTCTCCTGGAGTCATTCTGCTCTGGTTGCCTTTATAGCAGAATAGAATCTCCTAAATGAAGTCTTGGAAGAATGTAGTAGATAGCCTCTCTTAGGTCTATCACAAATGGCCACTTACTGATTTGTGATTGGTTGATTTAATAATCAAAGTGCTCAAAAAAGCAAAGTTAGACAAGCAGCAAAAGATGTTGTTAAGTCTAAGGTTTATTCTTAGACATAAAGTCCTTAAATACATAATTGTGGTGGTGTGTGCACCAGGACAGTCTACCATATGATCACTACCTATTGTTCTACATATAGGAGTGCTATTATTCTTGAAATAGAGATAACCTAACCATCTTAGGGCAGTCCTTTGTTCTATTCAAGGACACATGATAATCTATGGGTAAAGATCAGTGTTATGTGCAAACATTGAGGACCTTGTATCTCCATGGGATCTTATTGCCTCAGGATCTATTTACAGCTAGAATAAGCGCATTAAAGAGAGCTTTATGATAGTCATTGAAGCAAATGATTATGTCAAGCTGTTCCCAAGATATCAGCAATTTAGTGTCTGGTAACTTGGTGATTGCTGACTGATCTGCTGATAACTCGGTAAATACTGATTGCCTTGAGACATTTTTGGTACTGTTTGAAAGGTCTTCTTAAGGGCTTTTTGTGGCCATTTAGATTATTGAAATCAGTCAAGTATTCCTAGAGTTATGGTCCAAATGAAGTTTGTGACAAAGTGATCAGTGCTGTATTCAACATTGTAGTTGGCATTATAGTTGATTTTGCAGATGCTAGACCAAGGTTCTGATATGTATATTCAGTAATTTATTATGTAGTATATAGCCAAGATTCCAATATTTTCTGGGATTATATAATGAATTTTACTATTTTCTAGTTTAGTCTGTCCTGATATAATCACATGGACCCATGGGCCTAGTGGATCCCACAGTAATTATATCTATTATATGATAAGTGATATTTTCAGGTTTTAACTCTGACATCATATCATAATGTGGAAAGAACAACTGAGTTCAGTGGGGATGGTTGTCAAGGTTTCATAATTAAGAATAGAGTTTATTTGACAATATGCATAGGGTGTTTGAGAGAGGATAATAAGTAGAATTTGGGTGGGGAAAATGACAATTTTTTTATTACAACAATTACAAGCCCTTTTATACTATGAATTATAGGAGTCTACTAAGATAAATCAGGTGAAATCTAAGTCTCTCAGGTAACACAAACTACAGGTTTAAAAGGTAGACAAGACACTATACTGAGATATAATCAGAAATTTCCTGATTGGGACAAGTCCTCTTTGCATGCCAATTTCCCACCAGTGCATTGTAGCTTGCTCTCCACACATAACCTAGGAGCTACTCCCACAATAATTTGAGCTTCTTCTTTTCTGTTTTATTTCCTTTCCTTTTCCTTTTGACTTACAATCAGTTACAAGCAATTTTTTTGGTTGTAGTTCATAGTACACTACTGCGGACTGTGTTCCAGTACCACATGATAAATTTGTTTTTCCAAAAAGATGCGATTATATTTATTCCCTTCTCCTCAATGGTAATTCGTGGACTTGTATTTAGAATTAGACTTTTTGTGACATTCAAGGCCTGGAACTTTGATGAACTTTCTTGAATGAGCCACTTATAGCTGTGAAGAAGGATATGCCCTTACCGAGGACGCAAAGGGGTTCTCAGTAACGGTTTGGACATACTGAAATGGTCATTAGATACTGAATAAGTGATAATAAATAACGCACATCTCTTTTTATACACATGTCTCCTCCATTTGGACCAATATGAGGACAATGAACGCTTGGACGTCGCGGAACCTGGGAAATCTTAAATTAATGTGGTACAATATTAATTCCTCATACCATCGCGTGATGCAGATAACGACATATTCCTGAGAACCCCATTTCACACCGAGTTCATCACAGAAAATAGTATACTTACCTGTGTTCTGGCCAGCCTGCCAAATGTCTCCGAACGGAACCTTGTTCATGATGAAATCTATGCACTCTTCAGTGGAATTATATTGTACATTAGTGCCGACACAATATTTGTTGTGGGTTTCACAGATATCTTTCGCCGCCTTCGTCGCAAGGATTACTGTCGGATCAGTGGAGTTTGGAAGACCTAGCTCAGCCGCAACACGAGGAATCAATGTGGGAAACACAGTCTGGAATGCCCAGCTAGAACGAACTAGCTGAGCGTCATATTGTGTGACTTTTCCTTCATCATTAAATGCTTTGATATATCAGCAGCAATAGATAGTGAACGAAATTAGAATATACGAACAGAAAAAGACGTTGAACTGGATAGGGATGAAGATTCCCGTCCAGTTGAACTGAACGATGAGCGAAGTAGAGAGTGTATCTCCTTGGATAACAAGCTCTCTAGGTTATCAAGTCAGGATAGGAGATATGATAAAGAATAGAACTTGCGTAATAGTTTGATTGAGAGGCACGCCTATAAGACTTGTCGTATTTGAGCTTCCAAAAGAAGCAAACATCCCAAAAAGATACTATAATATTTTCAGTAATGGCGGAGCGTAAGGGATGTTGAGACTTTCCTCTGTATTGAGTTCATTTCCTGAAGCAATGAGAAAGAGTTACACTAATTGATAGAGCTGCTTACCAATAAAAGTACTTGTAACTGCAATGAAATTGTGAGATAGGAATTATCATTGAGCATTACTTACTATCGACTCTGCCAACCACATTCGGGTCCAGAGCTGAATAGTTGACCTGATTGGCAATATCCACAAGCCTGGGGTAGGACCAGTCCTAACTGCCATTGAATGAAAGCTCCTCAACTTATAGGTGAGACTTACTACGTTATAATTGTTGAGAAAATTCAACATTTTGTCAACAGTGACTTCCGCTGAGGCACTTAGGCTCCCTGCACCGAGAAAAGCCCCAAGTATTACGAACGGTGTAAAGAACATCCTAGGCAAAGGCGATCACTGGAAGGTTGACTAAAGCGAGCAAGGATTTTCCAGCCACTTTCCAGGTTCAAATATGTTGAGTGCTGATTGAGCGTCCAACTCAGCTGAGCTGAAACGATTGACAAAGAGCAATGTTATTATTTGCTTCAAGATGCTCCACAGCACGGAGAAGATTGATTGGATGTAAATAGATAAATGGTTCACCCTCGTCCAGTGTCCATAATCATGATGATCAGTCATAGTCAGGAACATGACTATATTCTGTTTTCACTCTGATTGACCAGGAAGCGAGATCTCGGTCCATATTCAAAAACAGAACACCCTCTATGAATGCTTTGTAGCTTTATTAAGAAATGATCTAGTGTTTATCAACACTACAGCCCATTTTCAGAGTCCTCAAGTGATTCAGCGAATCACAGGAAATCACACTCATATAGCAAGGGCATTGAGGATAATTTAGCCCCTGGTATCAGTTAGTAGCTGCCGAATGAGATGCTCGAGGATGTTGGACAGATATAGTCCTCTTGCTGGTCTGCTACGTCAGTTCTTATTGCTATTCAATGCAATTGAAATAAGCGCATAGAAACGCCCTTTGATACATTGGTCAAGTTTGGGGATATTAAAAACGCATTTGAGATTGGGAGCATAGACCTCTAATACATCTCTATATTAAGCCCTTGCAGTATGACAGATTGCGGTAGTTTTGAGCTTTGAGCAGTTATCTCGTTCTGATTGAAACCATACTCTGCTGTCTCAGATCACACTCTACAAGTGCCGGAGTGAATGTTGATTGT
>Ga0153952_1000045_pt1 | contig 28131 bp, 30 predicted proteins | sample TSNJ036MetaG_FD_104746 | JGI IMG/M metagenome (GOLD analysis project Ga0153952, IMG submission 104746) | Attine ant fungus gardens microbial communities from New Jersey, USA - TSNJ036 MetaG | ecosystem: Host-associated > Fungi > Mycelium > Unclassified | place: USA: New Jersey, Wharton State... | reverse complement strand
TGTGAGGAGACAGTGAGCAATTGATCCAGCTATCGGTCAAGGCTCTAGGATTTGACGTTTGGACGTCCGTGACTAACGGGTTATTTGATCGGCACTCCACGATAATTTCAGTGCGTTAGCTAAGCAATGAACCTGTTGTTAAGAGGTTCATTAGTGAATCATAGTTGTCAAGGACTGGAAGGCCTGGCGGAGATTCAGTGGGGAGTGATATGCACACTGTTGTGATATTCTTAGATTACAACTTCGGATCTTCACCATCGGACACTTGTAACATATACGACTTATTACTCATTGTCAGTCTACTAGCTACATAGCCCTCCGGCACTCTACAGCATCTGATGTACCAACTATAGACTATAAAGACTCAGACAAAGACCTCTAAAATCATCATTTTAACCTTGCATTACAAAACACACTGAGTCTGGGATGGGGTACTGTGGGACGTGTTTTTGACCATAGCGACCTGACTTCATCCTATGCTGTTTCGATCACAAAAGCTGGGAGATTGAGCAGATTGCAGTGTATCCCGATGCGAAGGACATCGTCAGTAAGAAATTAAAGCATTGCTGGTAGCACTAGCGGCGTGCGCATGTTAGCTGGTTCATCTTGATCTTTGCTGGTTTCATGATCGTTCTTCTCGATGCCGCCGTCATCCTCCTCCACTCTTTCAACAAATTATGCGACACTAGTCCCGTCATCCTTGTCATTTCCTCGCCACTCTTTGCATACATTTCCATTAGCCAAATAGCATACACACTGGTCGAACGGTGCAGCGCTGATGGCGCCTCCACGGTATACGGCAAACGCCGTCAAGCTCTAGACACTTGCAAGAAAACGTGTGCATCTCTTACCCATTGAGTCTTGGTTATCTCTTAACAGGAAGCGCATTCCCAAACGTTCCAGGTCTCCAGTATCCCTCAAAAAAGATACGGTAGCATCGGTGGCCTATGACACGCTTCTCCTCATCCGTCTAGTCCTTGAGGACATCGGCATGCAACTTCTTGAAAACTTCGATGGCTGTATTGACTTCGTTCATCAGCGTACTGGCAGCGTTGCGCTCTCTGATAGCATCCTTCTCATCCAAATTGCTAGCAGCCTCCAAACGCCGTACAAGCTGTGCGATGATAATCTCCTTGGCACCGATGGTGGCCTTGATAGCGCCACAGCGAGTCTTAAAGGCCGCCTCACCCATGTCCAAGACCTTCCGCTTGGGATCTCCGCTCTCCTCATGAAACCTGTAAAGTGTTTTCTCTTCTCTGTCGGGATGGAAAAGAACATGCACGAACAGTTTGCCGGGTTGAGCACTGTCAACAAAGAAGAACACAGCGGTTCCCTCAAAGTTTGTCGTCTCGGCATTACAGATGGAGATACCGAGCGATGTGGAGAAGGGTTCACAAAGAATGGTAGCGGGGTTGGCAGTCAAGGTGGGTTTATACATGTCTGCAAGAAGCTGATACTTGGACTCATATAGAATAACATGAACGTCATTAATCTGATTGTCCACAAAAATGGATCTGCAATATGGAGGCCAGATACAGCGGTGAGAATGTTGTGATTGACGCCTATCATGATGACAGCAGCAGTAGGGGGCAGGCTGACCAGCTATGCCGAGACGAAGGGGGATGCATGAGGGTGCACTGCACCCGCTGCTCGAGCAAGTAGCTATCCATGGCAGGACCAACGATATCCTCCCAGATGGCATTCAGAGGGTGAGCGCCAAGAATACGGAGCTCCTTCGGCTCGAGATAGGACTCAGGACCAGTGGGCTTCATCCAGACATCAGTGCTGGAGCGCGCAATCATGCGAGGCTTGGGCGGGAGCCCATATAAATAATATTTAACCTCAACTGGCGATGGGACGTATGCAGGTAGGCTAGAGTTGGCTCTATCAGATGCCATGGTGTAAGTAAACTGTAAAGCAAGAGCGAGGGCGAGAACGCAAAGAAGAAAAAGTGCCAAAGAGTTTAGACACCACAATGCGAAGACAAGTGGAAACTTGAAGCGAACAGAGTGACTGTGTTCGTAGGCGCTTGCTAATGCTCCACCAGAACCGCAACTACTTACTCACCAATTCAATTCTTTCCTGCACCTCAGACAAAGGGCCCTACGCCAACCGCTATCCATGGCATCTCTTACAACAAGTTCGAGTTCATTATCAAGTCACCAAGTCATACCCCCCCAAGTAGCGATTCATAGCCTAAGGATTCCATTCAGGCTTGACCGCTGAACATGATGCATCTGGAAACTGTACCCTTGGTTCCTGGTAAAATATCCTAGACTCGGGACGGCTTTGCGACGAAAAGACGAAAAGCTCGTAGATATGTTTGATATGTTTGTTTTTGTGAACAAAACAAGGGCCATCAGATGGCCTATAAACATTGCAAAGTACATCACTCCTATTGAATCTCCGCCGGGCAATGACGACTACAATTTACCAATAGGAGGTTTTGACGTGAGGACGAAGGAGGTGAACGTTGGAACATAAGTACCCTCCCTATCTTCTGCAAGCTAAGCAAACGCCCCAGAATTCAAGGGAACGAAAAAGGTATCCACCCTTGGAACATCTCACATCTCACTCCCATCCAACCATCAAATCACACAAAAATCTATTTATATAAAAGAAGAAAAAAAAGTAATACACACTGACAAAAAACACAGTTACAAGTAACCAAAACTCTAAACTAAGAACTACAGTCCAGGTGAGAGAGAAAGAGAGATTCAGAAACTTCAATCAAGCCACCGTCATCTTCTTGCGCAACTGGTCCTTGAGCGTTTCACCATCCTGTGCAAACTTCTTAATACCTTCATGCAGCTTATCAAAGGCCATCTGGTCCTCAAGAAGAGCCCAGCGGAACTCGGCCTCATTATCGATAAAGGTCACTTTAGGAATCGGTTGCGCTTTGGCGGCTATCAGGACATGATGATGATGAGACAATCAATCACTCGGAAGATGCTGTTGTAGCTACACACCTTCACTGGCATCCAGCTTTTGAGGAACAGGTTCCGCCGAGCCCCTGAGCTCTTCAAGAAGAGCAGGAGAGATGGTCAAAAAGTCAACCCCAGCAAGGGACTTGATCTCGCTCGTCTGATATGAACATGAGTCAGAGTACATTAAAGTAGCTGCAGAAGCTCACATTACGGAACGACGCGCCCATGACGATGGTCTTGTATCCATGCTGCTTATAATAATTGAAAATCTTCTTGACAGACTGCACACCAGGATCCTCATCGCCTTCATAATTCTTTCCAGTAGCTTTCTTGTACCAGTCGAGAATCTATTTTAAATTCATTCTATATCAGCCCGAAAACAAACACAATGCATGCACTCACTCGGCCAACGAAGGGGGAGATTAAGGTAACGCCAGCCTCAGCACAAGCAACAGCCTGTCCAAACCCAAAAAGCAAGGTAAGGTTACAATGAATGTTTTCATCCCTCTCCAATTCACGAGCAGCCTGAATACCCTCCCACGTCGAGGCAATCTTGATCAAAACACGGTCCCTGGAAATACCAAGGGATTCATAGAGAGCAATCAATTGTTTCGCCTGATAGTCCAAAAAGTCGATATCAGATCATCGTAGATAACGATTGAGATGGAAACATTACCTTGGCTTTGGTAGCCTCCTTGTCAAAGGAAAGACGAGCATCTACTTCCGTAGAAACACGACCAGGAATGATGGCAAGGATCTCCTTGCCGAATTCAACGAGCTAGAACGAGGTAAAACAATAAGTGATCGGGGAACAAAAAAAAAGCCGAATAATTCTACACACAAGTCTATCAACAGCATGGTTGACTCGAGCATCGAGATCGCCACCCTTAGCTTTCGCATAGTCGATAGCAGTATCGATCAAACGCGCATAGCCAGCTTTGCCAGCCACAGCCAAGATCAACGAGGGATTGGTCGTAGCATCCTACATAGAAAAAAAAGACTGAGTACCCTACTAGATACCGTCCGTCGCACGTCCTCACTTGGGGTTTGTACACATCAATGGCTGAAACAACGGTCAGCGTCGGAAACAGAGAGGGCACGAGCACACGATGACTAGCTTACTTTCGAAATCGCCCGAGTCAGAGACAACGGTGGTACCGGTTTGCTTCAGTTGGTCAAGAGAAGTAGTCATGACGGGGCAAGGATAAACGAAAAATACGGGCGGGGGGAGTCAGATTAATATATCAGATGATGAAGGATCAGTCACGTGCCGATGACCCGTAGTACCGCTTATCATTCTCGACTTATCGACCGCGGATTGAGGCTTTCCAACTTTTGGAATTGGGTGATGTCCGCGGTGAAAATGCAATGCCCTCGCTACTGCCAGACTGCATGCGAGTTCCGTCTCGAGTCCTCTGTTGTCTCAGTTCTTAGGATCCTAACTGCTCTGTCCTCGGCTAATTTTCTTGCTCCTTCTCTACTTGTGCTTATAAAGTATCTTGATTTGTCTGTTCTGCCACCTTCTTTCTTCACATTACTAAAATGTGTCAAATCTTTTTAGCAATGGTGTCTAGGGACCAGAGTTTTTCATCAAATCTTGGACACACGCATGCTCGCTTGCTTATACGAACGTTTTTGTCATGACCAATGACACTATCACCATGACACAATCCAGTCATCCAATCACCTGACCCTGGAAAGCCCTGGAAAACACCCACCTCAAAATGGTCATTCCCGACCACCTCGATGACAAACTATCAAATCACCTAATTGATTCCAATTCTCTATATATAACCTGATTTCATGTATATATATACCAGGCCCCTCCATCTCTCGAATGTGCAGACCTCGCTCGAACCATCTATCCAACCTCAACCTCACCCTCACACTTGCATTCGTGATTTCGACGCTTGCTTCTCTCCTCGTCTTTCATCACTTCCCCTCGCATTTCCTCAGTCGTCTATCCATCCCCGTTCGTTTTCATTCCACCACAAAGACCACTATGAATCCGATGAAATTCGTATTACGGTCGAGTGACCAACGTGGACATGCCGATCACGGCTGGCTCAAGACATTCCACACTTTTTCTTTCGCAACGTGAGTCTCCAATACCCAATGCGCCAGCATCACGGAAGGAATAACTTCTTTTTGCAACAGGTATCAAAACTCAGAACACGATCAATTCGGCCATCTTCGCGTCATAAACGAAGACCGCGTAGCCCCCCACACCGGCTTCGGCACCCACTCTCATCGCGAATTCGAAATCTTCTCTTACATCGTCACTGGAGAACTCGAACAGTACGTTCTCCTCCCTCTTTCCTTGCTTCTTTTTCCTCTTTCTAACGAACAACAATCAACAGTAAAGACTCCATGGGCAACCTCGAAATCCTCAAACGAGGCGACCTCCAAATGACATCCGCCGGAACCGGCATCTCCCACTCCGAAAAATGCCACGGATCCAAAGAACCCGTCCACTTCCTCCAAATCTGGTCTTTCCCCAAAACATCCCGCCTCGAACCCAAGTACTTCACCCGTCATTTCACCGACGATGAAAAGCGGGGTGGGTGGGTCAAGATCGTGGCGCCCGTAGGCGAAAAGGGCGTGGAGCTGGTTCGGGAAGCGCAAGGTCCTGCACCTGTGCATAGCGATCTCACGCTGTACGCTACCCTCCTCGGCAGCGGAAAGACACTGGAACGACCACTCCAAGGCAAGAAAGGCTACATCCACGTTATCCAAACGAGTGGATACAACCCACTCAAATCGCAAGGGGCCACCGTCCGCATCCGCGGTCCAGGGACTGAGCAAATGGAGTTGAAGGAGGGTGACGGAGCGTATATTTTCGTAGGGGAGAAGGGTAACGCGCTCACGGTTGAGAATGCGGGCGACGGGAACGAGACGGCTGAGGTTTTAGTTTTTGATCTGGATTGAATGTACTATATCAGATACGTCGACGCTGTGGATACCACAGGCGTCAATGATATTTTTTCTTAATGGGTCGATACCATAGGGTGGGGACATCTGTGCACTCGTTACGATGGGTCGCAGACATAACGGAGCGGACGTTCGGATCTGCTGAGTTATGCTGTTGATGATGGGAGAGATTTTATCGACGGGGATGGTATCGGCTTTTGTGATGACGGATTGGAGGGTCCAAGGTTGATTTGGACAGGCCATCATCAGACGAGAGAGATGAGCCAACATCTCGTTGTCATAGCCATTGAGACCGTGTTTAGCGTTGAAGAGGATATACACACGACAAAGTCTAGAAAGAGCGTTCAGAAAGAGAAGAGTGCGGAATAGGAGCTCACTGTTTTCTTGACTTGAAATACTCATCCAGCATGTGCCCCCATTCAGGTCTACCTCTCCTGCCGTAACCAGGCGCATCGACGAGAACGAGGGTCCCACCAGGCTGAGCGCCGACGCGGTAAAAGTTCAATTGTCGTGTGTGACCCTTGGGTTCATTTTAGGGAAATCCGAGAAGACAATTGAAGAACGGACTGCTTTTTTGCTGATGCGGAGGAGAGACTTTCGGCCGAGAACAGCATTCAGAAGAGAAGATTTGCCGACGTTTGCACGGCCTTTGCCCCGTTTAGTACCTGGCTTTTCGTCTAGAAAATACAATACCTGTAACGATGACCTAGGTAGTTGAGTGAACGAGCACGAACAGAGGGAATAGAAATACCTCTGGCAAAGTCAGAGCAGGAAAATGAGCAGCAGAGGCAGCCCCAGCGACGAAACAGGCAAAGTTCGAGAACATGAGTGGCTGACGAAAAAGGAGACGGAGAAAAGCGGAGAAAAAAGTGAAATTGAAAGTGGAGAAAACCGGGATAATAGGGTTAATTGGAATCTGCCATGAAGGGTTGTCTCAAGCAGAGCTCGCGTGCCCCCTCTCCCGTCAAGCACGTCGCCTTTGGCAGCGACGGCTCTGAGGAGATCTATGTCGCTGACGAGTGGGATCGCACTCCCACAGAGCCTGCACGCCATCTGTCCTACCAGTCAGTGTCCTCGACCTCCAGAGTCTATTTTATTGACGATGTGCAGGGATATTCTAGAACTGAAAGAAATCCAGCGTTCGCTGCCGCATGCTGAGCAGCCAGCAGACCTCATCAAACCCTCCTCCCACTATCTCTCCACCGTCCCCATCGGCCTCTTGCCTCTCCTCCCCACTCCAGACCCTAACCCCATCGTCAAACCCTCCTCTCCCGTCGTCCCTTCTTCCTCCTCTCGTACCCATCCCACCCCCAAAAACCCCCGCTTTTCGTTCTTGCCTCTGCTCCCTCGCTCCCCCTCTCCCTCTCCTCCTCCCTCTCCACCCGACACCCCCACACTCACTAACGACAGCAGCCCACGCTCCACCGCTTCCTCCTCCTCTCCAGAACCCTCCTTTCTCCAGCTTCCTCCGTCTTGTGCTCACGGCAGATTCTGCCGACCCGGCTTTGGCGCTTCTGCTTCTCCTTTCCCGACTACACCACCACCGCCTACTCCCAAGAATGTCATTGTCATCAACGGTATCGAGATTGATCTCGACGACGACCATGATCCGGCTGAAGCCCCTTCAATACTTCACCCTCTCGAGCGTCCTACAACGCCTACTCAGAAATCATCGGGTGCTCTTGCGCTACACACTCTTCTGGTGCCTTCCGCTTGAAATCATTCTCACTCTCTCGCATTGCATTGCATTAGAGTTATCCTCAACCCTTTTGGATTAATGACTGTTTTTTTCCTGCTTTTAGAGAAACATATACTCCTTGCGTCGTGCTTATTATTCTTATTTATCCTTTGTAATCATATAGTGAAACTAACATTAGCTTGTTCTCATTTAGGTAGATTCTTAATCAGGAGAAAAACATTTGATGTTCGATCGATCCAAAATGGGAAAGCGCACAGGAGAGTCATAGAGTGAAACTAACATTAGCTTGTTCTCATTTAGATAAATTCTTAATCAGGAGAAAAACAGTTGATGTTCGATCAATCTAAAATTGGAGCGACCCACTGTCCATATGTAATTGCCAAGTGACCATCCCAACCCGTCTTACTTGGATTGGATTGATTTCTTTAGCGCTCCAAAGACATTCAGTGGCTGAACTTATGGACCTGGGCATCGGGTACTGCAGACCGAAGTAATACTTGGACCGGTGTATCGGATGATCACGACAGACAACCATTACTACCGGCACCGCTTCATTAATCCGCGGTAAAGTACTACAAGTAGAGATCACGCACAACTGATCCAGACATAAGAGCTGTTGCTTGAACAGCTGTCTGTTAGACTAGGACAAAGTGTTTGATCACCATGCAATCACCAGTTTAGATGCAATCGTTCAGAATGCGAGCTCAGGTTTCGAAAGAACCTCTTCCTAAATTCCCCAACCAGAGCGCGATTCAGAATAGCTCTAGCAGAGCAAAACCGATATAGTAATAGCTAAATGAATCAGGTATCTATTTCTTTAAAAACACATACACAAATCTAACCTCTATTCCGTTTCCGTGTAGGACTTTGGCTGCCCCGAGCCTCTCTCACCCTCTTAGTCGCACCACCCCGCAATGGACTTTTCGACATACTATACCAAGGCGACACCGTCGTAAAACTATTATTCAAAAACTGCACCTTGGTATTATCCACCGCATCTCGCATCGCTCGAGCAGGAGGTGTCAACGGGACTTCTTCTACAACTTCTTCTTCTTCCATCAGCCTCAACGGCGGTGTCATCGTCATCGTTCCTTCAACAGAAAGACAATCTAGAATCCGTCGGTACCCAGCCTGCACACGACCCCAATATTCTGGCTTCTTGGTATAGATCCGAAGAAGGACTTCTGCAAAACATTCAGGCTGAAGAGTGGAATAATCCCCCTTCTCCGCACTCCGACAACCTGAAAAAAACCATTCTTTTCAATGATGAGGTAAATGCAAACACAACAACACCTACTCAGAGGATCCTGCTTCGAATAAAACTTGACAAATCGCAGTGGATTCAAATCTTTCATCCCATAATGCATCGTGCAAAAATCAACGATCACATCGTCCTTTTCAAGCTCTGAAGCGACATCATCGGGTACAGGATCAACAGCCTGTCGCTTCACTTCCTCCCAGATATTCTTGCTCGTGACATGAGTGCGAAAAACATTCCGAAAAGGCCATTCGATAACTTTATAGTCAACCATCTTGTAGAGATCGCGATCCCGAATGCGAAGCACGATGGCACGAGATTCGGCTAGTTCCTGCTCATCATACACGAAATTAAGGTAATCCAGAGAGAGAAAATGACCAGACTCAACTGTTGCAGTGGACGACTCGATCGTGTTCAGGATACTATCGTTCAGGAGTATGAACTTTTCCGGGTCAAAGACGCGTTCCGCGATTCGCAAGTAAGGCTCAGCCGTCAAAAGAGCATCGATGATCATATATTCAACCGCTTTTGCTGTGGAGAAGAAAAAAACTCCCAGTTTAGCTCTAGATGACGAGTATCGAACGGCAACGGCCTCACCAGCCTTATGGTTGTAGATCATCTTATGCAGTTTAAATCGCGTTGCACAGATCTCGTATAGTTGATTGGCATCTTTAATGTCATAACAAATTTGCTCTTGGATGACGCGAGCTGAGTTGACGATACTGACAAGTTGTGTGAACAAGAAAAAAAAGGAAATAATGATACAAAAGAACAAGTTACCGATTCGAGTCGATCCGGATTGGCTCCCCGATGAGCTGTGAGTCTCGTTGAATGTAATCAAACCTGGAGGTTGGAACATTGAAAAAAAAAATCGGTTTCGGAATAGATGTTTAGAAACCCTCACTTGTCAACGTCCAACCCGTTACGTTTGTTTGCCACGATATCAAACAGGAATTTCTTTTCGTCGGGACTTGGAGATTTTTTTTTTCAGTCAGCTAAAGATCTCAAGGTTAAGAAAATAATTCTCAACTGACCTGCACTTTGAAGGATCACCTGCAATGAGAGCTTTAATGAAGCTTTGGTCCTTGGCCGTAATCGGGATCCCATACTCGGCAATCATATGATCTAGCATCATTTCCGAGCCTTGCTCGTGTTGCCATGTCGTACCAGGCCTAACGAAAGAGGAAGAAGTTAATCCATCGTTTTTGAATGTCCAAGTAAAATTCACAAACAACGCTCTCGGGATAAACATGCCATCCCAGACATGAGACCAGGGCCCATGTCCAAGATCATGACACAATCCTGCGATCTCGACACAATCAACATCACGGTCTGTGATAGCAAGTTCTCGCTGATTGCTCTGCAAACGAGAAGCGAGAAGTCGGGACAGGTGCGCGACGCCTGGATCACAAGGCCGTGAATGGTATGTGAGGATGAATGTCATCGTACTACGATACCTAAGGAATGCTCGAAACGGGTGTGCGTGGCGCCTGGCCATACGAAATGAGACGTTCCCAGCTGTTTAACATCGCGAAGCCGCTGAAAATGTCGTCTGTCGCACCACACACCAAACAGACCACACATGCGTATAAATATATATTAATAAATTAGACCAAAAGAGAACCGTCACAAAATGCGCCCCATACGTGTCTATGAATTTGCTGAGAAGCATGTGTACTGGAACTTAGAGTGCTCATATGTCATCAATACCGAAAAAACCAATCGCAGTAAGAAAAATAAAAAAAACAAACATACTATAGTCATGTATCGGATCTTTTATAGAACGGACGAGGACTCGACGGTGAGCTTCGATAGCGTCTATTGAGAGGCTGCGTTCGACGAAGCCTTCATCGTCACATGCACCATATTCCATCATGTCAGCGTGGTGGGTTCGTGGGAGAGAGACAGAGAGAGGTTGATATTCAAAGATGGAGAAAATGCACCATCAAAGACAAACAATGTTCTCAGGCGGGTGCGCGTAACAAAAAAAGAAGCTATTTATAACTTGGCATGTCGCTCCACGATGGCTGTCAATATTTCATAAACAAGAATTCCTAGTTTATTTGGAATTTCCTGGGGTATCTGGTATATTGATTTAACAAAAAGGTTTTTTTGTTCAGTGAGGAAGCTGGGCTTGAATTGATGGGAAAGCATTTACCAAATGTCCGACTCCTGGTATTGTTTTCACGGATGCGAATGTCCGACCCGAGGCAGGATCGAGCAATTTTTCATGGATGACCCTTGGACTACCCAATCGGTTTTTTTTTAATGATAAGCATTTTTTTAATAAGAGAAAAAGGGCGTCTTACGTGAAGTCATTGACTAATCCAAGTACAAGATGGATAGGGAGGATAGGACAGAGACGCGTTAGCTCCTGCACAGGTTGTATAGCACCTGGAACATCTAGGTACATTACCTAGGTAACTATAAGTGACAGGTATACCGAATCGATAGCCGAATGATACACAACTTGCTCCTGCTGAGGGGTACAAGCAAGTCTAACAGCGTTGCCTGAAGGGGACTCCACGATCGCATGATCCTGTTCCAAAACAGTTAAAAAAATGCTATTAACAGTCATGGATGCTGAGTAAATAGAAACCACAAACCACAAAGGCCTTCAATACTCGTTCATCCCATGCCATCACACCCGGTCTCGTCTTCAAGTACAAGAGCGCTGCCTCACGATCAGGCCACTCAATGATCCTCCTCTTGGCATTTTGCACGAGTTTGGCTCTCAACGGATCCAGATCATGGCCATCTCCTGTGCTGACGATGGGCTCCACGATGATGAGTGACAAGAACGGAAAATTCGGTTGCAGTCTTTGCAGCAGCAATCTGCCAAAAAGTGATTTGTCGAGCAGTAATGATGGGCAGGTTTTCCCCCGCCCCCCTACAAACTCACAGTGTATTTGCGCCTAGAGAATGTCCCAATCCAACCAACTTCCTCTTACTGAAATCAATCCCAAATATCTTCGGTGCGTTCTGCAAGAAACGATGAACTGCCATCGCGTAGTGTTCACAGCCGCCTTGTCCGATGTCACCCCCACCAACCAGATCAGTTGTTAATCAGTGCAAGTACTCACAATCGGGTGCAAATGCTTCCCTCTCCAGTACCTCCCGATTCAATACCCCCGCATGACCATGATTGGGGCAATCGACTGCCCAAACTTCTCGAATCTTCACTCTTGTCGAGTTGTTCCTTTCCTCCAAAACTTGAAAGAGGGCTTCCAACGTCGGTTCCCATACCTCTTTGGAAAAGCTCGTCGAATGAAGGGCGAGCAACGTGATAGCATCCGCATCATTCTGAAAGGCCTTCTTCTTCTCCGACGCTCGCACGCGGTACCTCTTGGCTGTAATAAACAAAGAATAATATCCTGTCCTCCGCTCACCCCTACCCGAAGCCGGTATATCAGGTGGCAGTACAAACGACTCTGCAAGTAGTTTTATCGCGACCATGATGAGTGGCACAAACCAATGGCTGAACAAAAGGTGCCGGCAAAGTCGAGATGCCAACGGTGCTCAGGGTACTTGTGTGTGAAGTGAAATTCCAAAGACGACTCAAAAGGGCAACTGTGTTGATAGATTATGGAGTAGAAACTCTCCTTCACGAAATACATGCCCTCTAAACTCCACGTTCTGACAGATCTATATTGTCTTTGAGAGGCTTCCAGCCAAAAAGAAGTTTCAAAAAAGGTGGGCGTGTGTATATTTGGTCTCATATAATATGACATATTTACAAGCGAAATTAGTACCAGAGGGATAAGAAAAATGATCAGAAGGCCAGAGTCTGGCCAGCTGAGGCAGTCACAGAAGATCGGACACTGCCTACTGCAAGGAGAGTGTAGGAGTATGGAGCCTGAGTGAAGTTTCCGACGGGTGCAGTGTTGGAGGCACCTCCAAAGTCGTTGCCGCGAGCGACTGCGAAGCCCTCATCAGTGTCATAGAGGGGCTTGTTGGTACCTGTAGAACAAATTATATGTATACATTCGAGGGAACCAGTCCAACATACCAGTCCAAACGTTATTCTCAACGAGGAGTTGAGCACCGTCACGAGTGTTAATACCATCGTTGTTGTCATCAAAGACACTGTTGAAGATGTGCCCGTGGCCGAAGCGGAAGGAAGGAGTACGAGAGTTGAGGTCGGACCACCAATTGTTGGCATAGGTTACAGTGATGGCTACATCTTGAGCTCCATTGCTGTCGGAATGCCCAACAAGAGAAGCCTTCCAGTGAGTGTAGAGCTTGCTATTAGTGACCGTGACACCAGTACAACCGTGGGTGATGTCGAGAAGACCATCATAGCTGGTTTCATGAATTAATAGTGATTCATCAACCCAATGGCCGAATTAGAGCTTACAAGTCTTTGTCATGATCCCTGTCACTGGAGAGGTCGCAATGGTCAACCCAAACCTGGTTTGCAGCCTGGATACCAATGTTATCCCCAGGGGCAAGAACCTTAGCAATCTTGACGTTGCGAATGATAACATTATTTTCATTGAGAACACGAAGACCAATACCCGTGAGAGCTAGGGGATAGGTCAGCAGTATGTCTCATAAAACTGAACAATAGAGCTCACATGAGCCTTGCTTGCCGATGACTGATGTGTTGGAGCCAATCTTCACAACAGCATCTCCAGTTAAGTTACCTAACCAGATTGAGTAACGCTGTCGATGAAGACATGAGAATACACCATACCGTCAATGATGACGATCTTCTTATCGTCACCCTGCACAGCGGCAGTGAGGGCGTCGAGGGTGGTCACGGTTGTCTGAGTTCCACCTGAACCACCAGTTGTTCTAGAGATGTATTTGGTAGCTGAACCGCAGATATTTGAATGACCTACCCCCCATTGAGGGTTGCATAGCCAAGGTCAGCAACGTCGTTCACTGAAGCACGCTTTTGTATGATGCCAGCCTATCAAGTATTCAACGTAAATATGGGTTCAGATTTGAAAAGAGAACGCAGTTACCGAGGCAAGCTGGATGGTTGCAAAGGCGACTGTACAGGCAAAGAACTTCATATTGTTCGAGGCAGAGACAGGTAAAGAGCTCAAAAGTGGAGGTGAGTCCTGACTCTAGAGCGTGAAGCGTAGCCCCCTTTATAGTCCTTGGCGTAGCATCTCTATAATACGAAAAAAAATGGGTTAAATCTAAACCATCCTATGTCAGCTCAATTGAAAACGGACTTTCTCATCGACGCCTTCTGAACAAACAGTGGGAGACTGCACCAACACTCACTGGAATTATCCAAGCGGACCGTCCGGCCCTCTTCGGTCCTCTCTCGAATTGAAAAGGTCTCAACATCTGGGCACATGGAATAAGGCGGCCGAATACAACCATCAGCTATTGCCCAAGTAACGAACACCTAGTTTTTGACACACCTGTCATGAGGTAAGTCATTTCGCCGTTCAGTGACTGCGGAGAAATTAGATTTCTCCTGGGTCTAATAAGGGGTTATGAGAAAGAGATTCTATTTTCTTCAATAAACGTCGATGAACCTCGCGGTTGTTTCGTTCGCGCCTGGTTGTATGTGCCTGAGCTCATCAAGAAAATAGCGACTCAATCCCCACTCTGAAGTGATTAGAATGAGGTTACTTGTACTTCATGGTGTGGACCTATATCACGCTATAGTCTTGATAGCTTCCATCATTTGAAAACACCAACCAGAGGTGTGATATGTAGAGGTCCACCGGACCGTGTTTCTTCCTTCCTTTCCGGTTAACCGTTCATCTATCCAAAGTGGTGTAGCAGAGCACAAGTCGTTCTTCGGCAGAAGACCTCAAATGATAGAAAACAGCCTCAACATCGAGCTGCCAAGGGGGATCGGTTCCAAGTAACGCGGGAGCAGCTCCTGAGAACATTGTAGTTCCTGTGTTCTGATAAGTATCTGAGTTGGTAAAACCGAGGATGATCCAATGTATTCAGGGTCATCTTATATGTCATCACGTGACAATGACAACAAAAAGTCACTGACAAAAAGTGAGATAGAAAATGAAACAACTCGCCATTCTTATTCTTGATGACCATTCAAAGCTGGTGTCAATTCGATGAGAGCTGATTGGAAGTTAGACAAATCATATGTTTCTTTCCGTGTCATCTCAACGAAGATCAATCACTGCCAACGTCGTCATAACCCAGATTTTCAGAGGGTTGGATGAAAAGAAGTCAAACAAACATTGATCCAATAATTTCTCCGTTGTCACAGTGCTGTGGAATACCTCCGCGAAAGCTAAGACTTTGCTCTCGCGCTTTTTTATCATAAGCTTCAACCGGGCCGCCGGTCTCGTTTGTTCACCCGGCGCGAGTCCAGTGTTCGATACACCCTGATATTGTGTAAACAACCTCAGTTTGCAACAAGAATCCCATCAGCTGTTCAGTTAAGAGGCCCGAGGAACGTCCGTGGAAAACGGAAGAGTGTCCAAATCTAGGGATGCATTCACATATCCAAAATTCACGTACGGAAGTTATGTATTGCTTTAAGAGATTTTGATAAAAGTCATCCAGCCCGATGGTACCAAGAAAACCGGTTTCTGAGACTAGGATCCCATCATCACGTCCATCTCAGACACGTCGCTATCAGCTTTGCTGGAGAAAACTTCTGACCCTGACGCCAGGGAATCGATCAACAATGCCAATCTTCCCGTCCCAAGGTTAGGCTCCTAGCATTATTTAATCCAACTTACCAAGGTTTGCACTTGGATTCGTACCTTTCGAAGTTCCTCGAGGTCGTCCTGGAAACCGTCTGCAACTGACGACATCCAGAATTTACGGAACTTGTCCTTCATCTCTTTCTCTTTCTCTTCTGCGCTAGCATCACCTTGAGGTGGCAGAAAGGAAGGTATTTTGGCGGGTGGTGACGATGATGGTGATTTGTGCAGCTTGCTGGGTTTTTGCAATGGAATGGGTCCAGGTTCGGGTAACCCATCTTTTAAAGGTTCTACTATGCTCGAGCTTGAATCTGAAGTGTCTGAATCTGAATCTGACTCTGACTCTGAAGTCACTGCAGGCTTTGGGGTCTCTGGAACCTTCCTGACAGTCTCAGGGGATGATTTCTCTTCTTCCGAAGAAGATGATTCCGAGCTTGAAGAAGAGCTTGATGACGAGATTGCGCGTCTTTTGCGTTTCCTTGTCCGCTTTCTAGGTGCAGGATTCGTAGATTTAGCTGGCGGCATTGGAAAAAGCTGGGTCCTGGTTTGGAAAACCCCAACCCAAATTTAGGACCATGTTGAAATTTGTCTTTTTTGAAGTTAATATTTACTTGAATGAGATAAGACTTCGACAAAATTGAGATTGCCATTCCTGCAAAGTCTCAGCGTAGTATTCACCATGTAGGACAGTGGCCATATATTTGGCCTTGTTAGTCTACTCAGCTAATGAAGAATAGCCGCCTCGCAAATACATTATCAATATGTTCAATCCAAGGCAATACGGAATTGCTCCCCTGGTGGCTATACGGCATCATCAAGAAGATTTACAGTGCAATGAATCTACCAGCAATCTTCGGAGGCCAGTATTTCCACCAAAAGTAGCACCGACGAAACCAAAATCGAATCGTCTTTCAAGCTCGAGGCCCGTTGGTTCTATTCGTCCATCAGACGGCAAGCAAAATAAATTCAAGAGATACATTACTACATTACTTACCTCTTCTTGACAGGGTCGCACAGGGGTCTACGAACATCCAGAAATTCCAAATTTTCAAACACTCATGCCCATGCATCATGTCACTATACTCCCCGGGCTTCTGGTCATCTGAAGCCAATTTCTTGCCCAGATAATCTACCTTCTGAACGCATTGGATCCAATCGATGTAACCTCTTACAACAACAGCCTTCTTCTGCATCTACCTACAATGACCAAGATAGACGGCCTGAAAACAAACAGAGGGTCAAACTTGGACATTCTAGAGATGATAACCTCTGCTCTTCCTTTGCTCGTTCCCAAACTCATGCTTTTCCGGAGGAAAGCTTAGATCCCAAGCCTCAGTCATCCGAAACCTCAAGACCGCTCTCTGCCTCAAAATCACCATCTTGCGTTTCCGTTATTGGGGAACTCAACGACAGCGAAAATGTGACTCAGGCACATCCTTTACCCTCCAGCGAACTCACGACTTTGCCTAACCTTACCTCGAATCGGGCCGTCGCCACTTTCGCAGCTCCGGCGGATAGCAATGTCTCTTCATCTCTCCTCATTGAAAAACCGTTTCGATTGCCCAGTGAGCCTCGTACTTCGCTCTCCACAGATAGTCACGTGTATCCAGCGAGACAGAAGCCCTCGCCATTCCCCTCGCTCCCCAGATCGTCACCCTCGACGGTTCCTACCTCATCAGTTGAAACAGATTTTCCTAAATCTAGGCGTGTGCCACCTTCGACAAAAATGAAATCTAAAATGCCTTTACTGCCTCACGAACCTGCCAATTTATTCAAGACAAATGCTTCTAAGCATCCATCCTCATCCACCAAAGCAAACGTTGCGAGATCCTCGCCACTGCGAAGACCTCCCATCCCATCTTCTTCTCAATTTCAAAGATCGGCTCAACAAAACCGTTATCATAAACATGCCCAATTACGTTCGCTACTTCCCAAATGTGTGGCTTGGTCAGATGAACCTTCATCTGTACCTGGAAATCCTCGACTTCCGCTACGACGAGCTCAACGTTCGCGGCCAAATTCCAGAAGACACAGCCATGGTACCATCTATCCAGGGCAGGCGCAAAGGCCTACAATTATTCAACCGTCGCTTTCTCGCCCTCAACCAACCTCAGTATCTACGCTCCCACCAAACCCGAAGTCCCCTGTTCATTCCCAAGACCCGATCATTACACCGTCGTGCGAACAGAAGATTAATATTCTTCACCTTCCACCTCCGAAATTAACTCCATCTCAACCAGTGCATCTGTTAACCGAATTGCCCTCTCCAGCAGAACCCCCAACCTCGTTTCATGCACCAGTTAAGGACAAAGAAATGAAGGCAGACGAAATCTCCTCGCTTAACTCCATTATATCTCCTAATATCAAGCCTACGTCCTCATCTGATGTTACCATGAATGACGACAAAAATACTGATGATGCGTCGTCTGTCGCCCTGAAGCAGCCTACATTGGGCGTGCCTAATGCTGATAGGAGCTTGTCGCATGAGTGTTCTCAAGACAGCCTTCTCTATAGTTCTCGTATCCCCACAGCTGGGATCAAGAGTGAAGAGACGGCATGTGTTCTTCCACTGTCTTTCGAAGCACCTCCGCATTGTTCTCAGCCCAAAGTTTCGATCGCTCATGTCAAAGATGAACCCGCAGAGATTAGTTTATCTGACATCTTTCAGAATGAAGATTTGTCTCCGTCGTCTGACAGAAAGGGAGCTGATGTTCAAGTGAAACAAGAGGTAATCGAAATTCCTGAATGTATTCCCTATCAACGGAAACTTGTCACCGAACTGTGCTCTTTCTACCCGATACCTGACAACTGCCGCAAGTTTTTTCCTAGATATCGGGAAAACCGATTTGCATTCTTTAAGAAGGAATACAGGAAATTGCAGAATCTCGGTCTGAGGAAGCAGAGAGTCGTATTTCGGTGTGTTCTGATCAATTCATGATTTAACAGGTGTAATAGTTTTCTGGTAGGGACGACGGAATGGCTATTGAGTGGTATGTTACCTTGGGAAACCTTGCTATTTCTGATCGTTTTGTGTAGGTCTAGCCCTGTTCCTGTTTGGTCAGACACCCTACTTCCTGAGGTATTTATCCTGATTTTAGAATCACCCCTGTTTCGCTGACATCGAGGCTGACAGTCCGCGGTATGAAGCATAGACTTAACCGCGCAGATCCCCATGTTTACTTGATTCGGAAATTTTCTGAGAATGGCTGCGGGAACTACCAGAGATCAAATGGCAATTCCCCTTTCCACGATGCTGTGAGTGGTTAAACCATAAACATACCTTAGTGGTGGTTCTCTGCGCATGCAGAGACCAATGAAGGATAGTTGGTAGCGAGTACTTTGGCATCGAGTACATTTCGCTCGATAACTGTAGGCTCGACACCTCGAATCCTTGCTCTCGTATAGGGCAGGTAAAGGTTTGAGGTGTCTGGCAGTCTAAATGAATAATAGTGAATGTTCCTTATCGTATCTCAAAGGTTCTGGCAAATCACTGTGAGAGAACGCATGGTTGTACTTATCGATCTGGTGGTCTGTTTAGAACTTCATTTCTCGTTTGTTGCACTTCTCTGTTGTTTCATGGATACATGATGTTCTTGGACAAATGACATCTCATTTGTTTGTTATGTGCGAACATGGGACTGAGAGTTAACTCAGGGGGGACCCCCACGAGCAATGTAATGACCTCGAGGGGACCTCACTGCAACCATAATTAAACCATAATTAAACCAACAATGGCTACTCAACTTCCGCAGAAGTATGTATAATTAGGCCCTTCACACCGAGATCGTGGAGATTCTTGGTATCAAGATGAATCAGTTCCTGATTATGATCAGGAGTTATTCCAGTCCATCGGCTGGGGATATGGGATGTGAAAAGCGCATAGGATTTGCTGAGCTTGTTGATATCGGTCCGAGTGAGTTCTTTTATAAGTCAGCGAGAACTAATTTCAAAATTCTCTCAGGTACGTCATAACGACTTATCTACCTTTGCAATATCAAACTACCATCTCATGAATGCTCTTCGAGGAAATCTGTGTCAACGTTCTACACATGTCGTGATTAAACCGCTCTTGCAGTAATCATATTTTCGCAGTCCCCACCGCCCATAATTGGTGAAAAAGAGTGATGAGCCGTTGTTTGCAGATTTTGTTTTGTACCTCAGTTAAAACCGAACACCTTGCACTTCCTCATACGATCGGTTTCTCATGTTGCGGTGATATGATCTAGAATATTAGTTGTGTTCGATTTCAGATAGAGAATGAGGATTCATGTCATGAACAGCCTCGTCATCGTCCTTGGTACAAGGTGTTGTTGAGTGGAACTGGCTCACTCGACACGAGGTCATTTTCTACTATGGGGTTTTATTATGTATTATATGCCGACTTACCACATCTGAGACATTCTGTTAGCATAAATAGGTAGAAAACTGTAGAATTACCCACCTTTTGTAGCACGAAGCCAACCATCATTTGCTTATCACAATCAAACTGTGCTTATCACAAGACAAGGCACCAGTGAAACTCATCCAAACTCCTCAATTGACTGAGATTCATCCATGTGTGTGAAAAAGTTCCAGAAGATCCCAAAAATGTGTGTGCCTTCCATCCATCTATGAGTAAATCAAACTAAATTAGTAGACACACCACTGGTCCATGTTAACGTATTGGAATTAATTGAAGGATCAGTACGAGATATCTACGTCTAAGACTCATAATATGATCTTGTGCTTGACTGGTCCACTGAATTGATGCTGGAAAGAAGAAATGAAGTATAATCATTTGAAACTAATATCTTCATGCCCGGGGGTCGAATCGATTGGCCTACTTGGATCCATTGCCAAGATAAACAGCCAAGCTAATTGACTGACTGTCATTGGTACTGTAGTTGGTTTTGACAGTATGTTATGTTCTTTCAGCGTTTACTACGAAAAAATAGGCTCCATTACTACCTCTGAGAACGTGCCCGCGTGGACATCATGACTAGAATTAATATCAGGACAGTAGGTACATTTTGTCGGTGCCCTGACCCACTGAAGTTCGGTCAGGAGTTCAGTGGGTGAAACCCATAAGGCAACTTCATAGCGCTGAGCACTTTCTGACCGCCACTATTCTTATCAACCACAGTGGTTTTTAAATAGCTCCAGTGAATAAAATTCAAAATAGGATTATTGGACTGCAGAAATAATGTTCGAGGCATGGATTTAGATATTTTTTCCTGAGGTGGCAGTGTGAGAACTGGATCTCCCCCGTTCTTCGTGCGGTCTTCGTGCTTTGCCATGAGATGAAGGTGGCAATCTTTAGAATCTTCATCAACTGACCTACTCTTACCGTCGGTACCGGGAGATATCGTTGAGAATTCACTTTATCTGAAGATAATGAACAGGTACCAGGAGACTATCACGAGTTACCAAAAAGGATTTATAACCTAAGGAGTTCAACAACTAAACTCCACCTTTAGTGAAAGAGTTGTCACTAAAGGATATGTAGTTACTGTGTCCACAGTATCTGCAACAGAATATATGAAGTTGACGATTGGAACTAACCGCTGTTGAAATCCAAAAAAAGTTAAATTCTGACGTTGATGAACTAAGGTTTTCCCTAGTCAATATTAATAGCACACAATCCCAGTATTCTCAAAATTAGTTTCCTCCCTCGCTGATGTATGCAGCGACAGTTGGATGTATTGGCTGCCATACTCAATCGCATACAGATGACATTGATCACTTGTGTAATTAGATCCCTGGACGCATGAGGAGTTTTGATAACATGGGTATGGACCTTAGAAATCATCTGGTTTCAACATGGATTTCTCTGGGATGAATTCAATGTAGAAATTACATTGCCTTACAGTTTTGTTAGAAGCGCCAACACTCACCAACCATCAAGACTAGGGTCACGGATTAAATCAAAGGATCTGGCAAGTCGTTAAGCTGACATGCTCACAAAGAATTAACGTTTGCAGATATACAATGCCCCGCTGGTGATTGGACCTAGAATCGCCTTATTCGCTGCCCTGATTTGCCTTTGTGAGTTTTGGGTCTAAAATAGCAGAGGGTAAATTATTGCACCTCACGTATGTTTATTCATAGGCCAGTCGAACATCCGCAAACCCCGTGAGTCAATCTATTAAAGGGCGCACGTCTTGAGTTAGTTAAATTAAATTTTCCCGTGCCTGTTCAACGCTTCATTACCAGTTTGCTGACGCCCGATTGGACAAATCTGAGAAGGTTAATGGACCGACGCAAAAAAAACCAGTGTATCATCCGTCACTGCAATCTTTACTTGATCACCAGGTATAGAGACGTGGAAAGTGCCAGGCTGTTGCTTGAGGTTGACTCAGTACTCATTATCCAGGATGTCTGAGTACTGGTTACTCATCTACAAGTATATTTGTCCCAACTTACGCTTGATGCATTGTGTTTTCCATGAATACCAGCAAGAAAAAGACACCCCTTTCATTCGTCTTGCATGATATTCATTTGGCTAGTTCCAGAAATGAATCATTTGATTTTCCAGCTTCAACTTGTCAGACAACTTGGAGTGCTGTCCTGAGCGATCTAGAAGTATATTCGGGTTGTGATTCTCAGAAGTTTTTTATGATTTATTTCTAGATCAAGGCTCGACCTTATGCAGGACGACTACAAATTCGTTTGACAGGACCAAGGAGCTACTTTTTCTACCTACTGGTGGCAGACAAGGCAGCTGATAAATTACAGGACTATACTCCTATAAGCAGACTAAAAAAAGCGGTCCAACCTACCCACTTGACCCACTTGGTGCGAATGCGCGCAAAAAATCTCGTTTTCTCGAAATCGGCAGCTTTCAAAGTAACTGCTCTTCAGGGATGACCAACAGATTCGGTCACTGACAGGTATTACACCCATGATAGTGCCCCATAATTCCTTGAACTTCAGTAAACATGAGAAATTCGATATTAAAAGAAGATCAAATACCTGGATTCGGCAATGTCATGGGAACACAGAAATCGAAGAATTTAATACTGAAGTTCCTGAGCCACCCCAGATTTAACACAAGCGATTTAGAGTCGTTGACAAGATACCAGTGCCACTCCCACACCAAAACGACCAGATTCAAGGTTTACTCCAAGGATCTCACATGGTATCTTTCATGGCCAACCCGTGATTTCTTATCGGTCATCACTTCGCACTGCACGTCATTATTCATGATACCGACCATTAATTCAGGTTGCACAAGACATGGCTTACTCTTAGTCGGATAGCTCTGCTCGCCTTCGCTATTCGCTTCGAAAATGTAAAAGAGGAGTATCAGATTCAGGAGCCGCGCCCAAAGCGTGGGTGATGCAGCTCCATTAGTCTGGGATCAATAAAATGAAACCTCCGACTTCATCTCGTCCGAATGTTCGAACGCTCGCACTCCATTCTATTGTAAAAAAATAGCTTCGTTGTTTCACAGATGATTGACAACGTGAGATATCTCACTCGTCTCCTTCTAGTATCTATTCTAACCCAGGCCAAAGTACACCCTGCAAAAACACTACCTAATCGTTGTACAATGTCTCTTGCAGTAGCCCCCTTAGATGTCACCATTCAATGCTCAGTGCTGAGGCTATCCCATCTACTAGTGAGAGTCAATTATCTATGGCTGATGTTACCATCAATGATATCCTCGGAGAAGACGAGATAAGGATGTGTAAAGAACTCAGGTGTGCATATATGATGTCGTCATGAACCAATACAGAGGTAAATTGGCGGCTGTCAGGTTCATGGTGCCGATGATCCGTTGCAAATGTTTCTTCCTCCCCAGTCCACATGCATCATGAGCCTATGTTTTTTTTATGTTTATCTTACATGTGATCTCGTCTAATATATTCAACGGTGATTGTTGTAGTGATGGAACCTAGTTTGACAGTTTCATGGGGCTAGATAGTGAGATCTGGATAGAGTTGTGTTTGGCAAGATGGTGAGTTACTATTATGTATGGATGTTTAGATAGTGGTAGTTGTGTTGTGTGGCTGGAATAGATTGGCAGTTAGTGAGAACATTAAATCTAACCAGTTGTTCATGCTCCATCCTTGACGGCCTTCATGGCTGTTGAGTCCACCAGATAAAGTATTTTTGGGATAGTACATATAAGGGCTGCCACGATGTAGTTACTTGAAACGGGACCAACGTTCTTGTCGTGAGTCCGTCAATGCTGAGAGAAAGCGATGACATGATAAGTCACTTTTTCTGAACTCGGATGCTAGCCCGACACGAGGCAGATGGTCTCCTAACTTCCGAGGAGCTAACCTACGGACGCAAATGCATCCACACTCAAAAAGTAGCTTTAAGGCTTGGCGACTATCGATAAGAAGAAAGTGAGATTTCGATGTGGCTGCATTCCACTACGCTAGGCGACTCGGCTCTCGAAGGACATAATTCTCCCGATTGTGGTTCCCATGGGCAATGGGTTAGTGTTAGTCTGGGATCAGCACTGTCTGGGAACTGGAGCACAGGTTTCTGCCGTCGTGCCGTTCCACAACGTGAAGCGGCCTGAGCTCCCGAGTAATGAAGAGCTTGATCTTCGGATGTTTTGTGTCCAGCGCTAGCGTGGGAAAATTAGACTGCTCAGTATTAGGAACTTATTTCTGGCTGTTACGATCATTTTCATTTTCTCCTTTGTCTAGTATTTTCGCAAGGGAACTTGAATCACTTTCAACTCCGCTGTGATTGGGAGACATGTTCTATTACTGAAATTTTACGGGTGATAAACTCATTGAGAAGAATGTCAACTGCATACGTCGTCTGTGTCTTTTCCCACCTGCTGATTACTTATCAAGTATACTTTGTCTGAGTGTGCCATCACCTACGTTACTCTTGTGTTTCAATTCTGAACTTTCCACGACTGTTATTACCCATATGAAATTGATCAAATAATGGAGCGTTGTCTTGGATGTAAGGGACAGGCTAGGGACTACCAACAGATCGCACAAGATGAATCCATTGGGATATTCATGTGTGCTACAGCAGCAAGCTTGTCAGTGAGAATGGTAACGAATGACCCTGCCAACAGAACGCATGATCGTGTTCAAGCATGATTCGGAATTGTTGTGGGATGCAAAGCGTGTCACATTTATTAATGGGTCTACTTTGTACTTCTATATCTGGTTGAACAAATAGTTAAATGAATATTGCAACTAAATCAGTGTTTAGATTGCATCGAGAACATGAATGTAAATTTAAAAAATCAAAAACTTCAATGGGAATGTTGTACTCATTGAATCAAGGATTAACCGACGGCGATTGATTCCTTTTCAGAAGACATACCATGAGGTGATCAAATTCCAATTCGAGTCAAACTTTCTGAAAGAACTTACGGTTTTACGGACACAAGAAGCTGTGGCAAAGACTAAGAAGTGGTGGGAGATGGTCAATAGAACCAATTCGGTGGTTGTTATGTTCTCTTGTCGGGAAGTTTACCAAGCCCCCGACAAAAGACCGTGGTTGCCTCTTGAACTCACGCACAGCCGTAAGTTCCGAAAAACCCTTGTAGATTAGTGAGAGGCGATAGGAAGGTGTGAAAGTAGGTGACAAATGGAAGAGCTATCGACTGGAAAGCACTAGGCAGTGGGTCGGCTCATTGCGCCGAATACAATCCGGCGCTTGAGATTCGGTTTTCGGCAGTGTGCTGTTGTATACCAGTATGTCAAGACGAATAACATGGTAAAACATAGTATGAATGAAGATCGCCCAATCCGGTACGGATCCAGTTCGTCGTCTGTAAGTAGCACAAAGACGGATTGAGTGGATAGAGGTACTCTGAGACTTCTGGGAAAATGTGATCCGATATGGTCGTCTGGGCAGGAGTAGGAACGGTGGCCTGACACATAAAACATAGATCCGACTTGTGGTTGTAGGTACTCAAGACGAGTCGTTGAGGACGATGCTGCAAAATTGGACTATCATTGCTCCACGTAAGACACACTCGGATGTAATGGCGAGATCTGGGAGAAAACCACAATCCATTCTCAAAATTACCCTAGGAAGGGTGAGAGCAATCAGAGGAGACAAAAATATATCGGGTGAAGGAGGAAAGCAGCGATTAAGTGGCGTCCTGGGCCAGAGAGGTGTTCGAGTGGGTGAGATTGACATGGGTAAAGTTAAGAACCCTGGACACTTAGTTCATGAATAACGACAACCCCAATACATTGACATGGGGATTTCGAGCCCGCAACAAAGGTTAGGCTCAGTCCACGGTGTGGAAAGAGTCCAAGACAAGTACTCCTAAACGTAGGAAACTCGTTGTAAGTCCGGTGAAATAGGAGCAGTGGGTAATCTTCAATCACAAGAGAGCCACTGATGTGAACAGACGTTGAATCGGTGATATGGTGGGACTCTCGAGAGAGCATGATGCAGAAGAATCTCGCGGGCAATACGATCGGTGGATCCATCTTCTTAGAAAAGCCAGTCAGATTGTGGAACAAAAAGTTATCTGGTAGACGATTTTTCTTCGATGAATGACTCATGTGTATCCCAGCTGAGTAGTTCCAGGACGCTTTGAGACGACAGAAATGGTTAAAGATTAGAGCTTCCGGCATGTCGATTATTTGTCAGCACTGAACTTGGCTTCTCGTACTGTTCTAGCAGACGATCCACATGCTCGATGTACTCAGAGGGGTGGAACGAGGGCTCGAGAGAATGAGAAAAGGACATGTTCCTGTTGGCGGGAGAGATCGGGGCGGGCAGATAACAATGGTCGTAGATTTTTCATGTACAAAAATTCCGATCAATCTCCAAAAATATCCAACGGGATCGGGCTTGCATTCCTCTTGGCAAACATGACAAAGATTCTGGAACGAAAAAAAAAACTGGTAGATAATTAAAAGAAAAGCCTCTAAGAGCTGCAACTACGTTTTACTGAGCCAATTGGCTGTAACTCGGTGTTGGACAGATATATTACATAATCATTGTTTGGCAACACGCACTTCATCACCGAGCAACACCGAGCAATACCTCTATGCCGATTAAACACTTCGAAAGTAAGGATACACGAAAAGACATTAATCATACTATTGAATTTCTCTCATCAGATTTCCTCCTGGAACGTAAACATTTGCAGTCACTTCAGCTCAATGTTCTCTCCGAATCGCGTCTCGGTATAGACGCTGCCTACTATCTTCAGCAGCTTCTTGAGAACCCCAGCTCTAAGGAGCCCCTTCTTGCTGCAACAGGTGGTCTCCCGCTGGCTCTTGCTCAGCGTATTGAAGCTGACCTGCGGGTCCTCGAAAAATTACATATCAAGCCCGTCTTCGTTTTCCCAGGTCTGCAGCCGAACAAGAAATGGCGCCAAAGTCACCATTACGAATACACAGAGGCATGTAGAGATCGGAGAGACGCGTGGACAAAGTATGAGAGTGGTCAAGAGGACGCCGCAACCAAGCTTTTTGAAGGTCGACATGGACTCGCCCAGTGGGATTTATGGCGTATGGTGCTGAGGATTTTCAGAAACAGAAATGTCGAGTTTATCATTGCACCATATGTTGCTTGGGCCCAGGTCTGTTATCTACAAACACTTAACATTCAGGAAGATATCGATCTCATATGCCATAGTTGATCTATCTCCTACGCCATTCCAAGGCTTACATTCACTCCATTTATGGCCCCACAGAAACGATGCTCTATCCTGGTGTGGACAAAGTCATTACTCAACTCGACTTTACCGCCAGCCCACCAACTTTCCAATATGCGTCAAAACGGACAATTACACAAGAGCTGGCCATCTCTGAAGACCAGTTCCTTGACATTGGAATTCTTTTAGGATTTGACCAATCCCCTCCTTTTCCACCCTCCGTACATGAGCAAGCCCTCAAAGCTACCGTTGATATGGTCAAATACTACAAGTCGGGGCACTTGGCTGTTTCAGCATTTTCCGAACACCCTGCCGTGAAAGCTATGCAATATAATGACCATTTTGCCCGTACTCGAACCATGATTAGATGTTCTCTCGTCCTCAATTCCGAAGGTGCTGTCCAACCCTTACCCCTTGCCATTACGGGCTCGACATCCAGCACCAGCGGTTCTGGAGGGCATCACAATCATCTGACTGCGGCGGATATTCCTGTTGATCTCCAGGACATTTTTACTCATCGCCTTCCGGACGAAGTTTATTTTTACCTTTCCCGAGGGCTCATGGGTCCTCAAGCTCTCATTTGGCTCACCACGGGTCAGATTATTGAGAGTCCGCCATTAGATAATGGAGAGACGAGCGAATATAAGCGGTTTGTAAAGGAGGTAATAACAGATGGGCAGACAGGTCCACGTGCGATGACATTGGCGATGTTGACTAGTGTGATGCATAATTTCTGGTCCAAGAAACAAGTTTCTGGATATTTCTGGTTTGATCAGCCTACTCCTCACGGACAAAAGGCAATTTCGCACAATTTACCGCAAACGACTCAGTTAGCAGAGCGAGTGACGGGGTGGACTGTTCCCTACCCGATTGTAGAAGACGAGTTGAGGAGGCAGAATGTAAGTTACATCACATATGCTAACTCATTCATTTTTTTAAAGATTTTTTGGACTGGCTTAGTCGTCAACGATTGATTTCGCGTTGTGTTTGGGGGCTACTTCGACTGAAAAGTTTGCACAACGCACCAAAGTCAAACCGAATACTCCCCTTGAAAAGAAAGATGAAATGGTTGCTAATGTGAT
>Ga0153952_1000043_pt1 | contig 29180 bp, 26 predicted proteins | sample TSNJ036MetaG_FD_104746 | JGI IMG/M metagenome (GOLD analysis project Ga0153952, IMG submission 104746) | Attine ant fungus gardens microbial communities from New Jersey, USA - TSNJ036 MetaG | ecosystem: Host-associated > Fungi > Mycelium > Unclassified | place: USA: New Jersey, Wharton State... | reverse complement strand
ATCGCGGGGCAGTTCCCTTGTAAACAATGGAGCGTTTACGTCCCGCAGTACCACATGGGTATCGTCAAAGGAATAAATCTCATATTCGTCCGTGCCGAGATATACCGAAACGCCAAGCTGAAGATCGTACACGGCGGCTTCATCAGCGGGGACGGCAGACGGCTCCGGCACTTTCGGCGCAGGGGCAGCCATTTCTTTTTCGGCTGGTTTGGCAGGGGTGAACAGTGAAAACGTGCCGTTTTGGTAGGCGGTCAAGTCCTCAAAGGCTTTCCGCATACGCTCATAATTACGGTCAAAGTCGGCGGTATTGTCGAGTATCGCCGCCATTTGGGATAGTATCTCCGCGACGCGCTCCGGCTCGTCAAGCTGCGGCCGGACGATTTTTACGGCGTCCGGGTAATCTGTTTTATATGGGAACGGACGCGGCAAGTCCTCCGGCTGGTACGGATAAAATGCGACGATTTCCCTCGCCAGCGTGACCTTTTCATATTCGGGGATATAGTCAAGTTCACGCTGGCTCATATATCGTCCGTCAGCGATAAGCTCGTCAATCCTCTTTGCAACCTTCGGCCATGACAGAATTACCTTGTCGTAGGGCATATGGTTGTTTTCGCGGCTATACGCTATACCTTTGCCGTCGTGCCACTCATTAAACCCTGTGCGGCTCCCGCCGCCAGTGCCTTTATGATGCCTTAAAAAATCAGCCTTTTCTTTCGTGGTATGCTCCCCAAGAAAATAAGCGTATATATCCAGCTTGCTCGTGTTCATCGGTGCGCCGTCACCGATCAGCACACGGTCAACCTCGTCCTGCGTGATAAAGGCCGGACGCGCAGTAGATACCGATTCGTCGGCGGTGAACACAAGCGGCTCCCTTTGCAAATCCTCAAGCCCGGTCAGCGCCGCTCGCATATGGTCGGCGGAAAAGCGGAAACGCAATAATTCGGGATTTTGTGCAAAATCGGCTGAAAACGCCTGTAATCCGGCAAGGATTTTATCGCGCTGCTCCGGCTGTGCCACAAGCTCCGCAATCCGCGCCGTGCTGTCCGGGAAACCGCCCTTAAACAGTTCTTCAGGTAAAAAAGAAAACTCATACCCGTCCGCAAGGTCTTGGTGGGTGTACCACAAATGGTCAGCCAGCGCCTTAATCTCGTTGCCGTCCACCTTGTCCAGTTCGCTTTGGGGCATAAACCGTCCCATATCAAGCAATTCACGGATTCGATGTGCCGCCTGCTCCCATGTGATAAGAGAAGCGTCGGCGGTTAGAACGGTGTCGCCCACGGCGATACGGATTCCTTTTTCCTCAAACCATACCGATACATGATTGTCGCTGAATATGAAACCTTTGCCAGTATTTCCGTATCTTCTGTATTCCTTCTGCAAAAAATCGGCGTTCGCGGCGGTCATGTGGTCTTTTTTGAAATACGCCACAATGCGTAGTGTGCTGTTTTCCTCATTGCCACCACTGGTTAGCACCTCGTCAATGATTTGCTGAGAAATAGAAAAAGCGGAGGATTTTAATTCCTCCGCTTCGCCCATCAGGGTTAATTGCTTGTATTCTGTTGGCAGGGGTTTTATGCGTATATCAGGTCGCTGAGTATCGTTTCCTCCGCTGCCTGCCTGATGTTGTTCATCAAGCCTACCCACTGCATTTGATTCTCGGCTTTCATCTGTTCCGTCACGCCCTGCGCCGCCGCCATCTGTGCGGTCAACTGTTCCATCCGCTCGTTGGCTGTCTGTTCGATCTCCATCAGGTGTTCGTTCAGTGTTCCCGCCGTCAGCAGATTCACGAACAATATCCTGCGATTCTGTTTCAGGTATTTCTTTCGGAGTAATGCGTACTTGCCAAGGACTACGGGCGGTTCCTCCGGCACGGTCAGGTTGGGTACTCTGTAATCGCCCTCCATCCGATATGTCAACGCTTCCATGTTCAACGCTCCTTTCGCTGTTATCTTTGATTATATTATCGCCGGACTGCGGTGTCTTTGCAAATGTGCGATTTGTTTTTCGTTCCTGCTTTTGCAGATTTATCACGGTGGCCGATATTTCCCGCAAACAGGTTTCCGCAATGTCACTGCTTGCCATACCAAGAGCATTGATTGTTTGACGGGTATTAAAATCCGTGATGTGTCGGAAATCCTCAAAATCAAGATAATCGTCCGCGTCGATACCGCAACGGGTCAGCAGCATATATGCAACGCTGTTGCGGAGCGCCGTCTGATATGCCACTTCTACATTGAGGTCGTCCAGTTCTTCTAAAAAGCTGTCCTCGCGGCAGTACATGAGTTCATTCAGATAGTCGGTGAGATTATCGTCCACGGCGTTTTTTGCTGCCGAGAGGATGGCGTTCGCTAAATCGGATTTATCTTCAAGCTCACCGAAAGAATTTTCAAGGCTTTCAATGACTTCCGATTCGTACCGTGATTCCATTCTCCAAATAGGGACGGGGCGGGAAAAGCGGCTCTCATGGGTGTCGGAAATATCAAAGTAATGTTTTAGCCGGGATTTGCCGTTATGCTCATCGTCAAAGACGGCGATTCCTGTCGCGCCTTTATTTACCCACCGTCCAAACTGTTTATTCCATTTCTCTATTTCCAATACCGCCGTTGCGTCGGGGCGTTGAGCATAGATCAGGATTTGCTCGTCAAAGCGGCATTTGTAGTTGCAGCAGGCGGAGCGCATGAACGCTGTCCACGCGGCCGGGGTATTCGTTACCCTTTGCAGGGTGGATTCATACGCTCCTGTGATAAGCTGGTATTTTGTCATGGTTCATGCCTCCTTTCACCGTTCAGGGTCATTCTTTTTCGGCTGGTTTTGCAGCCGGGGCTTGCCGTTTTGGTCATAGTTCCACGGCTTGGCGGCGGGGACGTTCCAGCCTAACAAACTCCCGGCTAACATTGCTTCCTCCTGTGCGCGGGTTACGCCAAGCAGCGTGTTTTTCGCTGTGGCGATTTGGCGGTTCATAACGGGGTCAGAAGTGGATTCCCCCTGCGGAAAGTAGCCTTTTTCGCCCATGACAATAAGAATGAGGTCGCCTGAATGCGGCATGACACTGAAACAATCATTTGGCAGTTCATGTTTTCCCGCCAGTTCGGGCAGAAGATAACGGTTGTCATAAGCGAAACAATAAATATCATAAGTGCCTTGATGTGGATTGAGGCGAATATAAAAGCTGTAATCCAGCGTCGCTATTTTGAAACACGTCATAGACGGGTGCGCCGCGCAAAAAGCCAAATGGTTATCGCGGGAAGCAAAGGGCGGCTTTTCTCCGTCATCGCGCAAGGAATTGATAAGCTCATCAAATTTATACTTAAAATCAGAGCTTTTCAAATGCGCCTGACTGTCAAACCATGTGGTGTGAAACTCTTTACCACTGCGCCCAAAATCAGCGCGTAAATACCCGATAGCGCCACAACGCTCGGCGGCTTCGCCGCTTAATCGAAAGCAAAAACGGATTTCTTCTTTTTCGGCAAGTAATAACTCATACGCCATTGCTGGATTCCTCCTTTTTCTTGTTTTTCAATATCTCCATATCGTCAATGATTTTTAACATACAAAAACCGCAAAAGCCAGTTTCGCGGTTTCGGTAGGGACAGGTGGCACAATAATAAACACGCCCGTCACTTATTCTGATTATTCTGTTGTTCATGCGCCGTCACCTGCTGTCCCTGTCCGGCTTGTTTTTCGGCTTGTTTGTATCATGCCGATAATTAACGATACAGCCAGTACATTTGTTATGGCTGGCGTATTCTCTCGCCTGTTGTAAAACTTTATCTAATGGATAATGCTCGTTCTGTGGACTTTGAAAAACTTCAAAATGTCCACATTTCATTTGGGTGCAATAAACCATGTTCCAAGCAAAGCTGTAATTTCGCGCTTTTAACTCCCGCCATTTGTCGGCTTCCGCTTGACAAGTGGAATTTTGAATAAGCGTGTCGTAGTCGGGTAAATATGTGCCGTCTGCCTTTTTGGGCATCACCTGATAATTGATTTTATCGTTCATCTCGCGTCACCTCTGTCCTTGTTTTTTTGTCTTGAAAAAGAGTGATTTATTTCCCTCTTTATTTCAGACGGTTTTTTCTTATTTTCAATTTTAGTAATACACATGGGCTGTCCCACTGTGCTGTGGTTTTTTATAGCCGTTTCAAATATCTTTTCATCACGATATAAATTAGCTTTATATGGTATACCTCGCTCAGTTAAAAAATCTATCCGTCCGATAACAGGTAAATCACCATATCCGATTATTTCAGGACATTTACTTTGTTCAATGGCATATAAGCCTTTATCAAAATTTATAATCTCATTCCGATTTTTGGCTAAATACATATCATCATGGTACGGAGCAAGATAAACAGGGAAACCGAGGTCAAACAACTCTAATGCTTTGTAAGGATCAAGGGTATATATTTCAAAAAGTTTTATTTCATCCTCGCAAACCTTATATTTATCTTGAAGAATCAAAACCCTTATACCACTTGCTACTGTTTGCCAATCAAGACATTCAAGATGAATGATTTGATTATCGTCACGGTATCGAAAATGCAATCCGGCATTATCGTAATGGAAATCATACGGTATAAAGGGTAAATGATGGTCGAGTGTAGCGCCAAAACCGAAAGTATAGCTTTCTCTCAGATAATTGGCGAAATCTATATTACTTGGTTTGTGGGTCATATAATGACATTGAACATAAACATTGCTTGCGACTATTCTTTCGCCTATTGTATCGTAAAAGCCTAATCTTAAAACAAGACTTATAACTTCATCTCTGTTTTGAGGTTTCATGTGCATAACCTACCTTTCATCTATACTTGTTTTTCAATGATAGAGCAATCATCTTGCGTCGCCCTTATCTTTCTTATCTTTATTCGGCTGTGTCGTGTCTTTTTCGGCTTGTAAAACAGCCAGCTTTTTGACCGCCCAATCGGGCATACATTCCGGCTTGACCTCGCCTAAAATTTCATGGCGGCGTACATATCCTTCGTGACCGTCTGAAAGGCGCTTATAATAGACTTTTGTGCCGATAGGATTCGGCAATGCACCGTTGCCGCCAGTTATCAATATAATCTTGACTGGCGAAATTGATCGTTCAGATAGTGCACCAAGAATAAAAACTCCTCCTTATTTATTCATGAAGTACGAATAAACTCAACTCATTTCAGATAGTACGTAACGTACTGTTTGTAAAAGACTAAGAATTTGACATTGAATCATCCGATATTTCATGGTATAATAATTTTGCTTTTACTTGTATGCAGGATAGGGCAACGCTGAGGAGCGACCTGAGCGGCATACAAGGTTTGGCAACAGGGACGATACTTTGGTGTCGTTCTTGCTTTGTCCTTGTTGGAAAACAAAAGCGATAAACCTCGGGGTCTGGGGCAGCGCCCCAACTGCCTTTCTGTCGCAGTTACGTTTAACAATATGATTTTGCACCAAAAATCAATAACAACAAATACTTCTTATCTTTAATAAAACAGGCATTCAGAAATTGTTTCAACCATCTGAATGCCTGTTTATAATACAAGATTATTATTTTTGTGCTTCTATATTAAAAGTAATTTATATAACAAAATGTCCAATTTCGTCATTTGCTGAAATTGGACATTTTAAATGATTTCAGGTACTGTGAAAGATCATGCGTCGGAACTATCAATGCTTGCTTTATCCTTTTTCTCAAACATTTTACTGTGGTCTTTGCCTCCGCAGAGATGAATCGTTCCGTCATATGCGTCCATTTTGGTTGTTTCAGCCGCATATTTTTCATCTGCTTCGGCTTGTGTCAATGTACCTGCTGTCACGGCTGCGTCAAGCTTTGATTTTGTTTCCGCCAAATAAGCTGTTTTAAATTCGTCCACTTTACCGGCTGCTACAAGCAAGTCGCCAATCTTACCGCTTTTTACTGATTCCTTGATTTCATCTTCGGTTTTACCAAGCACTGAAGCGGCTACCTTAATTACATTTACATTCGTTGAATCTTTAGCCTCTCCACCTTTGTCTTTTCCGCCTTTTGATAATTCAGTGGAGCCATCCCACGCGGCTATTTCAGCTTGCTTGGAGGCGTATTTTTCATCTGTCTCGGCTTGCGTCAATGTGCCTGCTGTAACAGCCGCGTCCAGTTTGGTTTTAAGCTCTGCCAAATAAGCAGTCTTAAAAGCGTCAAGCTTTCCGGCATCGGTAAGCTGTTGATATAAGGATAAGCCCGATTTTACGGCCTCTTTGATTTCATCCTCGGTTTTGCCTAAAACGGAAGCGGCAATGCCGGTTGCGCTGACATGAACGCTGTCCTTTGGCTTTGTTTTTTCTGAGGTGCTGTTGGCGCTTGATCTATTGGATGAATCCGCGGCGGATGTGTCGGTATTTGATGACGCTGCAAAAACAGTCAATCCCGCACCCAAAACCAATACCGCGCTCACACAACATAAAACAATTAGTTTTAATGGTCTTTTCAAACCATCATCTCCTTATTTGATAAATTGGTTTATTGGATTTACATTTGCATCAAGCATTACTTCCACATTGGATTCACCTCCTTCCGTGGTGTCTTTTGTTTTACCGGCCGGGTCTGTTACCGCCTTGATTGCCGCCACCCTGCTGACCATCCATACCTCCACTGGTGCCGATCGTCGCGGTCGCAGTGCCGACCAATGTGCCGTTCACGTATACGCTGTACGATTCACCGGTTTTTATATCCGGCGAGCTGACCAGCACGGAAGAATAGCTTTTTTGCGGGGTATAGCTTACCAATACGGTACCGCTCGAAGATTTTACGGTTATGGCCGCGCCCGCTGCTTGTGATTGGACGCTCAATTTTATAGTTGGCTGCGTAGAGCTGGTGCTTACGTTTCCGGCTGCCACGGCGCTTGTGCCAACAAGGGTTCCTCCATTTATGCTGAAGCCCCTTTCGGTGTCTATCGCTTCGTCGCTGGCGGAGGTCGGACCGTCCACATAGAGCGTGCCGCCCGTCATCACGGCGCTGCCGTTGGAATCGATGCCGTCGCCGCTGGCGTTGACATAGATATCGCCGCCGCTGATGGTTAAAAGCCCGGATGAACTGCACACATTGATTCCGTCATCGGTGGCGTAAACGTTGATTTTCCCTCCGTTCAGGTTAATGAACGCTCCTTCAATACCCTCATAACTGTTCTTAATGTCGATGGTCCCGTTATTTATTGTTACCGTACCGTCGGCGTGTATGCCGTCATCACCGCTCTGCAAAGTGAATGTGCCGCCGTTTATAGTGATATCACCGTTGCAGTGAACGGAATCGTCATAAGCTGAAATAGTGAATGTTCCGCCGTTAATGATAATGATTTTGTCACTCTTTAACCCTTTATAGCTTCCTGTGGTGGGGTTGGTCCCCGATACGACCCCGTCGTTGTTCGTAGCATGGGAACCTCTCTTCAAGCTTCCGCCCGGCCAGCCGCCGCCTGTAGTTATAGTGAATGTCCCGCCGTCGATCTGCAATGTAGTATAAGCCTGTATGCCGTCGTTGTATGCCGAAATGTTAAATGTTCCACCTTTTATAAGAACCCAGCCTTTATTTGCATCGGTATCGTTTGTGGACTTTATACCGTCCCCGTCACTTGTTGTAAGGTTAAACTTACCGTCTATGATTGTTACGGAATCTTTGCCGCGAATCGCGACATTAACGGATTTCACGGTAATATTCCCACTCGCTATAACTAGGTCATCCTTTGTAGCGATCCCATGGTTGAACTTGCCGTTAACCGTAAGCGCGCCTTTGCCATTGATAGAAAGGTCGCATTTGCTGAAAATGGCGGCGTTCGGCTCTTCTTTTTCAGCGTCGGCGTATGTGTAGGACTCTACGTCGGTAATGGTGTTAGTTGTACCTTCAGCGAGGATCACAACCAGCTTTCTGGCTTTCGAGACATAAATTGCGGCGTTTTTGTCAGCCGTTATATCCACACCATTCAACACCAGTCGCACAAGGTCGTCTTTTGTTGCGTTGATGATAATCTGTCCTTTGGTCAGCGTGCCGCTTACCACATAGGTTCCCGCCGCGGTAATTGTTACCGTCCCACCTGTTACCGCAGCGCCACTGCCGGACACAGCAGCTGTTGTACCGGTCAGGGTGATTATTGTGGAAGTGGAAGTATCCCATGAGCTGTCTGAATCCTCGTCTTCATACTTTTCAGCGATGCTTACATTTACAGTATCAGTTTCGCTTTTTACAGTATTGCTTTGATTACTGCTGTCACTCGTATTGTTCTGATTATTTGTACTACAGCCTGCTATCAGTAAAATCATAGCAACCGAAATAAATAATTCAGTTAATTTTAAAAAATAATGGTTTTTCATTATAATCCATCCTTTCGATTGCAAAATATAATTTAAAATTCACTTTGCGGTGGGTCGAGGACTAAAGTGATATTAAGGTTACCGTTCCGGCATCGCAGGTCGTCGATAAGCTCTTTTTCATCGACATTGTCTTTGCTGGTTATCACATATTGCAGCTCATATAAGCTGCCCAGCTCGGCGGTCCGGAGTTGCAGGAGCCTGTAATATTTGGTATATTTATTCAAAATACCATCAAAAGCATTCTGGTAGTCAAGGTTTTCAGGAATGGTGATTTTCAAAAGCTTTTGCGTTGCGTCCGGATGTCCGAATTTTAACAGCTCAAGAACTATCATAACCGCGCACAGAATAACAGCCACAATAACTCCGTATACAATGTAGCCCATACCGCAGGAAAGCCCTACCGCCATTGTAAACAGGACGCAGGTGATGTCTTTTGCGTCGCCGAGTGCGCTCCGGAAGCGGATAATGGAAAAGGCTCCCGCCAAACTGAACGCCCTTGCCACCGAATTACCCACCAGTAAAATAATAATAGTGATAACAGCCGGAAGGACGACAAGCGTGAGCGCAAAGCTTTGGGACGGTGTCCGGGTCTTATGCGTTTTCATATACGTGGCGCTGATCATCAAGCCTAAAACAAGCGCTACCCCGATTGACAACAACAAGTTCCCAATTGTGAAATTTGTGTCGCTGGTGACTGTGTCAAAAATTGATTCAAACATTTTCTTTTCCTCCTATATTATTGCCGATTATAAAACCTCCAAAAAATCAAGCAAAAAGCTTTCATATATGGGTTTTTGCGCGGAATTTTTGGTAAGGTTTTAATGAGGGGATAATACTATGCCGGTAAATTTATTCCGGAATGGTTCGGGACCGGCACATAAATAATACTTTCTTCCGGAACATTTTGTGTAAGTGAATTTTTATACTCCGAGCCATATTTTGAATAGCTCGACGAATATACACTGTATTCGGAGAGCAAACGGGTCAGCCAAACCGGTATGCTTTGCGCGGTCTTGATCTCCATGACCCACCTGCCGGGTTTCAATTGACTTTCGCCGTACACGCCGGATTCCAGCCGGAGATCGGTCCGCCGTGTTGTGATCGCGGTATCGAATGATATCCTTAAATCGGAATTTCCCTCTTCAAAATATGCCCTGCGTTCATATGACACATATGACATTGGTTTTAATTGATACCGCTCTATAATATACTGCACCTCTCCAAGCACCTGCCGGTTCATGTAGGGCTGCATATCGGGCAGCTCGGCGGTCCGAACAAACTCATAGGCCTCATGCGGCTTCATCGCGCTTCTTCTTTTATTGACAAGCCCGCGGAATTTTTTCTTGATTTCCATATACACTTGGGATTCGGCGCTGGGTGTGCCGTAAGAACGCAGCCGCAGCTTTTCCTTATACACCGGTTTTTTAATGGACGTACGGATCAGGTAGCTGTCGTCGGTGTCATAATAGATATTGCAGACTGAATACGTTTCCTGCTGCCTGTTATACTCGTCCGGTTCCATATAATCCGATAGCCGCAGTTTTAATTTTTCATAAGTGCCGGAATCGATTATATATTCTTTTTCGTGCCTGTTAAAAACTTCAATTGCCATGATATTCATCTCCTTTGCTTTCTATGGTCTTAGTATATACAGCTTTTGTGTAAGCAGTTTGATACGAAAGGTCAAGTTTTGTGAAAATGGGCGAAAAAAATCCTCACCTAAATTAGTGAGGATTTAAGCTGTTTTCTATTATTTTTGTTTGCTATCTTATCAGTCGTGTTTCTTCTCTTATATAAAATTTGCCTCTGATCCTTTATGCACAGTTTACTCGTCCGCTTTTTCCTGATGTATCTCCAGTGAATATCCGTCGCTGATACAGGTAACTATCCCGTTTGTTGTAAAATAAACCTCGGCGCCGGCTTGCTCAAGGGCCGCCGCCGTTTCATCAGAGGCAGGTTCGTCGTCCGAACAGGTGATAACGGCATAATCCGGAGATACCGCCTCGAAAAACGCCTCGCTTCGCTTATTGAAATCGCCGTGATGCGGCACCTTTAAGAAATCATGCTTTATATTTTCCATAGCAAGCAGTTCCTTGAGCCGGTCGGCCATGGCGTCGCCCGCAAAAAGAAAGCTTTTTTCACCATGCCGTACGCTGATGACGAGGGAAAAATTATTGACATTATCATACTCTGTTTTTTCGGAAGGATAGATGTCAAATGAAACAGCATCCAGTGTAAAGCTCAGAGTCTCATGAAGCGAAACCGGCGTTATACCCGCTTTGCCGAGCGCCTTCAAATAGCCCGTGTATTGAGTACTCTCTTCCTCGTAATCCGGCTGGATGACATTTTGAACCGTCATGAGGCGCAGAACCGTATCCGCGCCGCCTACATGATCCTTGTCGAAGTGGGTAATAATCAGGTAATCAATCGTATCGACTCCCTGCTCATGCAGCGCTTGCACAATGATGTCGCCATCCTCGTCATAACCGGTATCAATCAGAACCGTGTGATGCGCGGTTTTAAGGATGATTGCATCCGCCTTGCCTATATCCAAAACAGTGATTTCCAGCGTTCCGTAATCTGTTTTAGATGAGCAAGAACATAGAATAGCTGCAAGGCATACAGATATGACGAGCAATATGATAATAATTTTCTTCAACTGTTATCACCTTCCGGAATCCCGATCCATTTTAATTAAAAACAACCTGTACAACTGCTCCGCCGCTTCCTAAAGTTACCTGTATCGTGCTATCGGTATATTCAGTCGTTTTCCCACTCGCGGTATCAGTCACAATAAATTTTACAAATGTGTGTCCGTCAAGCGCGACAGCGGTAAATGTTTGAGTGGTTCCCGCAAAATAACTGCCGCTCCACGAGGAAGCGTCGGTTACACCTCTCGTTCCGGCTGTAATATCAGTGTCGTTGATGCGGATGTACCCTTGCCCGTTATTGGTATTCAAAGTCACGGTTACTATGTCAGACAGGGAAAATCTGCTCTGTAAAAAGCCCTGCATATAGCCTGTGCGTTCCTGCGCGAATTGGATCATCTTATTGATACTTGCTTCCCACGAGCTGACGCTGGACACCGAGCTTGGATAGCGGTTGGCCTGCTCTGAAATGGCCGGTTCGATTTCCGCTTTCATCGCGTTGATGGCGGCGACTACTGTGTCCGTATCGTAATTGGTATTCATAATATCGCAAAAACGGTTAATGAATTTCGCTTTGAACTCCTCATTTTCCAAAAGCTTCCTGAAGAACAGCGTGCTCTCGGCGGATGTGAAGCCCATGCCACCGCCCTGACCGCCGCCTGTGGATGAAGAACTTTCATTGAGCGCGTGCAGCAGGGTGTTGTTCGACTGGGTTGTTTGTAAGCCAAAGCCCCAGTCCATGTCCTTGATGACCCAGCGGAATCTGCCGTCCATATACCAAACCGCCGTACTGTCATAACCGCCGTTATCGGTTTTATACCGCCAGAACACGTTGTTATTGCCCGGCCAGTCCGTGTTGCCGGAATAAATATTGGTGATATAATAGTCGATAAAATTATCGACATCCAGATATTCCTGAGCCTTTTTATAATTCTCATCGCTTGTCAGGGAATTGTTGTTAAAGAAGCTCCGCATTTCATTGTAAAACGCAAGATCGCTTTCGTCCCCTTCGTTGACTTCGGGCGTGCTGCTATTGGACGAAATTTCCAGAATAGCTACTTTATCCTTATCAATATCGTAATGATTCGCGAAATAGTAATTGTCATAGCGCTCCCGGATATTGTATATGCCCCAAAATTCACCATTAACAAAGGCGATACAAGGGCGGGACGCCTGTGTATCCACGTTCAGATCACTGACCAGCGACTGCATCAGCGCGTCCCGGAACAGCGAGCCGGAATTATCGTTGCCGCTTGAGCGCAGGATGATCCGCTTGAAAGAAGTAAGAATGTCGTCGCTGTAGGAAGTGGTCAGCCCTTCGAACAGCTCATAATCAATGGACTTGTTTTCTTCGTCATAGCTGGATCTCGCATAAAAGCGCAGGGCTTTCTGTGCTAACGAGCGGGTAGTGCCGCCGTTGATACGAACCCCCATACTTTGGGAAATGACAGATGTACCGTCCGCCTCGAACATTTCAAAATAAACCGCGCGTTCCCAATCCGAGCCGGATTGGTTGTAATTGGCATAGATTCCTGTTGAGCTGTCATAGAAGTTATCCGCATCGGTAACAATGGAGACAAACGGCAAACTGCCGTAACGGGTGAAGATATCCTCGCTGACAAAGTAGGACTGGGCGGAAATATTGGACAGCATTTCTCCGCTCGCTGAAAACACCGCCGCTTTGACCACGGTTCCCTTGAACACATTTTCAGCGGGCGCAGATGAGGTACTATTTCCACCACCCGCGGCAAGCGCTAATATATTTTCTTCTGTTATATCCTGGGTGGCTGCATTCGGTCTTATCTTTCCGCCGTTATCATTGCCGTCGTCGTTATTAGGCCCATCCCCTCCGCCGGGCAGACCACCACTTGATCCGCTTATAACAATTGCGGAAAGCAGGTTGTCCTCGCCGGTTCTGTCGGCAATGGTTAATTCCTTAGTATACTGGGTCGATTCGCTTGTGGGATCACTTCCGTCCAGAGTATAGCGTATGACTCCGTTTTCAATATTAGTTGAAAGCTGTAACGAAAACTCCTGTTCATACAAGCCTCCGGATTTGGAAAAAACCACGCTGCCGTCATTGCTGACGTAGCTTTGGCTTGATGTGTCAGTGCTGTTACTATTTTCTGACTTTTTGTCACATCCCACAAGGGATAAAACAAAAACAGCCGCCATACAAACGGCGATATATCGATTAATGATTCGATTCATAATGCAAGCCTCCAGTTTCTTTAATTGCCTTAGTATATACGATTTGTGTGACGGCAGTTTGATACGAAAAGCCAGGTTTTGTGAAAATGAGCGAAAAAGCCTCACCTGAAATCAAGTGAGGCTTTAAGCTGTTTTCTATTTAGGAACGCAAGGTTCCCGGCCCCCGTTCGAAATCTCTGATTTCGGTAACGGGTGGGGTTCTTATTTTTTAAGTTCAAACCAGAACGTACTGCCGATTCCGACTGTGCTTTGGACACCGAATTTGGCATTGTGCATGATAAGGATATTTTTAACGATAGAAAGCCCGATACCGGTACCTTCCTTGGAACGTACATGCTCTTTTGATTTATAATATTTATCCCAAATATAGGGAATCTCATCCTCCGCGATGCCAACTCCATTGTCCCTTACTTCAAAACGAACGCTGCCGCCCATATCGTTAAGATTGATGCTGATGGTTTTATCCTCACTCGCGTAATTCACGGCATTGCCGATCAAATTATACAAAACCTGTTCGATCCGCGGCTTGTCGGCAAGCACGTACAGGTCGTGCCCAATATCTGATTTTATGACATATCCTTCATGTTCAAACAAAGTTTCAAAACGGGAAATTATATTTTTAACCGTTTCACTCAAGTTGACATTTTGAAGGTCGATATTTTCATTTCCAGACTGTAAAACCGAAAGATCCAAAATATCGTTTACAAGCTTTTCAAGACGCACGGTTTCATCCTTGATAATTTTCAAATGTTTTTCTCGTTTTTCCCTGTCGTCTCCAGAAACTTCTTCAATCATTTCGGTATACCCTTTGATCATGGTCAGGGGCGTCCGTAAATCATGAGAAATATTGGCGATCAGTTCACGGCGAAGCTGTTCGACCTTTGAAAGCTCACGAGCCGTATAGTTAAGGGTGGCCGATAGTTCGTCAACCTCCGAATAATACCCATTTTCAAACTTGACCGAATAATTGCCTTGTGCAAGCTGCCCCGCGGCTTTTGTGATTTTTACAATCGGATTTGACAGCTTTTTCGAGATGAAAAATGCTATGACAAAACCCAAAAGCAGTGAAATCACCGTTACATACACAAGTTGGGTGCTGAGTATCTCGGTCGTAGCGTCAAGCGGCTCCAGCGATGTACTTATATAAAGAACGGCGTCTTGTAAATCAATCCCGTATATTAATGTTTTCCCATTATTTTGATTTTTGGTATATGAAATAACCCCGGCATCGCTTTGCCGCAATCTGCTCAAAAAATCATTGTAATCCTCGGGCAGGGGACGTTGGTTTTCTTTTCCTCCGGGTCCGCCCTGTTTTCCTCCGAGGCCGTGCTCATCTGAATTATAGATAATATTGCCGCTTTGATCCGTAACATAGACAAGAAACGAATTTTTAAAAGTAAGCCGGTCAACGGTATTTTCAAAATCACTTTGTCCGTAGCATTCGACGATTTCATTTGCCGCCGATTCGATTGTTTTTATTTTCATGCTCTCATAAAAACTGTTTAAGAATACAATCTGTAAAAGCCAGATCAGGATCAGTATGGCGGCTGAAAAAAGCGCAAAATATAACCAAAGCTTTACCCCGAGACTTCTAAAATTAAATTTCAAGCTTATATCCCACCCCTCGTATCGTGACGATATAATCCCTGTACTGTCCCAGACTGTTACGCAGCATTTTGATATGTGTATCCACCGTACGATCTTCACCGAAGAACTCATAGCCCCAGACCGCGTTCAGCAGCTGTTCACGAGTTAATACAATGTTTTTGTTGATTGCCATATGGTAAAGCAAATCATATTCTTTGGGAGTAAGTTCAACTTTTTCGCCGTCGATGTATACGTTTCTGCCGGGTGCGTCTATGCTAACTCCGCCAACAATCAACAGTTCCGGCTTTGCATCTATTTGAGGAGAATAACGCGCTACAATGGCGCTTATCCTTGCCATAAGCTCTTTGGGCGAAAAGGGTTTGACCATATAATCATCCACTCCAACCTCAAAACCGAAGAGCTTGTCGTATTCTTCACCACGGGCTGAGAGCATGAGAATCGGAGTTTTCTTCGATTTGCGTATCTCCTTGCAGGCGGAAAAACCGTCCATCCTCGGCATCATGACATCCATGACGATAATGTCAAAGTCATGTTCTTTACAAATGCTGACCGCCGCCATGCCGTCCTCGGTTTCTGTGACTTCATGGCCTAAAAATTCAGCGTATTCTTTTACCATCGCCCGGATATTTTCTTCATCATCGGCAACTAATATTTTATACATAATTAATGCTCCTAAAAGTCTTTTCCTATATGATACCATTTTTCTGCACAAAATTAAACATGATAATACATTTTCATTTTATTTGCGGAATGTGATAGCTGTATGTCGTGAACTGATTTTTAATGTGAAATCTAATATAAAATAATACTATTCCTAATAAAGAACATGGATTGATTGTGCAAGAAATCTCAGTCCATGTTCTTTAGATTTTTAAGATATAATTTTATCCAAAGGAGGTAGTGCAGCACGTGCTATCCGTGCAAAAACACTTTACAAAATATGAAAGGATAACTTATGAAAATCGAATGTTTCAAAACCAGCACCCAAAAAACCCGGTATCTCCTTGTCGACGCCTTTGGAAATCCCATTGTTCCCGTCATGCAGTTTTTAAAGTTTAAAGACAACTGTGGACGAGCCCGCAACACCTTGCGAGCCTATTGCTTTCATCTGAAATATTTCTATGAATATCTTACGTTCATAGAAAAGAATTTTAATGAAATCGAGATTGATGAATTAGCAGGTTTTTTAAGATGGCTTCAACAGGGGAAAAATCCGCGAGTAATTTCACTTGTTCCGGAAAAGCCCGCACGTTCGGCTAAAACCATAAATGTGTATTTAGGCACAATTTATGAGTTTTACAATTACCTTTTCCGTCATGAGGATTACCGGATCAGATTGTCGGACAAACTCACTTTCAAAATGTCCAACAGCAGAAGAGGATTTAAAGATTTTCTCTATCACATCAATAAATCCAAGTATTTCGACGCAAAGCTTCTCAAATTGAAGGAACCCAAGCAATGCATAAAAACAATTTCAAAGGATGATATTTCTAAAATTTTAAGAGCTTGTTACACTGTCAGAGACAAGTTTCTAATTCAACTGCTATGGGAAAGCGGGATGCGGATCAGCGAGGCATTGGCTCTATGGCTTGAAGATTTTGAGCCGGACGCAAGGCGTATTCATATCCACGACAGGGGAGAGTTGCAAAACCTCGCGGAGATTAAAACGATTTGCAGCCCGCGGACATTGGATGTATCCAGCGATTTAATCAATCTTTACTTTGATTACATTGCTGCCGTACATACCGATGAAGTTGACACTAACCATGTTTTTATTAAACAATGCGGAGCCCGTAAATATGAACCAATGGAATACAGTGATGTGTCCGCGTTGATACTGCGCTTGAAAGCTCGTTCGGGAATACATTTCACGCCGCATATCCTGCGCCATTCCTCATTGTCAGAGCTTCGACGATGCGGGTGGCCGGTGGAGTTGCTTCAGAAACGGGCAGGGCACGCGTTTGTACAGTCAACATACGTCTATCTTCATCCGGATGATGGCGAACTGCATGAACAATGGCAAAAGTCCGAAGAAAAAATGAAAATAAACAAAGGAGAACAATTACAATGAGTTTAGCGTATAATCTGCAACTTATCCCAAACATGGAGAAACGCCATGAAATCAAAGCGTTTTTGAAAAACACATATTGGGACAAGGATATTTGGGTATTCGGTAATGATGTTTTCGATCATCGCGGAAAAAAATTTTTGCATCCCGGAGCAAAGCTAATTTTCACACATTTCAAACAATCATTAAGAGATGAACTAAAATACTTTTTTGCAACCAGACTTATTGAAAAAAGTATTAGGGCATCAACTGTTTTTTCGGAATACCAATACTGCATGAAACATTTTTGCGATTTCCTCAATGAACATTATCCGGAATTGAACAGCTTTTCGGAATTGGAATTTGAAGAAGTCATAAACAAGTGGAGGCCATATATACTTAATCTCGGGCTTGCCTATGATACACAGACATCATACCGGGCACAGGTATATCAGCCGTATATTTTCTTTACGGAGTTTTATGACACGCGCGATGAATATGAAAAGGACATTTGGGACTGCCGTAAAATCACGGGAGCCAATTATCGGCTGAACACAGCGAATTATCGAATCAACTTCACTTTTGTTCCGGTTGTTTTCCGTAAATTCGTTCAGCGGTATATTAAGCTGAGATTGACCATACGCTCTGTATCGCAATGCAGGACTGAACTGCTTTCCCTGTCACGCTTCTTAAGCAACATACATCAACAGGAGCCTCATTGGACGAATTTAAATGAGCTAACTCGATCCCATATGGAAAGTTATCTAATTTCATATTTAAATTCCGTAAATACGTGGAAACGCCAAAATGTTGATCATTTATGCTCAATCAAATCTTTTTTGGAATACATGCAAAGATTAGATTATTCGGAGGCTCCGGCAATATCGTCCGCAGGTCTTATTTTCGATGAGGATATACCGAGCTGCCCTAAAATTTCTCACCTTTCAGAGTGTGTCAAATATATTCCTGAAGGTGTTATTGTACAGTTGGAAGAAAATCTTGAGCATTTGACGCCAAAAGAATATATTCCGATTGTACTCCTGCTACTGGCAACAGGCTGGCGCATCTCGGATGTTTTGAATTTACGGTATGATAAATGTCTTGATCATACTCCACAGGGATGGTATTTATGCGGGGATATTCAGAAAACCAATATTATTGATCATCGCGTACCAATTACCGACGAAGTGTATGCCGCCATAAAAGCAAGTGTTGATCTTGCTGTGTCAAAAAGCACCGAGGAAAACAATCCGCGTCATTTGCTTTTTAACCGTTATTTTGGGAAACGCATGGGAAATTGCCCTGATAATACACGTATCAGCGAGGCGCTTAACAGACTATCGAAAAAATGCAATATTACAGATGATCAGGGCAATATCTACTATTTCAGGTGTCATGCATTCAGACATACCAAAGGGGTTGAACTCATCAATAATGGTATGAGCCTTATTCATGTGCAAAAATGGATGGCGCATATGTCGCCTGAAATGACATTGGTCTATGCCCGCATCCTCGACATTACGCTTCGAAAGTCATGGGAAGAAGCTACCAGAAAAGGGCTTTTTCGTATTGATAAATCAGGAAATATCAATCAGATAGATATATCTAAAATTCAAAATGAGGATTTAATTGAATGGGAATACATTCGTCACAATCTTGATGCTGTTAGGATGCCTCTTGGATTTTGTATGAAGCCCAAAAAGCAGGAATGCCACTCGCAGCTTAATCCATGTCTTACTTGCCGTAATCTTTGCACCACGCCTGATTTCATCCCACAATACGAAATGGAAATGCGTGAGACAAGAGCCTTGATTGAAAAAGGAAGAGCACAAGGGCGGGATGTTTGGGTGGAAAAAAATTTATGCCTGCTATCTCGCTATAAAGAAATCATTTCCGTATTGAAATCGGGTAAAACCCGGCACCTTGCCGGAAAGCATGGGCGTGAATATATTGGGGAGGAACGCGAAAATGCCAAATAACAACCGAAACACTTCTGGCCTTATAGCGCACGCCGCTTTACGCAGCCAACAAGCCTATATGCGTATTGACAAAGCTATCCGGGAATTAATGTTTGAAAAAGCCTCTGTAAATTTTAATTCCGTTGCGTTGAGAGCTAATGTGTCAAAAACCACGCTTTACAACAATGCGGATTTTCGCCGAAGGATTGAGACGCTACGTGATCAGCAAAACGCCCTTGCAGACCCTAAACACACAAAAATTATTATGTCAGAAAAAAGTAAGGATGTCCTTCTTGCCGCTAAAAACAAGCGTATTGCAGAATTAGAGGCCGAAGTCGCAAAGTTATCTAATATTCTAAAACGTTGTTATGCAAACGAATATGAAAAGTATTAAGGAGATCAATATTATGAGTAATTTTCAAGAACCATTATGGGACGATATTCAGTTGGAGCAAATCAAAGAACAACAGACGGAGCAATTAGTAGGTGAACTTGTTGATTATATCATTTATCTGTGCGATACGGTTGCCAAATTACGGACAGAAGTAAATGCCCTGACTGAAAAATTCAATCCTGAGTCTGCGCCTGTTTATTATGAAATCCATTCTGATCTATGCAAATCATTTGAGGATCATCCCTGTTTTTCAGAATTTGAGAAACAATTATCCCGCCTTATTAACGAATAAGGCGGCCACGTCTAGCACATAGCCACGAAGCGCTAAACCCTTATTCAAGGGGTTTGGCGCTTCAGCAGTTAAGATAACAAGCACAAGTTGGTATTCGCCACGCTGATATTCCTTGCGGAACACCTCCACGCGAACCGCCATAACCTTGTTTGTGATATTTTGATTGTAATCGTGGGGATAGCAATGCTCGGCGGTGAACAGGTCGGGCGGTATGGCGGCTTTTTCAAATTCAGCCCTGGCCGCTTCAATCTGACCGTTCACACGGCTTGTAAACTCCTGCATGGCTTCAAGATAATCGCTGCCCATTAAGCAATCAGCATATTGTCCCAAAAGCTCGTTATAGGTGTAGTTAGCGACAAAATAGAAATTACCGTCCTTCTCCTGCATATTTTCACCATAGACGATTTCTTTGTCGCCAATATGAATCGCTTGCTTGATTTCATAGCCTGTATCGCCAACCATGCGCTTGCTCTGCTCGGCTTCTACTTGAGTTCTCAATTCAGACAGCTTTTGCAAAAGCGGTTTTGACACGCTGACATATTGTAAATGACTATAAAAGCTGTCTGAAATGTCCTCAATGTCCTTTATATAATCTTCAATCAAAGAAACATCGTTTAGATTGCGTTCAACTTCTTCGGCGGTTTCTTCCACCGTTATATCTTCGTAATAATCGCGGTCATCATGAGCGTGTAAAAACGCGGCAACCTCTGCCGCAAGATTTTTTGTGTTCATTTTTAAGTCCTCATTTCAAAATATATTTGTTGGCGGCTCTGCCGCCGTCATTGTGGTATTGCGGAATTACGCTGATGTAGCCGCTGTCGCGCAGCTTACGCAAATTCCGGCTCACCGTGCCTTTGGAAATGCCCAACACCTCGCTGATCCGGCGCTGCGGAATGATTACCGAATTGTCCGTGTCGATGATGTCCAGCATTATAAGAAATAATAGCTTGCCGGACGGGGTGGTGTCCATTGTGCCGCAAAGCCTGTATTTTGATAAGTTTTGCATAATATCAAACTCCTTTTTTAGATTTGGATATGTTAAAGGAGCGGCTCCTTTAGGAAACCGCCCCTTGCTCAAAGGTTATTTCTTGTTTTTCTTACGGATGTGCAGCCAAATGGCTGCGCCTACGATAAAGACGACAAGGATTATCGCCATAATGGTTTTAGCATCCACTTTTTACTCCCCCGTTTCTTCGATTTTCTTTTTTCTGCGTTTACTTGCAACACCAAGCCCGATCAGCGCGGCGGCTGAAATGCCTGCAAGCGCAATCCATAAGCCGACGTTGCTGTCATCACCTGTTTTCGGATTGTCGGGCGTCGGGGCTTTCTCATTGACCGCTGAAAGCTCCACTGTCGCGCCGTTTTCCGTAATATCAAAGGAAATCTCGGTCTTTTCCAGTTTATAGCCCTCTGGCGCTTTGGATTCCACCAATTTATACCCGAAGCCGTAAGGTAGATTTTCGATGAAAATTTCACCGTTTTTGTCCGTGGTGTAGCTGCTTATCAGGTTGCCGTCAGGGTCGTACAGGTCAAACACCGCCCCGGCCAGCTTCGCGCCGCCATCCTTGTCGGTCTTAATCAGCTTCACGTTGCCCCGGATTAGCTTGTTTTCAATCTGCAATTCCGTTACTTGTTCGTGAGCAACAACAGCGGCTTGTTCCTCGGACAGCACATAGCCAACAGTCAGGTCGGAGGCAATCTCTTTCACCTTATAATCCCCGGCTAATAAGCCCTCAATGAAGATACAGCCGTCCTCGTCCGTTTCAAATTCTCCATTGTAATCCTCGCCCGTCAGGGTCTTGCCTGTAACGGTAAATTTCACGCCTGCAACCGGGACAAACTTGCCCTCAAAGGTCTTGATTATCCGCAGGTCGCCGCGCATGAGTTCGTTGTTTATCGTCATTTCCGCGATTTCATCTGCCGCTACAACCGCCGTCTGTTCGGGGGATAAAACGTATCCGGCAGTGAGTTCGCTTTCCAATTCCTTTACCACAAATTCACCGATAGGCAGGTTTTCAAGACGGATTTCGCCGTTTTCATCGGTGACGGCATTGATAACAATATCTATCCCGGTGACGGTCTTGCCAGTGATGGTAAACGGAACGCCCACAATCGGGGTTTCGCGTCCTTCAAAGGTCTTAATCACTTTAAGAGAACCGCGAAGCAGTTCATTTTCTATCGCTTTGCCGTCGTTCGCGGACAGCTTTACCAGCGCGGTATCCTGTCCGGCATATTCAAACACCACGGGATATTGCGTATCGGAGGGACGGTAGGCCGCGTTTGTCGATAGCTCCTTGAGATAAAAGCTGCCAAACGGCAAATCGGTCTTAGAAATGCCGTGGCCGTTTTCGTCAAGGGAAATAATCTCTATCAGCCCATTTGCAGGAATTATACTGCCATCTGCGGCGGTAACATCTTCAGTGGCAAACAGCCCAAAGGTAACGTCAAAGATTTCACCGTTCATGCCAATACCAAACTGCTCATCCTGTTCAAGCGATTTATCAAGGCTGATTTCCACGCGCTGCCGTTCGTTGTAGAAGCTCGTTGCGGTTTCGGTTACGGAAATCTCCTGTCCGGCGTAGGTTAATTCTACCTCATGGACTTCTTCGTTCAGTACCATGCCATAAGGGGCTGTGCGCTCAATCACGGAATAGCGGCCAAGATACAATTCGCGGCTTTTTGCCGTTCCCACGCTGTCCGTGGTCAATTTGTCCAAAACATCGCCCTTTTTCGCGCGAACCGTGCCGTCCGGCGTGACAATATCCTCGGCGGCAATGATGTCATACACAGCGCCGGGAAGTCCTTGAACCTCGTAGACTGGCTGATATATGCCATTGCTTTCGGTCACGCCGCTGAAAACCTCGCCTGTTTTTGAAATGTTGATAACGCCTTTCTGCGCCATATTCGGTCTTTCTACATTAATGACGGTTATGCCGTTTTCATCCGTGCTGTTTTCCTGTACTACATTGAATTTGATGGGGGTACTATCCAGCACATAGCCGTAAGGAGCCTGCACCTCAACCAGTGAATAGCCCGTGCCGTATTCCAGCTTTTCCGGGGTAACAAGATAGCCCTGGTCGTTGGTGTAGAATGTGTCGATGGTGGTCACAGTGGGATAGGTGAAGGTCTGTGTGACAAGGCTTCCGTCCGGCCTGTAAATCTGGAAACCCGCACCTGCATAGGGAATGGTTTTGCCCGTTTCCGCATCCACCTTGACCACTTTGATATAGCTCTCAAAATTGGCGTTGTTGATAAGATAGCGGTAGGTCACGCCGTCAGCGGAGATATACACACGGAAGTCTTTCATAAGCTCGCGCCCGTCCCATCCTTTTACCTGATGGACGACATAAACGCCGTAGGGCAGCATTTTAGACTGTGCAAAGCCGTTTTCATCACAGGTGAGAACGTCACGTTCGCTCGATTTGGCTTTGTCATAAGAACCCGCAGAAGCAAGGTAAATCTGGAATACCGCGCCTTCCTCCGGCGTTTCAATCTGCGTGCTGCCGTCGTCCGTATGCTTGATGATGGCGATTTTCCCCTTAATAACCTGCTCGGTCACGTTGTTGGCAACGGAATTGCGCTCAATGACAAAGTTTTTTGCTTCCGCACCGATATGGTGAACCGTGGTATCAAGCAAATATCCCTCCGATGGAGTGATTTCACGCACCGTCCAGTTATCGCCGCAGATATAATACTTGGTGGTAAACTGACCGTCCGTATCGGTTACATAGGTGTCCACAAGCTGATTTCCGTTGTAAATGCCGTACACGGCTCCGGCCAATGTCGCGTCGCCCTGCTCCAGCCCGGTTTCCTTATCTGATTTGGTGACGGTAACGCTCCATTTTTTCAGGATATTGGTAAAGGATTTGTTTGTGACCTCATTCCAGTTGACTGTTGCCGTCTGCGCCGGAGGAATGACATAGCGGATCGCTGTGTCCACTTCCTCTAAAGTGTAGGGTGTTGAACCGCTGATTAAGACATTTTCAAAGATGGCAACGCCGCTTTTGTCGGTCACAGCGTATTCATCCACGGCAAGCCTTGAAAGGGATGTGCCGTACAGGTGGAATTTTACACCCTCCACCAAGCCGTCCTCGCTAGTCTTGGTCACTTTTAAGCCGCCGCGTTTCAATACATTGTTGAATGTGACGGTGGAGGTGTGGCCGCTAACAATCGTAACGCGCTGAACGCTCTGCGGCTCGTATTTGTCGATATTCTGCTCCGTAACGGTGTAAACGCCGGGGAGCAGGTCGGAAATCTCCACCGTGCCGTCCGCGCCCGTGGTCACGGTCTTGTTCACTCCGTTGCCAGTGACGGTGAAGGTAATGCCTGAAACCTTGCCGTCCTCGCTGGTTTTAATGATTTTCCCCGTGCCGTAGGTTTCGCTGTTGACCTTAACATAGAACACAACGGGGTCGGACACGCCTGTTAGCATGGTCTGATAACCCGGCCTGCCCCAAATCAACATATCGTCGCCGGACATCCCGGTATTCTTTGTGGCCGTTAGGGTAACGGCAGTGGGAAGCATTTCGGAGCTTGTAATGGTGTATTTGTTACCGTTCCTTGTGACGGTTATTCCGCTGCCGCCCGTGATTTTTAGGTCGGCAAGGGTGTTGTTCGTATCGGTCAGAGTCAGTGAATATTTACCTGTCCCCGTGTCATATTTCAAGGTGTGGACAGTGGCCGCGCTGCTCGTAGAGGAAGCAAAGCTCGGAACAGTGGCGTGTTGCGCCATTTGCGAAAGAATCCAGTTATAGCACTTCTCGGCGGGTCTGCCCTGAATGGTTCTGAAATAGTTGTCGGCGCGCACCCCGTAGCTGTTGGTATGCAGGCTGGTGGGGCTTGTTCTAAGCTGTTGCTGATACTCCCAAATGATGATTTGCGTCGCCAGCGAATAATCGTCTGCGTTTGTGCCGCTGACAGGCGTTGACCTTCCCGGCTCCCATCCGTAAACAGTGGCCAGCATAATGCCGTATTGCGCGGAATAGGGCAGATTCTTAAAATAGCTGCTGTTCGTGCCATTTTTGGAGGTATAGGCGTTGTCCGCGCTCTGGTAGCTCACGCCGGATTCCGCACAGTATACCTGTCTGCTTTGGCCTGATGTGGTGGTCAGCATATATTTCCGACGCGCGTTCCCGGCGCTCATGGTGTGCAGGCTGGTGTTGCCGCTTGAATCGTAAACGATATAGTCATAGGTGCTTGCGGAATAATACTGCCCGCCGTCATAGCCGACGTAATAATCGCCAAATGACGAGCTGCAAGTTACGCCCTCGCTGCCTGTCCATGCGAACGCCGTGAGAGGCATTGCGGAAAAGGCTGTCAAAAGGCAAAGCATTATCGCAAGCAGGCGCTTTGCCTTGTTTGTGGATAGATTTTTCATAGGGTATTCATCCTTTCTTGATTTTAGGCATAAAAAAACACCCTCCGTTCTGTAACAGAGGGCACTATGCTTATGATTTACTTATGGCTGATACTCAGTAGAGAAAATAGAACGTGTAGCTGCCATTGCTTGATGGCTTGACGTAGATTGTGAAATACTCGATTGCGCTGCCGCCGTAGCTTTTCACAATACCGGGCATGGAGGTCACATAATCGCCCAGCGCCCGTTTCAGGTTTTCACCCTGAAAACTCTGCGATGCGGTCACGGGCTGCGCCCATGAAGAATTGTCCGGGGTTCTGACAACGCCATCGTCTGTTGTGATGTGGGTCAATCCCATACCCTCACCGATGGCAATAAGCTCCTTTTTGATTGCCGCAATGTCAAATTCATAGTCATAGATGGATTTTTCCTTTGACGGTTCGGCAGTAGGTTCCGGCGTTGGGGTAGGAGTTTTTGCTGGAGTTGGCTGTTGGCTTTCCTCCGGAGTTGGGGTTGCGGGGGTGCTGTTACCCGGTGTACTTTGAGGCGGTTTCGTTTGAGAAGCGGCCTGTCCCTGCGAAGCCGTGGCGCTTGTAGTCGGTGCAGTGGTAGGCTGCTCCGATTCAGCGGGCGGTGTTGTCGCAGATTCGGTTGTTACCGTTGGTTCCTCGCTCGGTGTGGGCGATTCTTCTGTTTCACCCGCCGAAAAAGAAGATGGGGGCGCGGACGATTCATCATTACCCGGCTCATCATTTCTTTGCAAACAGCCAACCAGTGAAACGGTTAAAACTGCGATAATCAGGAAAATGCTTGCTTTTCTCATACTCAATCACCCTTTCATAGCTTCATTTTAGCCGGATTCAGAAGATGTGCAATTCTGCAATGAGAACACAATATTTCTTTTTCGGCTGGTTAGCTGGTTTGAGGGGGGAGAGTGTGAGAGGGGGAACGGCGCAATCCCGCAATCAGTAAAATAAAAGAGCAGACTGCCCCCTTGTCAGGAGAGTTCTTCAAACTACCTCGCGTCGTTGCGCTGGCGTTCCCGTTGCCGCAAAAGTTCAAGCCCTTTTACAATGTCGCTCTCAATCTTTTGTGCGGGCGTCCCCGGCGCAAAGAATCGGTTGATTTTTTCCTTTGGCAGCTTGAATTGCTCTACCTGATTGGGTTTTTCCTCTTGCATAATGGATAGAATGACATCCTCATTCAGCCGCCCTTCCTCTGAAAACTTCCGCATTTTCATTGCCTGCACATGAGAAGGGGTGCAATCCTCGCTTTCGATAGCTTCATACAAGGTTTGCTGTTGTTCTTTCGGCAGGTAGGACAGTTCCACGGCGGGGCGCATAGCAATTTGCGGTTTGTTGCCTAATGCCGCATTATCCACCATTTCCAGGAGTTCGGGTATTAGGTTGGTTAAGCGGATATATCGGCGCACTTGTTCGCGGCTATCACCATTTTCTTTAGCTACAATATCACGCGATTTTTGCCCTACGGACTTGTGCTCCAGTGGGGCACAAGTTAAATCTGTCCTTTGTCCTTGCCGTTTCATCGCTTCGAGTTTCATCTTATAAGCAAACGCTTTTTCAGACGGCAGGATTTTTTCACGCTGCAAATTGCTGTCTACCATAATAATGATAGCTTCATCGTCCGTTAAGTTGCGGATAATACAAGGCATTGTACCTCGTTCCGCTAATTCACTTGCCATTTTGCGGCGGTGTCCGGCAACCATTTCATACCCGCCACCCTCTTTGGGGCGTACAAGTCCGGGGACTAAAACGCCGTATTGCTTAACGCTCCCGGCCATTTCCTGCATTTCAGCGTCCATTCTCACCTTAAATGGGTGATTGGGAAAGTCGCTAATTTCAGACAAAGGCAAGTCTATTACCCGTTCAAGTTTCGCGTCGTCCCGTTCCTCCTGTGTGGAAAAGAGGTCATCTGCTGACGGCAGATTTAGCTTTAGTTCTTTCGCCATCTGCAAGCACCTCCTTTGTAAAATCGACATACGCCTGTGCAACCTTGCTCCCTTTGTCATAGGCGTAAATGCTCTGTCCGGCGGCGCTGATTTCAGCGGCTTTCACGGCTATGGGAATCTGCGTCTTATAGATTTTCAGCACACTTCCATACTGTTGCCGCAGGGTGTCCGCTGTTGCCCTCGCAAGGTTGGTTCGCATATCCGTAAGGGTCAGTAAAATACCGTCCACCTTTAAGGTGGGGTTGATTTGCTTTTTCACCTTGCCGATTGTTTTCATCAACTGTGTCATGCCTTTAGCGGGGAGATATTGCGCCTGTACGGGGACAATCACGCTGTCAGCCGCCGCAAGCGCGTTAATCGTAATCATTCCCAAGCTCGGCATACAGTCGATAATCACATAGTCATACGCCTGTTTCACGCGGTTTAGATATTCGCGCAAGGTAAACTCGCGGCTCATGGCGTTTACAAGGGTCATTTCCATGCCGGACAACTCAATGCTGGACGGTAAAAGATCAACGCCCTCATTGTGGTGCAGAATACCGCCGAAATGCTCAAAGTCCTCGTCTTGGATAATCTTTTCCATGACTGTCGAGAGCGTGACGGGCAGGCTTTCATTGTCCGGCCATCCCAAAGCGGTGGTTAAATCGCCTTGCGGGTCTGCGTCCACCAAAAGCACCTTTTTCCCTTGCATAGCCAATCCAATCCCTAAATTCGCCGTTGTTGTGGTTTTGGTTACGCCGCCTTTTTGGTTGCATATCGCTATGACTTTGCAATTTGACATTGCGGGTTCCTCCTTTCATGTATTTAGCCGCTCCTGTCCGGGATAGGGCAGAAACGGCTATGTACGAAAAAAGCAGGAGGATATGAAAAAAGCCGACTACTTTTGAATGTTCAAAAGCAATCGGCTTTCCACGGGTATGTTTTACTCCGAGACTGTGCTGATTTCTTCCACAACCGCCGCTATGTCCTCGTCGGAAGCGTTCATGATAAGCCCGATGATAACCTCAAGTTCATCGTGATAGGCTCCTGCATCTGTGCCGTTTTGAATAGCGTTGGCGGCGTTTAGCATTTTGTCCTTGTCCATCTTTCCACCTCCTTGCTCCGTGTAATGTTCAAATTATACGGTGGGAGAGGGCAAGGCCGCAAAGGTGCGATTTATAAAAAAACAGGGTGGCGTTATCCGTCACCCTGCAACCTTTATCCGCTTAGTTTTTGCGTTCATAACTGCAAGCAGCGCATCATCCACTGTGTCGGTGTATTGCCCCTCGCTGTGTAGCTTTGTTTTAAGTTCGATCAGGCTATGTATGACAAACCGCCATTCAACTTCGGTCAAATAAATTTTTGTTTTTTTCATGGGGCGTCCCTCCTTATGCTTTTATTATATATGGAGGGTATACGGTACGGCAAATGTGCGATTCACTAAAAACAATAACATTCTATCAGCCGCCCTAATAATTCTCGTTTTAATATTTGGCTAATTTTATGTATGAATTTTTAATGGCCGCTATGTTCGCTTTATCTTTTTCTGTTTTTCTAAAAATATTGCAGTACCTTTGGCTCGTGAGAAAGACAATGAAGTCCTCTTTGGATACCTTAAATTCTTCACGAACATTTACCGCAAAGATATACCCTTTGATTATCCACTTTCTTATTGTTTCCTTGCCATAACCTGTAATCAGATGAATGTCCCATATTGACAAGGCATCATCATATCTCAACAGGATATTTTCGTAGTATGATCGTGTGCCGTCAATTTCGTCCTCTGATAATACGCCTTTAACCTCTTTGTCGTACTTATACTGTAAAGCCTCAATTAGCGGTATTTTGTAGTAGTGCAATAATCTCTCAACACATTCTTCATGTGACACTCTGCCGCTTTTCAGCAATTTGTATGCTGTCGATTTGCATATTCCGCAAACTTCACAAAATTGTAGCTTTGTGATATGCTCTGGGTATTGTTCTGCAATATCTGAGTAGTATTCAAGTAAATTCATATTACAACATCCTTTTATCAAATTTGTCAATGGTAGGTGATAATTGGATGGGAAAAGTTCTCTTGTTCTCTTGCGGTTCTCTTTTTTCTTCAAAATTGACCGCCAAACGCAGTGTTTTCCAAAACCTGCATGAACACTGGGTATGACCAAAAAAAGAAGCCGCAAACCCCGATTATTACAGGGTTTGCGGCTTCTTATAACTTCCGTTATAATGCCCTATTTTCTCTCATGTTCCGCTAACTTCACAATATTCGAAATCACTCGAAATGAAACAGGTAATGTGGAAGTACCGTAGCCCGAAAGCCTTGTAAATTCAGCGTTTTTCATACCCTCAGAGTTCGATTAACCTCGAATTTTAACGCTGTTCTATCCAAGTTCTAT
>Ga0153952_1000041_pt1 | contig 29956 bp, 36 predicted proteins | sample TSNJ036MetaG_FD_104746 | JGI IMG/M metagenome (GOLD analysis project Ga0153952, IMG submission 104746) | Attine ant fungus gardens microbial communities from New Jersey, USA - TSNJ036 MetaG | ecosystem: Host-associated > Fungi > Mycelium > Unclassified | place: USA: New Jersey, Wharton State... | reverse complement strand
GCCGATAACTGATATTCAATAACGAATGAGTTACCCCTTGCTATCCTGGTAAGTGTCGCCATTTTCTTATTCGGCTTTTAAAAGCGTCTCAAAGGCTCTGCGAATGACATAAGGGAATTCCTCCGCGAATCGAAGGATCACCGCCGACATCTCCTTTGATACCTCGACTTCACCTTCATGGTATATCCTTATGCCAAAACCAGATTCTCCGACATCTTTCGATGACGAAAAGATCGTATTACCGAGAGACTTGCTAAAATCGACATGCTCAACTTCGCCCTCAATGTTCTCAATGGGCACTTTTCTAAAATCTACTTTCATACTCATTCAATCGTTAAAGTTAAATCCACCGGATCATTTCCCTTTAAAGGAATTTGGATACTGTGAATCGTAATCATCTCACCGCCTTGATACGAAGTCGCCCTTCCGACTTCTTTCCCGTCCGCATTGGCAACGATAAAATTCGTACTGTTGACGGTCTCCGTACCGTCCGCTCTTCTGGACACTTCTTCGGTGTCTTTTACAAAATTTAGTTTCATACTTTAATTTTTAAAATGTTAAATAATATATTTCATTTCATGCTATCAGATTTACTTATATTAAAACATTACTTATTAATATCTCTCTGTATCTTGTCAATCTCTGCCACAATACTGGCTCCGGTTTTTGCCGGTTCCTTTATGCGATCTCTTGCAATGGATTCCATCAAAGGCTATTCGTCGGCCTCCACCATTCAAACCACGGCCGATGAACTGGTGGTACCTTGGCCGGCCGTAATTCAGGAACCATCGCGTAACAAGAAGACGCATTTGCCAAATCTCCAATTTCGTGCCTGTCGTCAAGCTCCACTGTATAACCTTTAACTTCTATTTGACGTTTACGTTCTTCGGCTATAATTTCTAATCCTGTCATAACTTTCTTATTTAAATTTTTCATAACATACTGTTTTAAGTTAAATTAAAATCTACTATAAATATAGCTTTATTTTCTAAAGAATACAAACATTCAAATGACAAAAATCTTCCTTCGAATTCCTCCGCAAACTCTCTAAAATTCTTAAAACAAAGTTCTTTCTCCATAAGCGAATCATGAACAATAATAGAATTGTCTCTCATATACCGACAGCCTAACATATGATTCTTTTCTTGCGAAGATGTAATTACAACAAGAAACGGAAACCACAGTATCCGTCCATCAGAATCAAAATCTGGAACAAGATCAAATATTTCTATAGGTTCTTGATTGTTGTATCTTATCACCCCAATCCAACAGTCATAATCAGATTGCTCCAACCATCTGTTTAGTTGGCCTACGTTGTTACCATTTTCCGACCATGCTATGCGATTCTCTGTTATTATCGATTTGTCTTGCAATGCATTAGCTATTGCGTACAATCCGCAACCATACCCAAATTCTTGTTTAAAATGACTCATTCATATAAAAATTTTAGTTTCTGATAATTCATGTTCAAAATACCATAAACTTTCTGATTGAACAGAAAAAGCAACTTGATACTCGTGTAAACATGTCAAGTATTCGTACTTAATGTTTAAAACGACTCCAGGATCGCTTTCTGGTATTATATGATACACTCTTTCTCCGATACTAGCATTAATTCTGCCGCCAGTAGAACCTTCTATTTCTTTATCTATTGAAAATCCTACAATCGGAGATATCGCTTTGTGATTGTAACCACCAAAGTCTGTTAACCTATATGCTGAATAAGTTCCTCCTGTTGGCGGAACATGAGCCCAACTCGAAATCCCTTTTATTATAGCGTCCCAAAGAGAAGTTATGTTTTCAAAAACACTAATCTTTATACCTCTTGAATTGTCTTCCGCCTTCCACCAATCAGAATCTCTGCCGGCAGACGCAAGCGCATCTATATGAACAACGGGTTTATACTTAGCCCAAATGTTTATAGAACCATGAGCACATAATGCTTTTAGATCAGTTGCAGCGCTACCTAATACAGTCTGTACATCACTTAATTCGACTGGAGCTATTATTTTTCCATTTGCGTTAGCCATTGATTCATTATATTAATATATGAGTATAACCTTCATGCCGATTGAATAGACTGAATAATATGAATTTGTAAAGTCTTGCCCGTTCCTGGCTGAGTCAACGTAATAAATGTTGTTCTTGTCCCTCCAGATGTATTTTCATATGTATATGGTGTAACTAATACCATACCATATTCATCTTTCGCTACTGTGATATTTCTAAGCTCTTGCCCTACCATGGTATATGTCGGAACGACTGTCTCTCCATTTACAGTACTATAAAGCTGAATCCAAAAGAATCCAGCCTCTTTTGTTGTTTCTAAAATATAAGTATCTTGGCCTGATGGTAAATAGGCAAACTCAAATCTATTTTCAACTACCGTCATGGCGTCAAATATCTCTGTTTTATCAAAACATACAACAGCTGCTCCTGGGTTTGAAGTGGAGCCATTAGGCATTCTTACTGAACTAAAAAATAAAAAAGATTTCCAACCTGTTATATCGTAACCTGAAGATTCTACTATGTTATGAAAAATTGTTACGTTTTTGCTTGAATCTGTTCCTGACTCTATATCTCCTGCTGATGTTGCCCATATAAACTGACTGTTATTGTCAGGATTAAATATACATAAACCTAAATACCAATTCTGCGATGAGAAAATATTAATATCTTTAAATGTCAGTTCTCCTATTCCGGCATAATCGCTGCCTCCTATATGAGAAGTTCCTCCTCTCTCCAAATTTACTATAGCTTGCCCATACTGGCCGAACATATCATAATTAACTACCTGAATTCTGACAAAATCTCGCGCTTCATGTGCATAACCATTAAAATCCGCCAATCTATATGGAGCATCTTCTCCTCCCGTAGGATGTTTGTACTCCCACCCTGTCGAATTATTTGCGGCTGATATCAATGCTATCATACTATTAAATGTAGAAATTGAAAAACCGGAATTCCCGTTCGTGGCTTGCCACCAATTTTCTATTTCACCTGGGACTGAAGCAAATGTATCGCCGTAAATAACAGGCTTAAATCTTGCCCACTTGTTTATGTTCTTGTGTATACACAGATATTCAACCATGTTTTCGGTTGTCCCAAGAACCTGTTGCACATCCCATACAGAAACGGGAGCGGTTATAATTCCATTACTGTTACTCATTTCAATCTCCTTTCTGCATTCCTGCACCTCTTCTTTCTCGCAGGCTATTATCGCCAACAAAAAAAAGATAATTAAAAAACATTTTTTCATATAATAAAATTTTATTGTTCATCTACACCTCCAATTTTAACAATGACCCCTGTAGCAACTACCATACATTTGCGATTTTAACCGTTCAACTTCTTTTTCTAAATTCTCTACTCTTTTACGAAGCTCAAATTCAGCTTTCAACATTATCGGAATCAATCTTTCGTACTTAACGAGTAGATATCCGTTATGATATTCTATGAATCCCGGAAGCACTTTTTGAACGTCCTGCGCTATCAATCCGTAATTAGCCGTTTTGTTGGTTAGGTATTTGCAATGATCCTTTGCCTTCCCGTTCCAGTCGAACTGAACGGGAGCGCCTATCTTTTCTAACAGGCTAAACGCATCGAAATCCCTTATATTCTCTTTCAGTCTGCCGTCTGATGTAGATTCGGCCAACGCTGTAACGCCACCGACCGCTATAATATTTGAAAGCGAATAAATTTGTCTCGCCGCCCTGATGCCTCCCAACGTATATATAGATGCGTCACCTGTCGCTCCTGCATCTGTCGTATTGCTAACATGGAACATTTTTCCATTGTAGATTCTAACGTATGAAGTATCTGCCATGTAAATTCCTCCGGCGTATGTTTCATTATACCATCCTGTCGCTCCCACCGTTCTGACCCACGAATTGCAGATAAAACTTGATGTAGAAATAGCGTACGATGTATTAATATATCCACCGACTCTCAGATTATTGAAATAGCCATTCGCCCAACTTGCCGTTGTGCTACCTATATTATAGGTATTTGTAGCACCGGGTGAAATACTACCACTTACTGTTAAACCGCCAGAAATAGTACCTCCTGTTAATGGAAGCGCGTAAGAAGAATAATTGCCTGTTGTAATGTTCGGATACACAGTTGTTGTCAATGCCACTACTCCATCAGATGGCGCGGCTACTTGATTTGTTATCGTCCAAGCTGTCCTTAAATCTGCTCCCGTGTGCCCTGCCACAACATCAATTATAGCCGTTCCTGTATATCCATCGGTTCCTGCTATATGTACATACGCATATCCTGAACTATTTTTTCCCATGGTTACAACTACACTTGTACTGCCTGCAATCATTATTGCTCTCGGTGAATACCAATTATCTGTTGCGCTATATAAATAACCTGAACATTGTATATCAATTGGAACATAAGTTCTATATAATCTAATTGTAAAAGATAACATCTTAGCACTACTTGTAAGAAACGGAAGAGTTATTAATGTACCTAATCCAACGTTCGCAGCACTATTATTAAAACTACCTACATACCCTTGATAATTAGACGAGTTCCCATGCCAGGTAGCTAAAGTAGCAGTAGCCGCATTTCCGCTTATACTTATCGCCCACGTCCCACTTGCGCCTATACCCGTTAAAGTTGGAACATAAGAGTTATAATTGTATGTGTCGAAAATCTGATATGCAATTCCCGCACGATTATGTATTAAATTTGCGGCATTGCTTAAAATATATGTGTTATATGCTGTGTTGCCGAAATAATTATAATTCCCTGAAGATAAATGAACCATTTGTTGATTTGTACCGGCAGAATCTTTCGCATACAAATATGTTCCGTTGCTTAATATAGTTCCTGCGCTAAATGTTTTTAGTCCTGATATAGTCTGCTCGCCTGTCAAAGAAACATAGTTTATCAGAGTTGAAGCTAATGAACTACTGGATACAGCGTCTGTTATCCCAAATCCCGATAAAGTGGTCGGCTTATTTAAAATATCAGCCCAACTAACAGTTGTAACAAGACCTGCATTCTCTAAAGCCTTTAGCCTTGTATTGATAGTATTGATCGTATAGGCGTTGAACGTGTCGGTTAGATTTGTGTTGCTGAAAGAGCCTCCCAGGTTACCGTATCCGTAAACTGTTTGAATAATACCTCCCCCCGTTCCTCCTGGACTATCGCCCGATGCCCCTAATGCCGACACTCCACCGACTGACCAGAAGTCGTAGTTAGCCCGGATACTTTTCAGAACTTCTCCTTCGTATATCGGTGTGAAAAGTTCGTCAAATATACTCCCGCCTCCTGAAATCCTGACAACATTACCTTTGTCCCCGATTGTGAAGATCGCAGGATCATTTTCGTTATTGTTAATGAATAGCTGTCCGGCTTTATATGTTGTATCCATATTCTCCGGATGAGTGGCTTTACCGTTTTTTAAATCATTTCCAAAACGCTGAACCTGATACAGACTATTTTTATACTTTCCCATTAATCCACGGTTGATGTGTTTTCAAATACATTGTTATCTTCATCATATCTCAATATATCACCGTCCTGGAGATTGTTAAGAGAAAATGCAATCGTACCCGTTATATCTGCCGCCTTCGATTCTCCACCAATACCTGCAATATCATTCTCAGCGGTTTCGATCAAGATGGAAAACCAAAAAGATTGCCGGTCTTCACCTATCTGTGTCTTTTCGGGAACGCTGTCTTCCGAACGAATATAACCTTCACCGTTGATTGTAAAGTAAGAAACGCACAGCATTCTATTGAGCGTCTTTGCGACCCAGTAAGGAACTCCGGAGGCATTTCCTACATATAACGTACGGGTTTCATAAGGAACGGCATATAACTGAACGAGTGATTGGAATTGATCCCTGAATGTCTCGTTCTCAATTCGCTGATCTATTCCGTGTGGCCTGAATCCAGCCTCGACACGGAACTCAATGAATTGCCTGGAATCGCCAATCCAGAATATATTGTCAAAGGCTGAATTGTTATCTTTGTTGGAACATCTTATAAGTGAGGTATCGGATAAGAGGGAATCTGATGAACTGACGCAAAAAGGTTCGCTTGTCAAGGATGCAACCGTAACCGTATAGGTCGATTCATTAATACCGGTCAATTTGAAATAATACATTTTCATTGTATCATTGACCGTATATGAAGATAATGTTATTGTTGAGGACGCACCGGTTACGAGGTTATTTAATCGTGCGGAAACCGTTTCACCACCGGTTGCGAAGATTTGGACAAGTATCGTGTCCGTAGTATGGAACTTCTGGATGTAATTCGATTCTACCAGAAAACCATCCTTTAACGGTTCAAATACAAGCGGGCATATATCACCTACTTTAATCATGTCTTTTCGTCCTTATATTCGTACCGCATCACTTGATACGGCTTATAATGACAAAGATATATATTTATCCGGATTTTCTTGTAAACGGAACACAAAAAAAGCCTCAACGAGGAGAATTGTCGAGGCTTTTATAACAATATTATTTATAAAATCATATTTCCGTCAAAATTAAATGGTATTCCGTACTTTGTTCCTTTCCTAAATTACAATCGAACCGGTCTATGAATCCCCTATATGTCGTATTGTTATGTTTGATTTCAATAATTCCTTCCAAATCATTAGGAATGTCAATCTCCGGGGTCGCAAAGCTAATCTTTTTCGCAACGAATAGACGGCCCGAACTCTTTATCTCCGTTATATTCGCGGTTTCCAAAACTCCATCGACAGTCGCATTACTGTTCCCCTCACTCGAAGCGAACGTCAATTGCCTGTTCGTGCAGGCGTTTATGTAATCTATATTTGAAAGAATACACCGCCTGGGGCTGAACATCCCGTTGAATTGCGTTCCGGGAGATACCATGCCGGATAGCGTAACCGTCTCCCTGTCCAGCGTATACCAGTATCTCCATCCCGTTACAGGCAAACCGTTAATATAGTCGGTGAACCTTTCAGAGTGGAATATCCCCTTAAAGAAGAAAATATCCTTGTCGCTGCTGCTGTCGGTCGTGCTTGTCGATCTTTTGTTTAACAACACTTCAAAGCCGAGTGGGTCTGCACGATATGGACTTACCAGCCGCAGTTCGCTATCGTTTATCAACAATCCCGTATTGAACGTTACTCCGAAATGATAGGCATCCCGGCCGTTCACCTCTTCGTAATCCTGCTTGTCATAGCCGGCCGTTATCCTTGTGTACAACAATTTATCCGCTACGAATACTTCAAGGTCATTGTACCTCTGAATCTTTTTCGTTACCATATCCACGAAGAAACTCGACCGGTGGGAAAATGTAAGGGTGTTACCGTCAATTCCGTACGCGTAACCGAAAACGGCGATCATCCAGTCCCTGAATTTATTGAAAGAGGTGTATATCCTGGCATCGCTAATCCCACGTATGGATTCGGCCGCTATTAAGCGCGTTGTCTGTACCCTGTCGTCCTGTTCCTCTATTACTCCGGTGTACGCCGTGCCGCCGGACATCTTTTCAAGTATCTTGTTAAGCAATACGGTCGGGTCTATCGTGTCGATATTCACTGTGTCGGAACGGCGATCCATCCAATTCAAGGAAATATTTGTTTTATCAAATGTTATAATAGATTTTGCGACACCTATTACAAAGAAGCACAAATGTTCTTCTGCCAACAAATTTACTGATACTTTTTGATCAACTATATCACGGAAATTCACATTGTCATTACTCGTCCATTTTGTTATTTCACTCAATCTTTTATCGTTGGTTAAACGATAGAAATAAATACTCGTGTTACTGCTTACAGACGGTTTAAATGAAAAATTGGCAGTGATTTCTACCGTGCAGTCGACTTTAGCCTTTGCAAAATAAGTGAATTCTTCTTTTGTACCTGAAACACCCTGGGTTGCAAGCTGATCTTGATCCTGAATTTCCAATACGTTATTATGAAGCACCTCCGGAGTTCCCATATATAGCGGAAGAAACATATATCCGTATGAACTTGGCATGGTTACAGTTGTCTCCGTACTATCTTCCACGCTATCTCCCGTAACATACCAGTTCGCCGACTGTTCGATCTCTATCCCGTCATAATGCAAAGGTGCATTATCTTTTATAATGTCCGCAACTTCTATCTCAAATTCCGTATTTGCTTTTGACTTAAGCAATGCCGTTAAACTGTCCTCTACACCGTTAATTATTAACACGCCGCCCATATCGCTATACGATGAAAAGTCAAGAATACAACGGAATATTTCGTTATACGTCCAACTATTGTTGCGCCGGTAAAAGATAAGTGTCGCACTTGAAAAGAATTCGTTCTTCTCAAATTCTTCTTTCAGTAACAACCGGGCATCGCCGACAAACTCAAAACCTGTGGATATGGAACGGACTACGCCATCGTAGTTATTGCGCATCAGAGTAGTTTTTACTATGTCCCAGTTCTTTAGTTCTCGCGTGGTTGCGCTGTAGGATAACCCGCCAACCATAAGGGTAAACTTATTATACATATATTTATGTTTAGTGCCGTATGAAGTCATACGGGATGTTTATACTATACTTTCAATAATTTTAAAATATATTCTCTACCTATTCCGGTAATACGACGATGATAGATGATTTTTCCATTGTCTAATGCTTCTTGCTTAATCTCAAACAATGCAAGCTGTGCGTAATCGGTATATGGAAGCCATGTACCGTTTATCTTATATTGGATACCAAGATCGTGCAATTTATTATTTAACTCGATTGCCGATTTAAAACCCAATTCTTTAGCCACCTCCGTACAGGTATATGTTTTATTTACATGGGTAAGGATAGATACCGTTTTTTCCGCTTCAACCCTTTTTGTTTTCTCATCTCTAAGTGCTATAAGCAGATCAATTCCGAATTGCGGATCATTTATTATCTTCTCGATTGTCACATCGGTGGCGTATGCTCCATGCTTGCGGATAGACGGAAGTACTTCGGAGGTTACCCACTTGCGGAATGGTTTTGCTTCGGGTTTTCTACTGTCAAGAATGACATCATACAAACCATCTTCGTTGACAAAGTTCGCTTGTTGTGTTCTTCCTAACGAATCGATGATGGGGTGGTTTGAAACAACCCCATCATCTAACCGCCTAACTACATCGGTTGATGCAAGGTCTAATATTTTGCAAACGTCCGTAAGGCAAAATAAGGGATTATCATTTGTACCGGCGGTACGAATTTGACCGAACTGGTCATTTTGGAAAATTTGAATACTGTCCATACGTCCAGGAATTAGTGCCGTACAACTTCATACGGTAACGCAAAGATAATAAAGATATTGGAATAAAAAAACCGGAGTTATTCCGGCTTTCCTTTTAAAATGTGGGATTTTATTTCTTCAAAATACTTATTTGCCAAAGCCTCCGATTCCTTTATATATAAATAATTAGAATATATTGCGTTGTTTAACATATCATGAAGTCTGTTATATTGAAACGAAACGTCAAGACGTAAATCAGGGATAGGTCTTGATTGAAATCCGTGTCTTCCTCCCACAAAACTTTTTTTTTGTTTATATAATTTATAAGTTAAACCCTCTTCATTTAATGGAAGAAATAAATGTCTGTTGTAATTTACAGCTGAATAAAATGCATTAGTAATAAACCAAACTTTGAATTTACTTTTTTTGGAAAGATACGCACACGCCTTTTCATCATGCTTTGCATTTTCCAGACTACTCAATGTTCCATATATTGGAATAAAGTTATCGAAATTAAGAATTTCAATATTTAGATTGTTGCCACAAGGTATGAAAGAGATGTTTATATTTTGGTGTTTTTTCCTTAACTCAAACGATTTTAGGTAAATAGGCTTACATACTTCATCATTAAAAAATACATCTTCGTCTATTGCAACAATTAAATCAAATTTATTTCTATTCGATAGACGGATAAACATAATCTTTCGTTTTGCATCTCCATTTATAGAATCAAAAAACTCTTCAATTACAGGAAGAGCACTTTGCAGATTCATTCTTATGTCTTTACGCATTTTTTTTGAATATACAGAAATGCCCTTCATACATTCTTTTTCGTACGCATCAATAATATCATCGACGGTAAATTCCTGACTTCTGGAAGGAGATAAATTCGTTCTATTGTGTTCTTTAATAGGGCTTTTAGTTATAGCATTCATAATTACGTCTTTATTTTAAAGGAGACTCAATGGCTCTCCGTAATTTAATCCCTTATCTTGTTTCTTCTACAAATGTACACCATGAAATATTAAAAACAAAAACAAAGAAGTTAATTATTCGTTTATCGGGATTTATATCCAGGGATTGTACAACCTCCCGTTGAGGCTGAAATCCTTAAAGTATCTTAAACACGTGAAAATAAATACGGAAACATTTGCACGGAAAGAAAGAAACCCTTACCTTTACATCATCAAAAATAACAATTTAAAAAATAAAGAGATGAAAACGATTGAAGAGATGAAAAATTTGGTAGCGGGCGGCAACGCCCAAGAATTAACCCTTGCCCTCGCAGAAACCATGCGGGGTAAGGAAATATCCACCATATACTTCGGTTATGCCGGCCAGGATGGAGTAGATAACTTCACAGTAGGCGAGATCGTATCAGAATACGAAATCGCTTCGAAAGAAGAGATGGCCGGTTATCCATCCCGCGCAGCGTATTGGGAATCATATATGACACCTAAGCAGTTGACGGAAACGAAGTGCAAGCTCGTATTATTAACGGCCGAAGGACGTAATACTCAAATCAAATGCTACGCGAATGAGAGTGTTTTCTGGTGCTCTGATTCGGACAGGCATGTATATTTTGTAGAACAATGAAAATAAAGTGTTATTCCATTCGCCTTAAAAGCCTTTCCCTTATTTCGAATAAGGCTTTTAAGGCAACGGCTTTCGACGGGTCAACGGACATCATACCCGCCTCGCAGGTTTTCGGTATGGATTACGATGTCGAAAAGTCGGATGCCTATTGGATCAGCGCGTGGATATTGGAGAAGAAAAACATCCAGTATTCCACGAAGAAAGAAGCGTGGTTCGATGAACACGGCAAGATGATGCCGACATATCACGTTGAAAAACATTCGACGGACAAGCAAAGTCCGGTCGTGTCTAACGAAATCGAAGAACTGAAACGCGATGATACTACTACCCGATCAGATTAAGGCGGAACGCCACCTTACCGCGTGGCGTGTCGGTGCGCTGTTCATGGAGGCAGGAACGGGCAAAACCCGCGTAGCTGTTAACCTTGTGAACTCCACGGACGCGGACTCGGTGTTTTGGATCGGGCCGCTGCAAACGATACAGTTTCACCCACTGCGCCCTACCGTCCGGGATGAGGTTGCAAAGTGGGGCGGATTCCGTGCGCCGGTAGTCTATACAGGCATTGAAAGTATACAGGCATCGGGGAGGATATATCTCAATCTGCGGGAACAGGTTGAGGCAGCTCGGAACCCGTTCATCGTTGTCGACGAAAGCCTGAAAATCAAGAATGCGGAAGCTATCCGGACGAAGCGGATGTTAGACCTTGGTACGCTCGCCAGCTACAAACTGATCCTTAACGGAACGCCGATAACACGCAACCTGTTAGACCTCTATCCTCAGATGCAGTTCCTTTCTCCGGCAATCCTTAATATGAGCCTGCCGCAATTCAAAGATACGTTCTGCGAATACAAGAAAGTAACCAAATTCTTAGGTGGCAGGCGGGGATACACGAAAGAGTTTATCACCGGATACGAGAACATTGATTACCTGTATTCTCTTATCCGGCATTACGTGTTTGAATGCGACCTGTCCTTGCAGGTGAAGCAACTATACAACACGATAGAATATAACCTTTCCGATGATGACAAAGAGGAATACGATAGGGTTAAAGAGAAGTATCTCGATGACGAGATGCTGCAATGGAAGAATAATAACATCTTCCTTGAAATGACACAAAAGATGCAACACTCCTATTGCTGTACACCGGATAAATTAGTAAAACTGGATGAATTGTTCAAAACGGTTGACGAAAGCCGGACGATCATCTTCTGCAAGTATATCTCCAGCCGTGAGGAATGTGCCCGCCGCTATCCGAAAGCCACCGTGTTGAGTTACCAGAAAGAGGCGTTCGGGCTTAACATGCAGCACTTGTGCAATACTGTATATTTTGACAAGAACTGGGATTATGCGTTGCGCGTTCAATCCGGACGGCGCACGTTTCGCACCGGACAGGAATACGATTGCCGGTATTGGGACTTGACCGGAGATGTAGGACTGGAAAGCCTTATTGACCGAAACATTTCCAAGAAAGTCGGTATGGCTGAATATTTTAAAGGAAAAACGAAAGGAGAAATATTGAAAGAATTATGAGAAAGGTGATTTTCAGAAAAGACATTCAATCGTTTACGCTTGAGGAACTGCCCGATGATACTCTTATCGTCGTACATGAAATGTACGACGCTCCAAATATAGATAGGCGTGTTATTGAATGGCAAAAATTTAAAGCCAACTATATTGGGCATGAAACAAGCCAATATATCCTTGTTGGTGCAAATCGAATGATATCGCCTTCTAATAGGTGTGATATGGTAAATGACTTTTTGCAGGTAATGACAAAAACGATACCAAAAGTATCTATCGACACATCTCCGTTTATTGGAGAGCCATGGAGGCTGTGGTATCATTACTCGTTAGCATTTGGAGTGTGGATGGGTGCGGATTATTCTTATCCGATTGAAGGAGAATGGAAGAAGTGGTTTTATTACGAGATTAACTCCTGTAAATTTTTACCGCAAAATATCCCATTATTTGCTAATAATGATAATACCGATACGGATCTTTCTCCACTTTGGACAAAATTTGATCTTTACGATCCTAATAAAATGGACGTAGAGTTTTACGAAGAAGCTAAAAAATATGTTTTCGATAAATACGATACTCCAAAGCTATTAATCAATAACCTGCTGAAAGTCTGCAATAAGCATTTTAGTAAAGTATTGGATTTTGATTCGTATCTTACAAACAAGGATTATCTATTACCCGATTTTGGAGTATATAGATTCTTAATTGAAGAAAACAAAAGAAGATTAGCAATATATAACTATTTTACAAAATGAGTTACGGAGATTACTGGGAAACATATCCTATTGAAAAAGGAGATATTTGGACTCTCGGTGAGTCCAGGATTTCAGTATGCGATATAACTGAATATTTTCCACGATACATGCTGGATGCTGATATGATATATTGCGATCCTCCGTGGGATTTGAGTAAAGTCAACTTCTTTAATATAAAGTCAGGACGAGAATGTATGAATAAATTCGATGAGTTTTTCATACCGCTATTTACGCACATCGAGAAAATAGGCGCAAAAGTGTGTTATCTTGAAACCGGAAACAAAAATCTACGATTATTTGTAGAACAGTTGTCACGGATATATCCTATCGTTCAGGTCTGGGACATATTATATTACAAGAAAAATCCCTGCCATCTTGTCCGTGGAGGTTATTCGGTTTCTGAGTATGACTTTTCCGGTATGGATGATGAGGTTACGCCATGGAAAACGATCGAATACGAAAATCCGTACAAAGTAGCCGACTTTTGTACAGGCAGAGGGTTGACAGCTTTAGCCGCTCTAATGAACGGTAAAGTATTTCTTGGGACAGAGTTAAACAAACGAAAATTAGCGATACTAATACATAAATCAAAAAAAATAGGAAATGGCTTTCAAAAAGAATTATAATAGAGATAAAAGCACGTTAGAAGCAGCAAGGGAAAGAATCTCGTTGCTGTTCGATAACTTCGATACGATAAACGTATCTATCTCCTCAGGAAAAGACAGTACCGTATTATATCATTTATCTTTGCAGGAAGCGATACGGAGAAACCGGAAGATAGTCGTTTTTTTTCAAGACCAGGAGGCTGAATATCAGGCGTCTATTGATATTATAAAAGTGCAAATGCGACACCCGAATGTTATTCCGGCATGGTATCAAGTGCCAATATATATGACAAATGCGACAAGCGTTGACGATTACTTTCTATACGCTTGGGGCGAGGGTGAGGAATGGATGAGAGATAAAGATGCTCTCTCTATTCATAGTATATCGGAAGAGTACCCGAATAGGTTTTATAAGTTTTTCAACTGGTATGAAAACAAAAATACCAATGCGGCATATCTTGTCGGGCTTCGCTCGGAAGAAAGTTTAACGAGATTTAGGGCTGTGACAAAGTTTACCGGTTGGGGAGGGCTGAGATGGAGTACGGTCGATGGAGATGTAAAAAAGTTCTATCCGATATACGATTGGACTGTCTACGATATATGGAAATTCATATACGATTACAACCTTCCATATAATAAGATCTACGATCTGATGTATATGTCTAATTATAGCATATACTCCGGGATGCGGGTATCTAACCTTATACACGAAAAGTCATACAAGTGCTTAGTAGATCTTCCCAGATTCGAACCGGAAACATATAACAGGCTATGTCGGAGAATAGGGGGAATATCAACGGCTCATAGATATGCGAGCGAAAAACTCGTTTTCAACAACAAGCAACTTCCGAAGCATTATAAGAACTGGAAAGAGTTTCGTGATTTCCTCATGCAGAATATCCCGAACGACGATCACCGTCAAAAGTTTATTGCACGATTCGAAAAGCAGGAAAAAAACGAGAGGACTTTTCAGGCGCAAGTAGGACAACTCCTTATAAATGATTATGAAAACAGTCGATCTTTCGACACTAAAAAATCAGAAAAAACTCAAAAAATAAAAGAAAAATGGATGCAAATACTATAAAATTCCCGGAAACAAAGATCGTCAACATTAGTGAATTGTACGCTAATGATTATAATCCAAATCGAATGCCGGATACTGAAATGGGGTTATTGAAAGAGTGTATCTTGAAGTATGGATTTCTATTTCCAATAGTGACTACGTGGAATGAAGAGAAAGAGAAATACTGTATAATAGACGGATACCATAGATACGAGACGCTCAAAAGAATAGGAAGCGATAAAGTGTCTATCGTGGATTTGAGGTTAAAATATCACGATGCTGTTCAATTGACTGTTCTTATGAACAGAATAAAAGGATTGCATCAGGTTGAGTTAATGAGCGACCTGGTCGTAAAACTTGAAGATTTGGGGCTATCAGATAGCGATATTTGTGTAAATCTTGGGATGGAAGCCGAAGAATATCTAAGATTAAAACAGCAACTCGGAATAGCTCATGCTTTTCGTAACCATGAATATTCAAATTCATGGAATATAACAGAATGATTATTAAAATTCAAGATTCAAGAATATGAAACTAACAAACGAAAATTTAAAGGAAGTCGGCGCATGGCTTAAAACCAAGCGTTCCGAAAAGGGGCTGACCAGCTATCAGTTGGAAATGGATTACCGTTTACATCGTAATTCTATGCACGGCATTGAGGGCGGCGAAAAAAGATACACAATCAAGTCGTTGCTTCAATACTGCGAAGCGATCGGCGTAAAAATAACGCTATCCGATTAGCGGTCAGCACACATACCAAAAAAGCCCCCGGAACTCCGGCTAAGGAGAAACGGGGGCGGACATATGTACAAAAGTTTACGAGGCAAAGATAGGGATTTAATCCGAAAAAGCAAAAGATGGTATAAAATAACAGGAATGATAACACAAAAAAGCCTCAACAATACGAACGTTGAGGCTTTCTTTAAACAAGTGAGGTTATTTAGATTTTGTCTAAATCAAACAACCGTTTTAGTTAAAACTCACTCTTGTTGATACCATTTTGAACGTTATAATTATATTTGCAATGTGTTAGTAATAACACTGCCCCTCTTGAATGAGAAATGTCAAGACCCAACCACCTACGGGTGGTTTTTTATTATATCATAATCATGGAAAAACAAAAGGTTATAGTATATATTGATGGATTTAATTTCTATTACGGATTAAAGACTAAAGCTAAAAAGGAATCTAAGTGGAAAAAATTCTATTGGCTTGATGTAGTTAAGTTCTTTGAATCAATGATGAACGAAAATCAGGAATTGATAGAAGTTCACTATTTCTCTGCAAGACCTCATAGAGTAGATGCAAGCAAAAGACAGGATACGTGGTTTTGTGCAAACAAGTTGAATCCTAAGTTTAAATTAACCCTTGGTAAGTATTTAAAAAAGGAAATAATTTGCAGAAACTGTAAAAGTACAATTAATTATTTTGAAGAGAAGGAGACTGATGTGAGAATCGCAACTCAGATAATTAATGATGTATACAAAAAAAGATGTGATATTACAATTATAGTATCTGCTGATAGCGATATGTTGCCAGCAATAGAATTGATAAGAGATCTAAATTCCATCCATAAGGTTTTTGTGTATTTTCCACCATTAAGACATTCTATCGAATTATCAAACTCATGCAATTCGGTAAAGAAACTATCTGACTACAAAGCAAGATTTAATCAGTCTATGCTACCCGAAAAGATCACTTTACAAAATGGGCATATATTAGAAAGACCGTTAAATTGGAAATAAAATAATAAAGCCGGATTACCCGGCTTTATTTTCCTAATCAGGATTTATTTCCGGGTGTAATTCCAGAAAAGTTATCTATACTTTTAAGAATCTCTCGCGTCTGTTTCAAAATCTCGGTATGTTCTTCTTCGTTTTTTCTTAAAGAACGTTCTATACCTGCATGATTGTAATCATGCTTATCTTCCCATTTCGTAAATCGACGAATGGCGTAACAGAACACAATTAATAATACAACAAAAACAGACAAAGATGTCCAATTGTTTAAAATGTAATCAAGTATAACGGCGCGCATGAGTGAATTTGTTTAGATGTTCATTCTGCAAATCTACTATTTTTTCCTTCTTTTCTCAGTAGCATTCATTTGCTTTATCTCATCGCACATCCTTTTGACGTAGTGCGCATATTTAGCTGCGGACGTTACGGTTGTATTTATCTGCATCTTAAAGTGAGTTTCGACGGCGACGATTTCACGGATGAAATATTTCCTGTCCATAATGTTTTTCCCCACCTTTTCCGGCCGGCTGTTCAACCGGTCAAGATTAAACCTGCTATTTGAAAGTATGGCAGATACCCGCATCCTGATCTTATTCTGCTCGCTTTGCGGCAAATCGAATCCGAATCGTCTCAGTATATCGCAAACGTCATCCCACCGGTTGAGGCCTATCAGGCTATTACATGCGTTCATGCAATTAATTCTTATCCTGTAATTGATTATATCGTTCTTTTTTGCAAGTTCGGCCTCAGCGGACGCCCCACCTATTATATCCATGTACTCATGTATTAGCTCCTGTGCGGTTATCTCCGCTCCGGCAGACGATCGTTCGCCTTCGGAAGACAATGCGCTTAAATCGCCCAAAAAGACGTCTATGAATACGTCCATCGGAATTCTATCAAGTGTCATATATTTCATGATTTTATTGTTTGTAATACCCTATAATTATGCCGAGAGCCATACACTCCATTCCTTTTATTTTTTTCTTTCTTCGAAAGCATCTTGACTATATCTTTCATTCCCTGTTCGATTCTCACCGTATCCATGCTTACATTGACATATATACCTTCTTCCTTGCCGACCTCAATCATTCCCGTATCGGATCGGAAAGATTTTAAATCATCAATCGTCAAGGCATCAGGTATAACCATAGAATGCTTTGGAATGTCCACCAGGGTAGGAATGGATGGAGTAATGAAGGATTTACCGGAGGGGTTATAACCGTTTCCGATCTTCCACCGTCTCCGACGATCGCAAGCCCTCCACCGTGATCTTTCGTTCCTTTGGCGTACTTGGGAATAGGTGTTGCGATGGCCGTTGCAAGCTGTATGGCGCCAAGGGCGGAAGCAAGTACAATAAGCGGGGTCGCTGCCGGAAATCCAACCGTTGCAATAGTTTTCATTATACCTGCCGCAGTGTTTAGCATTATCTGAACTATGTTATTCGCCTTTTCCAACTTCGCCTGCCGGGTCTGCAACTCCGCTTTCTTCTTTGCCAGTTCCGCTTCCTTTTGTGCGGATTTGTCTTCCGCCGCCCTCTTCCTGGCTTCCGCCTCTTCGGTGGATATTGCGCCCGTTTCCGCGAGCCGTTCGATCCGTTCAATATCGGCATCGTGTGCGTCTTGATTCGCTTTCTGTTCGGCTTCTATTTCCTGGATACGACGGTCAAATAATGCAGAACCCAAATTAGCGAATCCATTCAGGGATTCGGCGACCGTTTCTATGTTTTTCGCCATATTATCCAGCCATTCCCTCTCGGCTTCCTCTCTATCTTTTACATTATCTACCAAATTTGAAGTAACCATGTTTTGAAGCGCAATTTTAGCCTTGGCGATCTTTCGCTCCATGGCAACCCTTTCATCCGGGCTTAAGTATTCCTTTTCAGCCTCGTATTGTATCTCTAATGCTTGGATTGCCGCCTCGGCATTTTTAATGGCATATCTTTTGGTTATTTCAACGCGTTTTTTTTCGTATTCTTCCTTATCAATAAGTCCTTCGCTGTATTGTTTGGCCAATTGTGATAATTCATCCGATAACAGGCTATCCATTATTATAGATTCGGACGCAAAAGATTCCTGCATTTTATCAATACGCTTTGACGCAAATTCAGATTCCGTTTTCTCTCTTAGTCTTGCGTACTTTTTTATGATCAGGCTTACATCCAGACCTGTTTTTTCCGCCGATTCTTTTTCTTGCTGTTCTTGAATATTAAGAAGTTTAAGTCTTAAATCCAATTCCTCTTCCGAGCCCTCACGAATAGCAGCAATCCTGTTCTCTGTATTTGCAAGTTCAATACGGCGGGCATATTTCTCGTTTATCGCTTCGATCTCCTTTCCCTCTGCTTCTTTATATGCCTTTCTTAATTCAAGTTCTTTCGGCTCGTTTCCTTTGATAATTGACAACCTTTGCTGATATTTAGCCCTTACGCTTTCTATCTCATTTTCCTTTTCCTGATCAATTATAGATGCACGTGTTTTAGCCAGTTCATTTTCTATTCGGATCATGTAATTTTTATGCGATTCGGCTTCTTTATCTGTATCTTTTGGTATAATTGGAGTAAATCCTGCACTTTTTCGTATATTATCAAAACCTTCTAATATAGTAGAAAATAAATCCGAATAAGCATCCCCTGTTTTCTTTGATTGATCTACCTCTGCTTGTCCTTCTTTTATTCTTGCTTTATGGAAATTCTCAGCGGAAACAGATGCATCATCAAGTACAGTTCCTGCATCTGCCATTGCACCTTTAGTAAAAGTTTCAAGAAAAATTTCCCAAAAACTCGGGCCTTTTTTCGCTTCCTCTTCCAGTTCCAATTGCTTCTGGAAAGCCTTTTCGTATTCTTTTGCTGCCAAATTTCTTGCTGCATCCGCTTGTGCCCTTAGTTTCATCGATTCAATATAAGCAGAAGTATTTTCAACAAGTAAATTTTCTGCATCACCGATAGTTTTTATTGATATTCCAGTATCATCAAGCTCCTTTCTATTCTCTTTTAAAAATTTTTTTTGCAGATCAATATTTTCGCCTAATGACTTCCATGAATCCGATAGTTTTTTAATATTCACAATTTTACTCCCTACTCCACGGAATGTGCTTTCAAATTCCTTATTTAATTCTTTAGTAGAAACGGATACTTCATCGATGGTTTTTTTTGCATTGAATAAACCTTTTACGAAATTGATAATCTCTTTCCTGTATATGGTTATCGCAGCAATCCCGGCAACTAACATCGTTTGCCACGAAAATAATGAACCGATAAGCTGTTTCCACACCGGAGGAACTTTAACGCCCTGCTCCCTTAATGCCTTAACTTCATTACTCGCTTCTTTAATCTGGCTGATCATCATTGGAAGATTCCTCGACAATTGAGTAAAGAAAGAACTTGTTCCAGCACTTAACGACGGAAGGCTTCTTGTTATTGATTGTATTTTTGAATCAACTCCATTCCAGGCAGACATGTAATTACCCACATTTCGTTGATAATTACCCATTTCTGCGTCTATGGATTTTAGTTCATTCTTTAATTTATCAATCTGTCCCAATATTTCCTTTCCCGGAACTCCCTCCCTTTGCGCTTTCGACAAATCCTTGTACCTCTTTTCCAATTGGAGTACAGCCGCGTTCATTTCCTGATACGACCCAGCGGTAGAGACTATGACGGTAGCATGGTTTTTAAGGAGGTTTTGATTCTGCTGTATCGCAGCATTTATTTCTCTTTCCCTTTGAGATAATTCACCTGCCTTTTGCGCATAATCGGCGTAGCTGATACGGTTATTATCGAGTTCTTTTTTTAGCGTTTTAAGTTCATTCCTGACCGATTCCAATTGTGATTTCTGATTAATCAACCTTACGCTTAACTCACTTGCTTTTTCGTCAAAGGCGGTAACGCTCTGTATGATCTTTGCATACTCATCGCTTGCAAGACCGATATTATTTGATGCTTCCTGAAACGATTTAGCGTAAGCGGTTGCCGTATCCCGTCCGGATGTCTGAGCTTCTTCCACTTTTTTTGTTGAAGTCGCTATTTTATTGAGAGATTCGGTAGCCTTATCGACACTCGAAGTAAACGAGTTCATTGATTTAATCAACGTTGATAACTGCCCGAAGTCAGCTATCTTTTTCGACGCCTGCTCAAGAACCTTCGCATGTTTTTCCTGAATAGTAGACAACTCATTCTGCACCGCCGCCATCTTCTGCATTGTGGCGATCGTTTCTTCATGCTTCCTGGTATATTCGGCTATACTACCCGGATTTACCTTAACCCCGCCTGCTAACTCTTTAGTAAGCGCTACGTACTTTGTCATTGCGCCTTCAAAGGCTACACCTAATTTGTTGACCTCTTCAATTGCTTTCGGATCAACAATCTGATCTACCTTAAAATCGTATCCCATAATTTTGTTTCCGGCGCCTTCACCGGATGCTATTAATTAATATTTTGAAAGAATTTCGCTGAATGCTTCACATCGCTCCGTTTCACTGTTAATCCCGCAATCCTCTTTCCACGCGCAATCCCCGCAAAGATCGTGAAGTAGCTTATTGCGTTCGATTATTGACTTTTTGTCATATCTGTACGGTGAACGTAGTGCATTTCTGACCTTAAAAAGTGTCTTTTTGATATATTTCTTCATGATTAATAGTATATGTATTCAATTAGTTTTCCGGTGAACTTCTCCGTTTCTGAGCAAAAAGCAAATGTACCGTCCTGTTTTTCGTATAGCACAAATACGCGTCCATCCAATTTGGCGGCTTTCTTTGCCAGCTCACGCATCCTTTGCAAGCCAGCTAAATTCCTGTTGACCTGTGTACATGCCATATTATTTGAATTTCGATATATACGATTTATATACGGCTTTCAACGTATAATCCCAAAAGAATTTTTTTGCCCTTGGAGATAACTTATAGATCACATCGCCATATTTGGATTCAATATCGCGTGCAAAGTGTACACCGGTCGAATGTATATGAATTCCATTCTCAATAAGCGTTGATTTTATGCTTTCATAAAAGTTACCAACGATAATAAGGTTCGGCGTATCCATATTTCTTGGGCCAAATCCGAGGTATGACGGCGAGGGTGGTTGAATTGTCTTTTTCCATTTGGCGTAACCTTTCCCGTTATTCTTCCAGTGCCCCGCTTCCGGTGACTGAAAGAACGGATCGGAAGAATATGAAGGGGATAATACTTTTTCATCTCCATCAACTCCTGAGTATAGCTGCTCCCGGATGAACTCTACGGCCTCACTTCCGTTATTTTGAATTGATTCCACAATTACCGGTTGCAACCCATTCTTAAACTCATTATATCTCTCGTATGAATCCTTGAACGTACCCATGCTATTTATTAAAAAGAAAGGAGACTTACGCCTCCTCTCTATTGTTATCTACATCCACATCGGCAAGTGTTTCGGATGTGTTATCTGAAACCGTTTCCGGCTTCCTGCTTTTTATCCTGTCATATATGTCCGAAAGGATATCACGCCGGTCGGATTCGTCTCGGTCAAGAAAAAATATATCCACACACTGTTCAATGAAATCTTTCTTCTTCATTGATCGGATCAGACCATCATTAAAAGAAACTCCCTCGACTACCATGACTACGAGAATTGTTCAATTCCAAGAATACCTTTCTCGGAGAGAACGGATGGTTTTGCGAGCTTTGCCGTTCCTGTGAGTGATAGAACACCATCCGCATAAGTTACCGCGGAGGCTCCCGGTACAACAGTGCTCGATCCTGCTGCAATAGCTGTACCAAAATTCGCTGTAATATCAAGCCTTCCATAGTGTTCTATTAGCTTGTATTTACCAGTTGTACCGGCGGAAACAAAATCAACTTCCACAAGCCCATACAGCGACCCCAGTATATCGAAGTCTACCGTACGAACATCCTCAAGTTTAAAATGGCGTTCAATGTCCGAATACATTAAATTCACTGTCAAGTACGAATTCTGACCACTTGAGTCAAAATCCTGGCCGCCTACATAAATTCCAGATAGCGGAATTCCATGCAGCAACGTGTCGGTATCACTACGTTGCCCGAATATCGTATTCGAATCGTTGACGAAAAACACATCGAACTTGCTATCTTTAGCCTCAACTACATTCGCACGAAAACCCATATCATAGATATCGAGCGTGAATGTATCCGTTCTGGCCGAATAAGAAGTTACTTTGTTCGCTCCGTATCCCTGCTGCGAGGTCTGCGCCTCACCACCTGAAGGTGCAAATTCCTCAATAGTCTTAACCGGATATATGCGATCCGGCCGGTCTGCATGAATAGCCGTTTCAATCGCATCCGCCGTAATCGCCTGCGGCAACGCGTAACCGCTTTGAACAAAAATCAAAGCCTTAACCTTACCACGCGGGACGGGACATGAACTGATTCCCGAATTAAATGTTTTAGACCCGCATTCTCTAATATCTTGTGCCATAACACTGTTTGTTTTTTACGTTAATTTTTAAATTGCTAATATTTATCGCATCGATCAGATCATCTAACGGTTTGTTTTTGCTGTCCATCGCTCCACGAGAACCAAAACTGTAATTCTCCTGATAGGTATGTGGAATAACGCCGTTATATTGAACTACAATATCCCTGTTATTCCTCAACCGATCAAGAAAACATTCGTATATCGGACGTAAAACGGGAATGAACGAATTGCACATTCTTTCCTCATTGGTATATTTCGATAACGTAGAGGTGGCAATCATCAACGAAACTCCGGCAGACGTGAAATAACCCCTGTTTGTACGATCTTCATTAAACGGAGTGAATAAAGCGATGAGTGGAAACTTCAAATCGTTTATCTCGCGGGATTTACTGTACATTGCAAGTGTATTGCGGATATATTCAGTATCTCCGAAGATATAACTTATATTCATTCCTTTAGCCTCACCGGTTGAGGCGCAAACTTCACCGATTACCTCTATTATACTTTTCATATACCTAATGAATTAATGCGGTCAAACATATCCGGATCGGATTGGAGTTCATATCCTGGAATATTCTTATCAATCCAGTCGGCAAGGCGGTAATTACCTGCAACCATCAGATTCCATGCTGAAACCAATCTTCCCATTGACGATACTACCGGATTGTCCGAGTTATTTCTCTGTACACCGTTACCCGTCACACGGACGTCATTCCACCGGACAAAATGAAAATATACGTAACAGGCAATGGGAGATACGCTTTGCCCGTCGAACCACGCCTTAAGATCATCCCATTGCTTTACCACCATACCACTATCATCGTTCATGTATGCGATAAACGATTCAGATAAATCACAACCCAACATGCGGACAAGGTATTCCGGTTCATAGATGGATATAAAGCTACGAATACTCTCCGAAAGTCCGTACGAACCTATTGATGCGTTCATTGAATCGGTAGCTCCTTCTATAAGAAGTTCTCCGCGCGTGAATTGTGATATATCTGTCAGCATACCGTCATTATTCGAGAGTGTCCTTTTTTGCCACTTTCGCCTTTGCCTCAGCCTTCGCTTCCGCAGTCATTTCATCCATCACCTCGGATACTTCCGACTTTTTAATAGCCGTTTTTACCTCATCGGTTTCAGACACTACGCCGGATGCGATCCATTTCATTGCGATAGGCAATGTCACCGATGTGCTATCACCTTTTTTGAACGTCCCGAAATCCTTTGTAAAGGTCACACCGTAACGTGTCTTCAAATCCAACGGGTAACTTTTTGTTTCATTTTTTTCCATATAACTTTCTTTTTATGCCGTTATGGCCGTTATTACGTTATCAAATGTATCGACAACAAATGCGGTCGTATATTGCCTCTTTATGTACGTCATCAGGCGTTTTTCACCGATCATCGTCACCAGGTTTCTGGTAAAGTCGTCGTTTTCCCAACCGAACGTAACGGTAAGGGCTACGTAGTCTCGGATATTGAAGTATCTGAAATCACCTATCCATAATTTACCAAGATCAACCGCCGTAGAAGATTCAACGCGCAAACCCTGTATCAACTCATCACCAACACGGAAAGGACGCAGATACTGACCGTTAGCATCTTTTTCAAGTTGCATGGCTGCATAGTCGATCGGATTCATAAGAATCAGATTCGGGCGATAGTTCATCTTGCTGGTTGATACGATCTGCGTGTACGCGGCAACTATGGCATCATATTTGTTCGGACGGGAAACCGTTAATCCTGTCATGGCGAATCCGGGAAGATCGGCGAGAACCCCCTTGATTTCACCGTTCAACCCATCACCGTTCAATATACCATCTTCCTCTCTGATGTCTATACGGCTCAACAGTTCAGAACGGATTTCAGAAACCAATTGCGGAAGATCAGTCAATGTTTCCTCTGTCAGTTTTGATGTCAAGGCAACTTTAGCGACCGTTATCGTTCTTTCCTGCAACGTGGAATCCATTGCCGGCTTCAATCCACCCTCAGGCACCCATTCAGCATCACCAACGCCGGGAACGAATTCGGCGATAACAAGCGATCGGCCATTCGTCGAAGCTACATTCGCATATTGGCGGATGATGGTCTGTGCACGTGGCTCAACATCAAGAACGGTATCAACATTCAATCCGATATGCGGTGCAACGCCGCCAGCCGTAACAGTAGACGCCTTTGTATTCAAAACAAGGTTTAGCGTCTTCTTGTATCCGGGACTTGACTTGCAAGCCTCACGCAAATCAATCGTTTTTCCACCTTTTTCTTCCTTGATGAAATCCTTTAACTGTTCAGCGACCTGATCTTCGAGTGATTTAAACACTACACGTCCTCTGTTTCCTGATTCTGTCAATCCTTTCAGTTTAATGAGTGTGTCTTCAACTTCTTTAATTTTATCGGAGAATTCCTTCTTTGACAAAAGGCCGGAAATGTCCGCCTGTTTGAATTCATCCATTCCTTTAATAGAATCAACGATCGATGTCTTAATGTCCTCAATCTTGATATTTTCTTTTAGATACTCCTCGCCGGCCGTGCCGAGAGCCTCGTCTATCTTCTCCCACATCTTCCTGTCCTCATCTGACATATCCTTTGTGTCGATGTGTGCGAGAATACCGAATTTAATTCCTTTTCCCATTTTACTCGATTAATTTATTAATGATTTAAACATGGATTTCTTCTCGTGCCTGCCGGCTTGTCCGTCGTTAAGTGTGCCCGTCAAAGATTTGTTTTTCTTCTCGCACGGCTTAATAGAAGCAAGTGTCATTGCCTTTGCAAAAATCCGTTGTATCTTTTGTTGTTTCGATTGTCCTATGTGTGATAAAACCGCACATAACTCATCGTCCAACTTCTTATATTCATCATCAAACTCCTGTTCTGATTTTAATCCGAGATATTCAGTCTCACCATTCGCACCGATCGTCACAACGGATATCTCATACAGGATCACTTCACCAACTACGAAATACATCTCGTCACCTTTTTCTTCCCATTCGCATTTATCAAACACATATCGGAAACCAATCGAGAACTGGTTTAATGTACCGGATTCGAGTTGTTTTAATGCTCTGTCTCCCAATTCCACATCATCAAGGATGGCTTCAAAATATAATCCCTTATCATCCTCACGCAACGCGGTGATCCGGGCAATAGGCTCACTCATATCGTGCATCCATAGGAATGCAATTTTATCATTTGCATTCGATTCCGGCCCGCGCTCCGATATACTCTTTACAAAACACCCTTTCACTAACAAATCACCTGCTTTATCTATGTTTCCAAATATAGCGGCATATCCACTTATTGTCCTGCCGTCAGGGTTATACGACATGTCTTTCGTGTCAAACGTTACAGTCTTGTATCTCTTACCCACACGGGTACCGTATTTATTCATTTGTTCCATTATCAAATTCTCCTTTTGGTTTATCAGGGTTTATTTCCATATATGTTGCCAGTTCAACTCTCGCTTCATCCTTTGTTATTAGCCCACCTTCTACGAGTTTTGAAAGTGCATTACTAACCATAGATAATGCGGATGCCGATTCTTTTCTGTCTTTTTGTAAACATGAAACATGCGTATAGTCTATCTTTACGTATATTCCTTCCGGACATAACACGTTGGTCAATGCCTCGGATATTACTTCGGAATCTGGGATGATAAGGCTTTGATATGCCTTTCTTTCCGCTGCTTCTTGGTTTTCGTATTTTGAATTGGCAATAAACAGATTAGGATTAATTCCTATGGCATTAGCGATCTTTTCCGTACACCTCGAATCTTCTTCCATCAAAAGAAGCTGTCCTGAATCATAGTTCAATGGTATCCATCCGAGTTTCGCTTTCGTTACCAGGATCGAGAAATTTTTTCCAACAAGACCGTATTTGCCTTTAAATTGGTCATTCAGCTTTTTTTGTTCGCCAGATGTTAATGCAGTATTAGCGAATTCACTTGAATCATCGTTGTGTACAATGCCTTTAGGCCCTCCATCGACAATCAGAGTATTGCTCGCGGCCATCTGCGCCACCCAATTAGATACAGGAAAAGACAGGCTATCTGTTGTGGAGCGGAATATTATTTCCGAATCTTCTTCCTTCAACAATATAGCCTCCGAATCATATATAATGAAGTATTCTTCCTCGCTTAACTCGATTTCCTCACCAGCGAACTGCACGTACGCACGTTTGATTATTCTCTTAAGTTCGTTCTGTTTAAATAACTTTCCGGTAGATGTAATGTGAAACAATTCAGGTGGAATTATCCACAATTGACCAGGGAGCGAGTTTCGTGTAGCGCGAAGCGTGTAGATGGGGCAATATCCAAATAGTTTTAAACTCATTTCGACCTGCTTAAAGAACTGTCTTCCTGTTTGCATAACATTCGGATTCTTAAGCAATCGATCGATGTCATTATTAGATTCTGATTCATTGCCGTCTTTATCTACGACATAAAATCTACCATTGGAGAAAAGCGATCCAGCCTTATCGATAACAGTCGAGATCGGAGTACACACGGACATAGATATAGCTTTGTGCATATCATCACGCATGTCGAAGTTGTACATTCCACCAAGTAGATCAAGTACTTTTCTATCACCGAAGCCTATTCCGTGCAAATCTTGGATATACCAGTGATTTCCTTCCTTATCTTTACGATAGGTTATATTCCTACCTATGAATCTACTTATTGACTCGGATAATCCCATAATTTTAAAAAAAGGACAACAGGTGAAACCTTACGGAATCCTCTATTGTCCCTTTCCACAGTCTTTTCGTTATACATTGTTTTTGGGTAGCGTGCCACTTGACACGCATAGAGTGATTCTCTTGACGCAAATATAACAATATTATTTCGATAATTTCAAATCATAAAGAATATTATTAATTAAAATATATCCTTGATAAATAAGACGACGCAAATGATAATATATTCAATGCCTCGAAATGGTCTTTCCCATTATAATCCATCATATTCTCTATGAATTCGATATATCCTGAATTCATATCATAATCAGACCTGAATCGAAATTTCTCCTTTATAGAAGGCTGGCAAGCATTTATCCTCTTATGTATGTTTGGCACTTCCTTTCTACCAATTACATCAACTCCACACTCTCTAAGATGCCTTACCACATGTGCAAAAGAAAAGTTACATTCAAATACGTATAGATCAGGTTTCTGCTTCAAAGATTTATATATAATATCCTCATCGAACGTGTCACTAAATACTACATCTATAACATCCGCAAAATCTTTTACCAATCCTACCATTATCATCATAAACATTCCACAGCAATCTGGAATAACAAATATGATCCTGTTATTGTATGCTATATCTTTTGTTGCATCAAAATAATTCATATCTTCATTTTTATACGTGTTTCTCTTTCTCCGGTTGGAAAATTTAATATATTCTTTTTCAAAGACTTTAACGGTTATGTATCTCAACGTATCGGAGCAGTGCCCGAACTCCTCATACGACTGCCCGGTGACTTTGTTTTTTATTCTCGTTTTCAATATTCCGCCGTTCACGTCCTTTTTTACGCACCGATAATCATTGATTGACTTTTCGCACGTCTCATTTATAAGAATCGAGTATGGAAGCTCACCACTCCATACCGCATTAATAAACTCACCCGAAAGAGCAACGGACGGATTTGATTTAGGTACTCTATCCTCAACAATATAACTCTTCTCCAATTGCTCTATGAACTTGTCGAGGAATGAACGTTTTTCATCGTCAATCGTATTGCCGGATTTGGTAGACACGTCTCCATATAGAAATAGTTTTTCTTCATAGCCTATACCTTCTAACCATAATCGGGTCATCTCTCCGGATTTCGAAACGGTATTGAAAGGGTCTTCTGCGCATATTTCATGAATCTGTGTTAACTTCTTGCTTTCCTCATCGAATTGATGCAACGTAACGGTAATATATGGCAAAACGTTATTATCAACCGACACATGAATCGCATTTTTTGGTGAAAAAACTATCTTTTTGACACATTTTGAACCATCAAACGCATGGAAGAATTCACCGCCAGTGCGAATAACACCCCATTCTCCAAGAGCGTAAACGCGATAATCTTCATAGTCTGTTAATCTTGACTTCTCAAAATTATTAATAGTGTGCTTGTCGTAGAAACCATAAGTACCGCAAGGCGATCCGACTACCCAATAATTATCCATATAAGTTACTTTGATCAGAATGGTGTCTCCATCCTTATTTATCTTTTTATACGAGTTTTCGCTTAACCTTGTCAAAGGATTCCCATTGATTTCTTTGGCGAGATCGAACCATTTGTCTTTATCGATAATTTCTGTTTTTATCCAATGTTGTTCGGATATTGGATTCCAGTCTGCGACTATCTGTAAATTTGGACGGCCACGCATACGGCGCTGCACTTCTTTCCAGTCGTCATGATCAAATTTTGATAACTCATTTAAATACGTTCTTTTGAATTGCGAAACACCTTTTATCTTTTCAGGATCATCCATTCCGCTGAATATAAATCTCGATCTATCGGTTTTTATTTTCCGGTCTTGGATGATAAAATAATCTCCGTATTCATTAATTGAACTTGCCAACACTTTAAAATCAGCATATACACTTTCGTCAATTGTAGTACTCTCTTTACGGAATATTATCGTAGAATTATCTTCTACCAAAGAGTTGTATATAAGATTCTGGCTTATTGAATAAGTTTTTGAAGCCGATGAACCGCCATATATCAGAATATTACGTATATCCGGATTTTTGAACGCTTCTTCTATATGCCAGTAAAGCGGGTTAAATAGCCTGTAATCAAATTCAATTTCCAACGCCTTTGTATGTTATGGATAATTTTTCAGGAAGTTCTATCTTTGTAGCCTCATCATATCCGAGCATCTTACATATACGCTCAATAGCCTTTAACTTATCATGAAGTTCAACCTTCACATATTCAACATCGACAATTTCAGGATTATCCTGAGTTCCGATATTTTTTTTCAATACTTTAGTCGAAATACTTTTTATGACACGTTTCTGCTTATCGGTAAGCTCTTCAAACTC
>Ga0153952_1000039_pt1 | contig 30016 bp, 36 predicted proteins | sample TSNJ036MetaG_FD_104746 | JGI IMG/M metagenome (GOLD analysis project Ga0153952, IMG submission 104746) | Attine ant fungus gardens microbial communities from New Jersey, USA - TSNJ036 MetaG | ecosystem: Host-associated > Fungi > Mycelium > Unclassified | place: USA: New Jersey, Wharton State... | reverse complement strand
TGTCTGCAATGAGATGGAGTTTCTTGGTGTCCACTTGGATGGAGAAATTAACAGCGCAACTAAGGGCAGGCTCCGGGATATATCCACTCATAACTCCCCTGTAAAGGTGTATGTCATCCCTACCAATGAGGAACTTATGATTGCCAGGGACGCCTGCACCGTCGTAGGTAGAGGCTAGTGCGTTTCTCCGAACCTGGCAGTATGGCATATTCAGCAGTTTATGTAGTTGAATGGGTTTCATAACACTTATATAATGTGGGGTTAACGATAAATGATAATAGATTTCCACACGCATGTATTTCCTGATGAATTAGCAGCTAAAGCGCTCTCTGCTCTTTTATCGAACATTGAAGATTTGTATACGCCTGTAAATAATGGGACGGTATCGGGTTTATTAAAAAATATGGATGATTGGAACATAGATATTTCGGTTGTTCAACCTGTTATAACCAAACCTTCTCAAGTGAAAAAAACAAATGAATGGGTAAAAAGTATCTGCTCTGACAGAATTATTGGCTTCGGTGGAATTTATCCACATACTGATGATTATAAAAGAGATATTGATTTTATCGTAAATTTAGGATTAAAGGGATTAAAATTTCACGCAGAATATCAGGACTTTATTATTGATGATGAGAGAATGTTAAAAATATATGATTATGCCCTTAATAAAGGGTTAATCTTATTGCATCACGCAGGTTTTGACCCCGGGTTCGCACCCCCGTTCAAAAGCACCCCCGAACAATTTGTGAAGGTCAGCGAGGCTATGCGGGGCGGGATTATTATTGCCGCACATTTGGGAGGACATGCTCAGTGGGATGCTGTTGAAAGATACTTGGCGGGAAGCGATATATACCTTGATACATCAATGGGGTTTGAATATTTTTCAAGCGAACAATTTCTGAGAATTGTAAAAAAACATGGTTCGGAAAAAATATTATTTGCATCAGACTCCCCCTGGAGCAGCGCAAATGCAGAAATAGACCGCTTAAAAGCTTTACCGCTTTTGGATGAGGATATAAAAAATATTTTGGGAAATAACGCAATGCATATATTAAAAATCTAATAAGAAATAACGAAATGGAAAATGGTCAGATATCAATGATGGACATACTTGTCGAAACGTATAAAAGGCTTTATTCAAAATATAAGCAGCATTGTGGCTATGCTGCTTATATCGGTAAAAAAATATGAAAAACCAAATAAAGATCACTTCCGCAACGCGTGATGAGATACTTGAAATCGCCGCATTTTTGGATGAATGCTGGAAAGTGGAATACCGTGGGATTGTTGCGCCGGATTTTTTAGGCGACTTATCGGTGGAGGAACGTCATAAAAAGTTGTTGGGTCGTTTTGACGAGGGAACCTCGGCGTTTCTCATCATGCGGGATGGCGAAAAAATGATTGGAGCGTCGGTGTTCGGCAAATCTTTCACCGAAGGTTATCCCGAGGATGGCGAAATATCGGCCATCTATCTGCATCACGACTACATCGGCAAAGGATATGGACACGACCTCTTCACGAAAATCGAGCGGGAGCTGGCGGCGAAAGGTTATTCCCACTTTGTACTGGATGTGCTGTCGGCCAATACCCGCGCTATTTCGTTTTATGAAAAGCACGGCTACGAAAAGGTGGACGACCGGAGCATCACGATGGGTGCGCATAACTATCCACTGACGGTACTGCGCAAGAAAAACCCGTTTTCATCTGCTCCCGACCGCCATGTGACACGCTGCGACTGGGCAAACCAGTACCCGGAGTATATCCCCTATCACGACAATGAGTGGGGGCGTCCCGTTCACGATGACCGCAAGCTGTTCGAGATGCTGGCGCTCTCCTGCACACAGGCGGGGCTGAGCTGGATTACCATGCTGCGAAGGCGCGAGAATTATCGCAGAGCCTTTGACGGCTTTGATGCAGAGAAAATCGCCGGCTATGACGACGCAAAGCTCGACGAGCTTCTGCAGGATGCGGACATTATCCGCAACAGGCAGAAAATCAGCGCAATAATTGCCAACGCGCGGGCGTTCCGGCGGATACAGGAGGAATACGGCAGCTTCGACGCTTGGCTGTGGAGCTTTGTGGACGGCAAGCCGATCGACGATCTTCACAGCCGGACGGAAGACGTCCCCGCGCGAACCGAGCTGTCGGACAAAATCAGCGCCGAGCTCAAGAAGCGTGGATTCAAGTTTGTGGGTACTACAATTATTTGTGCTTACATGCATACAGTCGGACTAATGAACGGCCATACACGGGATTGCTTTTGCAGATCGGGCGAGGGACTGGGCATATGAGCGAAAAGGACTTTAAATTTGACAAGCGGGCGTCAAAATACGACGAGGGATTCGAGGGAAGGTTTTCCCGAAGGTTTTACACGGCGCTGCTCTCGCAGGTGAAGCTGGAGAAAGGCTTCGCCGTCTTGGACGTCGGCTGCGGCACAGGTTATCTTCTGCGGGGAATGGCCGGCCGGCAGGAAATCAATGGGTTCGGCATAGACGTCGAGCCGAATATGATTGAGATTGCGAAACGGCAATGCCCCGGCATGACGATACAGGTTTCCGCCTGCGAGCGGACGCCCTTTGAGGACGGCGCATTTGACGTCCTGACCGCCTGTATGGCCTACCACCATTTTGCCGACAAGCCGGGCTTTGGGAGAGAGGCGTCGCGCCTTCTCAAGACCGGCGGATATTTGTATATTGCCGATCCGCGCTTTCCCTTCCCTGTCCGGAAAGCAATCAACGGTGTTCTGAGCCTAATGAAAATTGCAGGCAAATTTTTTACGCCGCAGGAGATCGCGTCCGATTTCGGGGCGTTCGGCTTTGACCTTACGGGTATTTATCACAAGGGTATCGTGCAGGTTGTAGCATTGAAGAAAGGGGGCGGAAAAGATGGCTAGGAAAACATGGAACGAAAAACTGGCGAACACAAAGAATATGCCGAAAATCGAGGATATCGGGCATGATTCTAAAATGGCCGCGCGATTTGGCGAAGGAAAAATGCTGATCGCCGCTCCATCAGAATACGATCATATCATGAAGCGGATACCTGAGGGAAAACTTGTCACCATCGTGCAGATCCGCGAATTTTTGGCGAAGAAGCACGGGGCGGATTTCACCTGCCCGCTCACAGCGGGGATATTCGTCAACATCGCTGCCAACGCCTCGAGGGAGCGCGGCGGAGTGGATGAAACGCCTTACTGGCGCACCCTCAAAAAAGACGGCGAGCTTAGCGAAAAGTATCCCGACGGCATCGACGGGCACCGGATGCTCCTGGAAATAGAGAGGCATACGGTTATTCAAAAGGGTAAGCGGTATTTTGTGAAGGACTACGAGCAAAAACGATATGAGCTTGCATAGACTTTTGATCTGCCCATGATGTTTGTAAAAGAACGTCATTCAACTGCGCTTAATCCATAAACTAGGAATAGCTGGTTTAACAATGATTTGCGTCTAATGTTTATGCAAGTCACCATGCTCACAAATCCAAATGAGGTGCGAGATGCAAAAAGAATCGCTCAAAGCAATTATTAATTCAAGCGATAATATAGTGTTTTTCGGCGGCGCCGGTGTGTCAACAGAAAGTGGAATACCTGATTTTCGCAGCGTTAACGGGTTGTATAACCAGCAATATAAATTCCCGCCTGAAACTATATTGTCACATAGCTTCTTTATGAGTGCCCCAAAGGACTTTTATGATTTTTACAGGAATAAGATGTTATGCTTAAAGGCAAAGCCAAATAAGGCTCATTATGCGTTGACAAAGCTTGAAAACGCAGGAAAGTTAAAAGCAGTAATAACACAAAATATCGACGGGCTCCATCAAATGGCCGGTAGTAAAAATGTTTTGGAACTGCACGGCTCTATCTACCGCAATTACTGTAATAAATGCGGGAAGTCTTATGATATTTCCGCCATTGTGGACAGCCGTGATGTTCCCGCCTGCAACTGCGGGGGAATCATCAAACCTGATGTTGTGCTATATGAAGAAAGCCTTGATAATGATATAATGAGCAGGGCGGCGGAATATATATCGAAAGCTGACACTCTGATAATTGGCGGTACTTCTTTGGGGGTATATCCTGCCGCCGGGCTTATTCGTTATTATACAGGGAATAAACTTGTGCTGATTAATAAGACTGCTACTCCGATGGATGATAAAGCGGATTTAGTCATCAGCGCCAATATTGGCGAGATTTTGGGGGAGTTGGAGTTATGAATCCATAACGAAGTCTGACCTGTGAAGGCTTCGCGGATTAAGAAAAAGAATTGAGAAAAGAAATAATTACATGTAATACGGTGAACGCTCTCTCACAGGATGGCATGGTGATGATGGTGCCGGAGTCCGTCGCACACTTTCGCAAATGCGCTTGGGTGACCGACAAGTTCGATGTAACATGGCAACCGGTATAGAATGACAATATATAAAAACACGCTAATACAAGAGAGTATGTCCGATGCGATCACTTTCGTCTCCATACTTATATATAGTGGGTGGTAGATACTTGGCAACGCTTCTAAAATATAAAGCAATTGCTTTTTACATCGGTACGGTATTGCTGTCAGGATTGTTTCTTTTGCTGCAAACCTTTGTATTCCCTAACAGCAGACTAATACTAATGCAGCTAGCTCCGGGGTTTATAACAATTATTATGGTCAAAGCAACATCTGAAGAAATGGGCCTAATTTCGTTTCTAAAACAATGTGTGCGGAAAAAAGTAGCTTGGCGCTGGATAATTCTATCCGCTATTATCCCCGCTGTCATGGTTTTTGGATGCGATTTTACTTTCCGCGTGTTAGCAAAACAGAACTTTGACAGTTATGGAAATAGTGCTGTTCCTTGGAGTGTATGGTTCGTTATTGCTGTGATGATTGGCTGTATAGGTGAAGAAATTGGATGGCGGGGTTACTTGCTCCCGCTTTTATCAAAAAAATTCAGCTTACTGTTATCAAGTGTTTTAATAGGAACAATGTGGGGAATATGGCATTTCCAATTTGGGGAAGGTTTAGGCTTCGCGCTATTCATTGTAACAACTATTGAAATGTCTATTATTATGACATGGTTATATTATAAAGGAAATGAAAGTTTGATTACAGCAGTAATATTTCATATTGTGATTAATTATTGCTCTCAATACCTTCATGGGAACGTATTCGATACTTATCTCAGGCTATTGCAAGCTCTTATGTTTGGAATACTTGCAGCAATCATATATTTCGCTTCACCTGTTTTTAAGTCAAAATAGGTATATTGGGGGGCGCCTTCGTTTCCTAAGACAATTTTTACATGGAAATTTGACCTAACCATAAAACGGTAAACGGAGGTTTCAATTATGCCGAAGCTTGAGGTGTTTTTTGATTACGCCTGCCCCTATTGCCTGCAGGGGCATGAATACCTGCTGGAGCTGCTTCCACAGTATCCGCAAGTTGAAATCGTATGGTGTCCGTGCGAAGCGCACCCGCGCCCCGACCGCTACGGCCCGCACAGCGATCTTTGCGCACGCGGGATGTACTTCGCGTTGGAGCACGGCGCCGATCTCCTGGAGTATCACGACAGGATGTACCGCGCCGCCTTGAAAAGCCGTGCTGACATCGAGGATTCGCGCGCCCTGTCGAAGCTGACGGACGGTCTGCTGGATTCTGACGCTTTTTACGCGGCGCTGTCCTGCGGCGCGTATCTCGACAGGCTCTCAGAGAACAACCGGCTCGTGTGGGATACTCACCGTTTTCCGGCTGTGCCGTCCTACCACATGAACGGCAAGCTGCTGAAGTCCATAGAAAATATCGGGGTAAGTAAACAACAGCTTGCCGCCTTTATAGAACAGAATATTTGAGAACAATTTGCTTGATTATAAACTGGGGAGGAAATGGATCATATGGCTAAGCAGGAATTTCACATCGAAGGTTTTTTAAATGATATCAGCCCGGATTGCGCGGATTTCATCATGGCTTTGCACGATTACCTAATAAAGAACGTTTGGGCTGAGAAATGAAAAAATTATCGTAATCAGTACCATTATGGAGGAGTAGACCGTGTGAATCTCGGCGAATGCTCCGGCTGTGTCAGAAAAAAGAATAATGGCGTCATATAGCACAAATAACGCAGGCGCAAGGAGGAAAACGCATGAATCCGCAGACCGATACAAATTTGACCCAGGAACTAAAAGCCGCGCTCCTCTCCCGCAGCGCATCCCTTGCGGGCTTCGCCGATTTGCGGGAGCTGCCGGAGGATGCAAGGGACGGCTTCCCTTACGGCGTCGTGATCGGCATGGCTTGGGAAAAGGATGTGCTGCGGGACATCGCCTACGGGCCCACCCACAACTATCATCGGAATTATGACGATCTGAACGAAAAGTTGGACGCTTTGAGCCGGTTCGCGGAGAGATGGCTTGTGGAAAGGGGCTACCGCGCTCTTGCAAAGACGCGGCAGGTTGTGGGCGCATACAACGAAGCGACCCTGATCACCAAGCTCCCACACAAGACGGTGGCCACCCGCGCCGGAGTAGGCTGGATCGGCAAATGCGCGCTGTTGGTCACGCGGGGATTCGGCTCTGCGCTGCGCATTTCCAGCATACTCACCGACGCGCCTTTGGAAACTGGAACCCCCGTCAACGAATCCCGCTGTGGGGAATGTACCATATGCGGGGAAATCTGCCCCGCAAAAGCCGTGTCCGGCAACAAATGGAGCGCCGGCCTGTCTCGGGAAAAATTCTGGGACGCGCAGGCGTGCAAGAAAACAGCACGCGCCCGTAGCCGCGAAAAGCTGGGCAAGGACATCACCCTGTGCGGCCTGTGCATCCTGCGCTGCCCTTGGACGCAAAAATATTTAGAGGGATAAGACGGTAAATATCTATGGATAAGAAAGCAAAGACCGGTCTGCAACAAATCCCCGGCATCGGGCTAAACATGGAACAGCATCTGACCGATCTCGGCTATACCGACATTGCGTCGTTGAAAGGCCAGGACCCGGAGGACATGTACCTGCGCGACTGCCTGCAAAAGGGCGTGCAGGTTGACCGATGTGTGCTTTATGTCTAACGGCTTGCCGTTTACTTTGCGGAAAACGAGCGGCATGACCCCGAAAAGCTAAAATGGTGGAATTGGAAGGATTGAGAGGGCAGTATGAATAGAATCCGGATCGTCCAGGGTGACATCACAAAACTTGCGGTCGATGCCATCGTCAACGCCGCCAACTCCTCGCTGCTGGGCGGCGGGGGTGTGGACGGCGCGATTCACCGCGCGGCCGGCAGGGAGCTTTTAGCGGAATGTCGTTTGCTCGGCGGCTGCAAAACCGGACAGGCCAAGCTCACCAAAGGTTACAAGCTGCCGGCTGAGTTTGTGATCCATACGGTAGGACCGGTGTACCGTGACGGCGCTCACGGCGAGCCTGAGCTGCTGTACGCGTGTTACCACAACTCGCTGGAGCTTGCCGTACAAAACGGCATCAAAAGTATCGCGTTCCCCTGCATCAGCACCGGCATATATGGTTATCCTTTTGATGAAGCCTGCAAGATCGCACTGCGGGCGATCGGCGAATTTTTCCGAAAAGATGAGAGTATCTCCGAAGTGCTGTTGGTTTGCTTTGGCGACACGGATTTTGCACGGTACAGGGAGATCTTTGCATCCGACGCAACTAAAACTTAAAATACTGGAGGCCCCCATGATCTTAGAATATCTGAGCGTTCTGGCGTTTCTTTTGCTGGTCGTCCTCGCCGCCGGTCGCGGCTTTATGCTCCGCAAAAGGGGAATCAACGCTTTCGTTTTCGGCGTGACGGATAAGAGCGACTTTCTCTTGATGCCGGTGGTGTCGTTCTTTGTCTATGCCATTCTGGCGTGCGCGTTCGGGCTGCCCATGCCCGGTGTCCTGAAAAGTCCACTTTTCGAAAGCCGCCTTGTAAACTGGATCGGCATTGCCCTTTGCGGGGCAAGCCTTGTTTGGTTTGCGGTTACACTCAAATCCTTCGGAGCTTCCTTCCGGATCGGGATTGATGAAGCGGCGCCCGACAGGCTGGTTACAAACGGCGTATTCGCGATCAGCCGCAACCCGATCTATCTGGCGTTTATCTCGTTTATTACAGGGATGTTTTTGGTGTATCCAAATTTCTCGATCATTCTTGTTCTCATCCTGTTTGCAGCCGTTATACACCGGCAGGTGCTGCGAGAGGAGAAGTTTTTGCGCGGCCATTATGGGCAGGAATACGAGGACTATTGCCGCCGCGTGCGACGGTATCTGTAAAAATAAGGAGGCAAATGAAAATGACGCTTCAAAATGCAATCGATATCCGCCGTTCACGCCGCAAATATCTAACCACGCCGATTGACGCCGCCATCGTTGAAAAACTGCAAGCGCTTATCTCGGAATACAACCATAAGGCCGGACTGAATATGCAATTCGTCCTGAATAATGGCAGCGCGTTCGGCGGCCTACGCAAAAGCTACGGCATGTTTACGGGTGTCATGAACTATATTGGTTTGATTGACAACCCGAGCGACGAACACTGTAAGGAAAAGCTCGGCTACTACGGCGAGCTCCTGGCATTGCACGCAACCATGCTTGGCCTCGGTACCTGTTGGGTGGGCGGAAGCTTCGACCGGGCGTCCTGCCCCTTCGCGTTGTCGGGCGGCGAAGTGATCTCCTGCACCATTACAGTGGGAAATGTACCCGACGGACTAAGCATGAAAGAGAAGCTCATCCACAACGTTATCCACAGAAAAACCAAAACAGCCGAGGAAATGTTTGCATCGGACGGCCCGGTTCCTGACTGGTTCATGGCGGGTATGCGCGCCGTGCTAAGAGCACCCTCGGCGGTTATGCGCCAGCCGGTACTGTTTTCTTACAGGGAGGGTGTTGTGACAGCTGCGGTGCCGGATATCACAGATGTTGGCTCCGCGTTGGATTTCGGCATCGCCAAGCTGCACTTTGAAATTGGGGCCGACGGTGGAACTTGGGACTGGGGCAATGGTGCGGAATTTCACAAATGAGTGAACTGGATGCCCTGTCCGATCAGCGCTCTCCGGGCAAGGGAAGCAGATGTTCGTACCCCTCCGCTTACATTCTGTTTTGCGGGATGAACCTCAGCGCCGCGTTGTGTTGATGCAGTAGCGCAGCCCGCCGGTTTCGCGTGGGCCATCCTCAAACACATGGCCCAGGTGGGTGTTCCCGGTGCGGCTGCGAACCTCTGTTGGAGTTGCAATAGCGTATAGGTTTAGGTTGTAGATAATAATATTTTCCTACATTATACCGTATTTAGTGCCACTTGAACAGATAACATATAGAGCAGTGTTTTAACGGGACACAACAAAGCCCACTCCATATGAAGCGGGCAAGCTGTAATGAAGATTATGGCTGATTTACTGTTAAAACACGGTTAACATGCATTTTAGATTTCTGCCATATTGTGTACAGACAATAAGTATTTCAAATTCTACTATTATGGACACAATGGCAGCCGGTACGGACAAGGTACGGATAACATGCTTCAAAACGTGCAAATACTGTTACCTAGGTATAATGTATAATCATCGCAAATACGGGTGATAATCCCTTTTGTTATGGGGATTTTCGAGGTATGAGCGGAACCGTTTTGACCTAATTTGCCTCGATCTGATCTCTTTCCCACTACGTTGGGGTGGTAGAGGCCGTGGGTTCAAGTCCCGCCACTCAGACCAAAAAAGTTCCTGATTTATGGCTTAACTAAGCCAGATCGGGGACTTTTTGTATTATCCGGAACAAACACCAAATCCCCGAAATGACCCAGTTCTACGAATTGTTCTGCGAATCGCTTTTACGCCGAAACATCCTTGTCATTCCCGTTTATAAGCAGTTCATCAGCTTCATCATCCTCACCAAGCGACAGCGCCTCGTTTACCCGATCCGCCATGTTCTCCTTGGATTTATACAGAAGATGGGAGTAAATATCGGTGGAGCCGATATCCGCGTGACCCAGCCAGTCCTGCACTTCTTTCAGCGTAAACCCGTTGTTGACCAGCAAGCTCGCCGAGCTGTGACGAAGATCGTGAAAGCGGATCGGAGCCAGATTTTTTTCTTCCAAAAGCTGCCGGAATTTCCGGGTGACGAAATTGGGATCAAACAGGTGTCCGTCATCCCACTTGCAGATGTAGTCGTTGTCCTGATAGCTTTTCCCGCACAACTTTTTCATCTGCCGCTGGTGAGCATACAGCTTTTTCAGAAACAGCTCCATATCCTTTGTGAGTGGCATGGTTCGGTTACTGGCCTTGCCCTTCACCATGTCCACATATACCGTCTCCGTGCCTACACGGATTGCCGTATGCTGAATGACAATGGTCTTTTGCTTGAAATCCACCGCGCTCCATTGGAGACCAAGGACCTCGCTTCGACGCAAACCGTAGGTGGCACTAAGTCGGATGGGCGCTTCGATAGAGCTGCCGTGTGCGGCCACAAACAGCTTTTTCATCTGTTCGTCGGTATAGAACGTATAGGTGCGAGGCTGCTTCCGTGGCAGCGTCACCCGATCCGCCGGGTTGGTTTTGATAATGCCCAGCGTCTTGACCGCATAATCCAACGCACCGTGGAGGATCGTATGGTGCTTTATTATGGTACTGGCCATGATCCCCTGCTCCGTCTTATCCGTGTAATACTTCTGGATCTGCGCCGGTTGCAGTTGCTGTACCGACACATTCAACTGTTTGAAGTAAGGAATCAGTTGGGATTCCGCTGTCACCCGGTAGGATTCATAGCTGTTGGCCCGAACAGTGGTTTTCTTCACGACCAGCCATTCCCGGAACAACTCCGGAATCGGCATCCCCTGTAACAAAGCCTCCTGGTTGTCCTCGTACTCTAAAAGCGCCTCCCTGAGAAGCTGCTCGGCTTTGCGTTTGCTCCCTTTTTCCGGCAAACCGGTAGATATCCACTTTTGACGGTATTTTCCGCCTTCGTCCTTATAATTGAGGATAATGTAGTAAAAGCCTTTTTTCACTTGCAGGCGTCCTGTCATGTAAGCTCCTTTCCCGCCCGCAGGGGTTATCCATCCTGATAACAAGTATACCATATTCACTACCAGGATGGATAGCTTTGCAAGCCCCTGTCAGGTGTTTTTCTCTATGTATTCCAAGATTGATTTTTTCGGGATGCGGTAGATGGCGCCGATCCGCAGAGCCGGTATTTCCCCGCTTTCCACCAGCTTGTAAGCTGTGGAACGCCCTATGCGGAGCGCCTTTTGCATATCCTTGACCGACAATAGGTCAGGATACTGCCGGAGCATGTTAGCAGCCATCTGTATCACCGTCCCCCCGGAGCGACGCCAGATAAATCCTTGTCACATCGTCGCGGCCATGTCCGAGCAGATTGGACACCTTTTCCCGGGCCTGAAGCTCGCTGTCTCCGGATTCTATGTACTTTTTGTACCATTCCGCCGCACAGGTGTGCCTGAGCCCGTGGAAAGTCATCGGGCGCGTGGAGCCAGGATCCTGGATTTGCGGCTTATGCCGCCGGATAAATTCCTCGAACCGCTGCATAGCAAGATGGGTTTTGTCGCCCGGATTAACGAACAGCTTGTGTCCTCGTGGCGTCACTGCCAGCATCTTTTTCAGTTCGATCTCAATGGAGAGGTTGATGGGCACATCCCGCACAAGGCCACCCTTGCCCTTGATCGTGATAATTCCCGTTTTTACGGCTTTTGCCGCAATTTGTGTGTCGATGCGGAAACATTCGTGAAGCCTGAGCGCCGCGTAACGGGCCAGGCAGAAAATTGCCGCGTAATCCTCCCGCCCTAACTCCATCGCTTTGGCGACAAAGAGATTAAACTCCCGCTGACTCCAAGTCCGGTCTGTTTGACCGTATTGCCGCTTTTGCAGATTGAGCTCATCGTTGTCCGGAATCTTATACTTTGCGTTCGGAATCTGATCGTGCCAGAACCGGATACCCGACAATTCGGTTTTGATAGTGCTGGGCTTCAGCCACCGTCCCTCCAGATGAGCGACATAGGCGGCAACGTGCTTCGCCGCGATGTTTGGGAGCCGCTCCAACCGGAACTGTTCTGCCAGGAAATAAAGAAACCGTCTGAACGCCTCCGCATACCGCTGTCGTGTCCTGTAGCTGCCCTGCCTGTTGTGTTTAAAAATCTTTTCAAATTGCACCAGCAGATTTTCGTAAATATTCTGATTGAACATACGGAATACCTCCAAAATTAAAGATGATTACATATCTCAAAAGGGCGCGGCTATCCTGTGGAACTGGGCCGTTTCCGCCCGGTTTCGGGCGTAATCCCTCTGATAACCGCTTGAACGAATCCGTTTCGGTTCCCGGAATATCGCGTTCTAATGGGATTCCCGAATGTTGAAGCAGATGCTTGCCGGAGCCCTCTGCCCCTACCGTCTCGTTCAGAAAAGACCTTGTGTTGAGCACCATATTCCGTCTGGCTCTTAAAAAAGAACCGGAGAAAAATCCTCCGCGGAGAACGCCGTGACTGGATACGGACGCGCTTAGAAGATGGATCACTATTTTGCGAAATGCCCAAATCCGTATCCAGACCCTTCCTGCGGGATGCAGGCGCGGCAACTGCCGCCGGCGTTTTTGTACCGCCCTTACTCTGCCATGTGGAAACCGCCGGCGGCGTGAACTTTCCGGCTGCTCCACCCGGGAACGCTGCCAAACGTTCCCTTGCGATGATTTTCCTGCCATCGCCATACAGGTATATGAGGTTTCAAAATGTTATCAGATTTTAAGAGTTATCTTTCCGGGACGGTTGGCAGCCGTCCCGGAATTTACCGTTTAAAAACAAAAAAAGACCATAACGGCCCATTTCGGGTGGTCATGGTCTTTTTAAATACGCATTATTTTTAATTTAACATCTGCACACGGGCAGGAGATGATCGGTTTTTTTGCTGTAAGATACGGCCGATGGCCGTGTGTTTTTGTTGTTGTCGGGATTCTATTCCCCTTTGGGCGCACTTGCCCCCGGGAATTCACAATCATACCTAAACACAATCATACCTAAAAGAACATGCCCAGTATATCATATTCTTTCCGATTTGTAATCTTGCGGTTTTCGCAAGAGCGGGATCATTTTGCAGTATTTGAAGGAGTTCATGATATTCTGTCCGTTTTATCCGTATCTTGGACAAGCCATTCCATAGAAACGCCAAGCGCCTGTGCTATCAAGCGTAATTCTTCATCTACTACGTGACGCTCCCCTCTCTCTATCCTTGAAATGATCGTTTTGGTTATCTCTAGGCCCAGAAATTGTATCTTTTCTGCCAGTCCTTCTTGTGTAAGTGGCGGCTTATGCATGGCTCGACCAAGCTTAACTCTCTCACCACAAACATTTCCCTGTATTGTAAACATGCTTTTCATCAAGAAGTCCTCCACAAATATATACAGTAGCCCTTTAATATCTACTCTATTGACTTTACTATAAAACTAGGTATAATAAATGATAGACTAGATATTTAATATCTAGTCTGTTAATAACCGTCGATAAAATTTATTAGCAGCTATATTTATTACGCACGTAGCCGGGCAGGGCGTCATTAATATAACATCCGCTACCAGGAAATCTTTCAAAAAGAGCAGGGGCAGCCAATGGGGCAGCGTAAACCGATACTTCCGCCTGGATACGCAGTAAATCAAGAGCCTACGCCGTTAGAAAAGCATGAAATTGACAAGCTGGCGGAATGGATCACATCCTTAAAGGATGAGTACATGCTGGCATATTGCCTTTATTGGGGCCTGGGCGCTAATTTAGAAATGATCCGGCAATATGTTGGTAAAGAAGAAGTAGTGCGAAAGATCGGCGCCTTTCCCAATTTGTGCCGAAGGCATTTACGAAAAGGCACAAAAACAGTAATCGGATTTGATGACCTGCATCAGATTTTTGCAAGGATATTAAAAGTAGATTTTGAGATTATCCTGCTCACCCCTTTTGGAGCCTCCTGTGCCGATAGCAGCAACCATCTGGCTTATCTTGATTCCATAAATAAATTAGCAGAGCAGCGCAGACAGCAGGAAATCTCGTTTCTGAACAAGCACCTCCCGCTCAAAAGCGAACGATGCAGCTTACCGGATTGCGTAGAATTTAGCGACTTTAATATTGCCAACCTGATTTTAGAGTTGCCGGAAGATTATGAAAATGCCATATGGATGTACTTTATGGAGCAACGAAGCGTTACCGCAATATCGCAGGAGCTGAATATCACGCGTGTGAGAGGGATTATTGAGTATTGTCGCCGCTTGGTTTCAAAGCGGTTAGGGTATGCAGACCCGCTTGATGACGATTCCATGTCAAAGATATTAGGAAGTCTGTAACGGGCAATCAGCTTGATGCACAAGTATAATAAAAAGCGGGCCGGTGTCATATTGCTGACATCGGCCCATGGTATTGTCCTAAGGCAAAAAATGGTTTATAATTAGGTTAATTATCGCAGTTTGACGAAACAGGTGGGAGAGACACCATGGGACTATTTGATAAAATGACGCAGCCTATCATTCTCAAAGAAGACAGCATCTTGGACAAGCAGTTAGAACAATTGGCCGCTTTTATACAAGAGCCTCTGCCCGACGATATTCACGAGCATGTTGAGCAAGATATTCGCTTTATCAAGGCAGGAATCTTTGGCGAAAATAATCTCCTTTTTGAGTTAAAAAACAGCCATATTCCCATGCTTGTACTGCGTGATCTTTACATAACAGACGGCGATCTATCCGCACAAATTGACTTTCTGATTGTTACCCGGAAGATGAATTTCATTGTCGAATGCAAAAACCTGTATGGCAATATCGAGATCGACTCGACCGGCAGCTTTATCCGCACCATGCAATATGGTAAACGGTATCAGAAGACCGGTATCTATTCCCCTATCACGCAAAACGAACGACATCTGGAGCTGATCCGGCATATACGTTCAAAAGAAAAGGGATTTCTGGCGAGAAAGCTTTATCTGTCCTCTTTTCTGGATAACCACCGCGCTATAGTGGTGCTTGCAAACCCGCAAACGGTATTGAATGCCCGTTATGCCAAAAAAGAAATCCGGGATAGGGTGATTCGCGCCGACCAACTAATTGCCTATATCAAGGGAGAGCTTGCCGCATCCAAAAATGCAAGTTCCTCCGACTCCGTAATGCGGCAAGTGGCGGAGATGTTTCTGGGCCTCCATCGCAAGCGGGATGTGGACTATACGCTGAAATATCGGGGGAAGATAGAATCTGAAGCCGCACCGACGCCGGAACCAGAAAAATGCTTACCGGATGGCCTGATTGAAGAATCGGAGCCAACTCCAGAACCAGAACAGCCGTCATCAGATAGTACAACTATCTGCTCCAAATGTGGTTCACCCATGATAAAGCGTATCGCCTCCAAAGGGAAAAATGTCGGCAAAGAATTTTACGGTTGCTCTAAGTTTCCGTCCTGTCGCAATACCGTAAACATCTCGTAAAGATCCTAGGAGCCAGCTAACAATTATAGCAATAATTGGAAGTTCACCCTTAGACCCCAAAGGCGGTGCTTCCGACCAACTTGGTCGGAAGTGAATCCACGGAACCCCATGTTTTGGCGAATGACATCATTTTAGGTGGTGAAACAGAATGAAGCTAAGTGAGGTTTATCACACGATTCCATACGATTTATCTGGCTCGGTAAGCAAGAATCGCTTCCGGCAGGAAATCCTATGGGGTATAAGCAAAATGTTTGACTTGTTTGACAAGCCGGAGTTTTGCGTCATATTCGATTATAAGTGCGATATAGAAATTCATCTCAGCGATTCTATTGAGTTTTACCAAATAAAATCCCAAAAGACGCAAAAGCCATATAGCTTTACACAATTGAGCAAAGTGGAAGGCACGGGAAGTGTTATCGGGAAACTTTTTGTGCTGAAAGATACTTCCTGCCCCGAAACACGAATTAAATGCGCCTTAGTATCTAATCGCTTTTTAAAGATAAAGGGAAAAGAATTATCTGATGCGGAAGTCATTGATTTTGAAGCTTTGGACGACACATTGAAAGCTGTTGTCCGAAACGCTCTAAAGGCAGAGTTAAGCCGTGACGAAATTGATTTGAGGGATCTGCATTATATTTATACATCAATGGATTTGGTTTCGCCGGAAAACGCTGTCAAAGGGCAGATTGACAGTTGTTTTGAAAAAATCAAAGACTGCGAACCCATTAAGCCTAACGCCCTACACAGACTGGTTTTTGATACTGTCCAGAAAAAGGCATGTTATGAATTTGCAACCGATGACTTTGACGAGCTGGTTAAGCAAAAAGGCGTTACCAAAGACGAGCTTGACTTTATTCTTGAGCAATACAAAGAGAAAACTGACAATTCTTTGGAACAGGTTCAGGCATATATAGAAGAAAACTATCAAAAAGTCTCCGAACGGAAAAGACTAAAGACGGCGCTGGCAAAAGTTTTTGAGGCTGAATATAATTCTCAGATTTTACAAAGAAAAGAGCGGGAAATTTCAGCATACCTGATAGATAAAAGCGAATCGGGAACCTTGTCGGATGATTCAACTGAAGTTTTGGCGGATGTCCTTATATCCGCATTGGGGGATGTGTTCCCGTTAGAATATTCAAAACAGGAAATATATGTTTTTGTTTTGTTAATCATCAAACGCTGGGAGGATGGGAAATATGAGTAAGTTGCTTTTTAATAAACTCTATATCTTTTCAAGCCCTGATAAAGCGGCGAGGGTTATTGAGTTTGCCGCTGGCAAGACAATAATTACGTCTAGCTCTATCGACGGAACGAACCGTGGCAAATCTGTTATAATGAAGTCGTTGTACCATGCAATGGGCGCAGACTGTAATTTTGACGATAAGTGGGATGATAATAGCAAAATTTATATTTTGAATTTTACCGTAGATGGCAATGAGTTCTATATTTTCCGACATAGTAGCTTATTTAAGATTTTTGATGCGGATAAAAATATTATTTTCAAGACCGTATCCCGGCATGAACTATCAGAGAGATTGAACGATATATTTCATTTTGCTGTAAAACTCCCTGCAAGGCAAAATAGTAGTAACGATCTGCCAGAAGAAGATGAAGACGTTCAAAGGCTTGAGATAACACCTCCGGCTTATAATTATTTACTGTATTTTGTCGATCAAGATGGGCAGAGAGGTTCACAGTTTAGCTCGTTCAAGAGCCTACAGCAATACCCTGACTTTAAGACTAATACGCTATATTATCATTTTGGAGCTTTTGACGATGACTATTATGATTTAACAATTCAACAGGAAAAATTGATAGAACAACAGAAGCGGATTATACGTGATAATGAGATGATGCATTTAATGCTTGATAGGGTTTATGCAAATATCAACGATGTTTCATATTCCAAAGATATTGAACATCTTCGCCGCGATATTGACCGCACGAAAGCTCAATATAATGAAATTGCAAAAAAACTAAGTGAAATCCGCAGCAAGCTCATTACTTTGCGAAATGATAAAGAGGAACTTTTATTACACATTAGCTCTCTTTCCAGACTTACGAAGGAAAACGACAAACAGATTCAATCGCTTAATGACCATATTTGCCCATTATGCAGTTCTTGTTTGGATAATCCGCTCCACTTGAGAATTAAGCGCTACAATACTGGAGATGATATTATCCTTTTATCAGGTGAATTGCAGATTGATGTTCAGAGAATAGAAAAAGATATAGCAAAGCAAGAAATAGAATATACCGAATGGCTAAGTAAACTGAATGAATATGAGAGTGCGCTCAATTTGCATTCTTCTGAAATCAACGATGTCCTGCGTCACAAAGGATATATCGACATAAAGGAAAAAATGTCTGACGATCTTCATGCGTTGCGCGAAAAAGCGGAACAGCTTGAAGCCCAGCTAAAAGACATTAACAAAAAACTGCGAAAATACAATGATGCAAAAAAGAAGATAAACACACGGTATTATGAGCTTATGCTTGCCGACAAAAACCGCTTTGGGCTTGACGGAATTGACCCGAAAACCTTTGAGAACATAAAAAAGAGCTTTTCTTCCGGCGGGAGCAACAACCCTATTGCAACAATTGTGTGGTATGTAAATTTGCTTAAACTGAAGCATGAGTTCAATCCTAACGCCATTGATTTCCCGGTGGTTCTGGACAGCCCTAATAATGCAGAAACTGATCAAGAAAAGAAAAATCAGGTTTATCAGTACATTTGTGAGCGTGTTACTAATAACCAGTTAATTGTGTCCGGTATAGGATTTCTGGATATGCAGATTCAAGATGTCGAATTTGATAAGGTTATTGAGTTGGATAACCCTAAATATAGTTTGCTTTTGGAGAAGGAGTATACCGAAAACATTGGTATCCTCAATGAGTTTAATTCAAAATAGTTCGCCACACTCAATGTGTGTTTAGTGACAAAAAGCATCTTCAGGATAACTTGACCTGAAGTTGGCGGATTCATATTTGGTGATAAAATGAACTTCCAATTATGTTTGCACTAGGCTGTGTGGCCAACTGCGTTTACTCCTTAAAATGGTATTTTGGAATTAGTTAATTGGCTCTTGCTATAGATCAAATGCAGACTGTATATGTCGTCAACGGAGGAAAACTAAATTGGATCAACATGACCGTTCAAGAATAGATACGGATAATTTAAAGACAATTGAGGGTTTGTCAGATTATATAAAATTATTGGAAGAATACCCAAGTGCCGATTTTACTTTCAGAGGCGAAAATTCTAAATATAATGAAAGATTGGCAGGTGCTTTTCGAGGTAAAAGTCATGGGAGTCTTATAAAATCTATAAATGAATACTATTCGGCAGTTGGTCATCGTCTTTCTGATATTGAAAAGCAGAATTTTTTAGCTTTTGCTCAGCACTATGGGTTACCTACAAACTTGTTGGACGTTACATCTAACCCGCTGAACGCGTTGTTTTTCGCTTGTTATGAAGCAAAAGAGAATGGCTATGTATATATTTTTTCAAATAGAAATTTTATTGATATAACCGAGATCATTGAATTTTTCCCAAGAGAGAGTGTTTTCGACTTATTTATTTCAGGAAATCCGATAGCAGTTAATACAATACACAATTCAATTAGAGAAATGTTTGAAAGTATGAGAGGTTTGCTCCGATTCACAGGCGAAGCCTTTGTGATGGAAGGAAAGCTATATAAGTCAATTGTTTTGCAAGCTATACTGCATTACCAGAGACAAATATTCTGAAAAAAACCAAGATGTAATAAGCACCGTTACTTATGAAGAACTGATTAACAGTGTTAAAGGCGATGGGGTTGTTCGAGCAAGAGAATTATCTCCCAATTTTTATAAGACTGTTAATGCTGAACGTGAACTTTTCGAAGAATTACTTGAGGTAATATGTAAAGATGATATTATGAATGATATGAGTAACTCAAAAATTCTTGTAGATGATTTAATGTACTACATTATTTTTATTTTATATTGCTTTAGAGTTGATTATAGATGCAATGGAAACTCTGATTTTAAAGGTTATCGCGAACTATTTCCTCCGATGATTTATAGACCCAAAATTACGTTTGAAAGGGCACGGCAGCAGCAAGGTTATTTTGTTTATATGCCGTATATGGCTGCTTCAGGAATGTACTCAGATATTAAGATAGAAATGCATAATGTCTCACATATGCAAGCAGTAGAAGTTAAAAATCCTGCACAAGTCCTGTATGAACTGGATAATGTAGGTGTCAATTACGGAACAATTTACGGAGATTTTGACAGCATTGCAAAGTATATCAAAGAAAAAAACTCTGACAAATGAATTGTTTCTCCGGAATAGCGTGATGATTTTAGGATGAAGCCAAAAAGCAAATTGCTTTATCCGTCGAGCATGATAAACAATTTTCCTATTCCCACAAGTCACTGTAAGGCGTACGATACAAAAGCACAAAAAGACGAGCTTAATGAGTTAGCTTAAAGGATATGATAACATGAGTTTTATATATGCTAAGATAATCGACGGAAGCATTAATATCTGGGCCGATAGCAAGTTTTCTTTTAAGAAAAAAGATGATGAAAGCCAATCCACAACAAATCGTTGTTACGGTGAAACTGAAAAAGACCCTATGAGAAATCGTTATTGCAGTGAAACCCAGACTGAGTGGCTCGAACGGTATGGAATTATAAAAAATCTTAGAATTAACGATAATATTGCTGTTTGTTATGCTGGCGATATCGTACATGCTAATGAGCTCGCGAAAGAAATAAGATATGGAGATATTAAAGATTTTGACTCTTTAGTTGTAGTCGCACGAAATTTGCATTTGAAGTATAACGGAGATGTAGATTTTATATTAGCCTATCAAGACAGAATTGATATACGTTTAATTCATATTGCCGATAGTGAGTGCCAAGAATGTGTGCTCGCATGGATTGGCGATGGGGATGTATTTAATGCTTTCAGAAAAAGGGAGACAGAAAGCCAAGGAAATAAATCCATTGACGATATATTCAAAGCAACTATTAGAGATAAAAGCTTAGACTCAGTTGGCGGATTTGTATTTAGACTATTTTACAATATAAATGAGAATAAATTTGAGTATCAGGGCAGTTGCGAACTTCATCATGAAAGAAAGCAAACAGTAAAAACAGGCGATGCTTTACAAATATATGGGGATGCCGCCGTTGGCGCTTATTCTGTCATAATATATAACTCATTTTCATGGTGCGCGATTTACATTGACCAAGGTAAACTTGGTATTCTTTATAATTGGCATCGAGCAAATGAGAGCGATTTTAAACATAGATGTCTGAATAACTTATGGCTGCCAACGGTTTATCATATAGAAAAAGATGGCTTTGAGAACCAGATAAAAGCAATGGGAATTTATTCTGCTATAAGCTACAACTAATGAATGTTTGCCGGATGCTGCTATCAAATAAAGGTTATCATTACTGTAAGGTGAGTTTAAAAGTTCACGAAAGAAAGCCTGAATGACTTTATAACAACTCTTAAGAGAATTGGAATTGCTTAGCTGCCCATTATGTTTATTACTCCCCAAAAAGAAGGAGCACCCCATATGACCATCTTAATTGACGCAGATGGATGCCCCATCGTCGATATAGACATAAAAATCGCTGCCGAGAGGAAAATAGATTGCGTAATCCTGTGCGATACCTCTCACATTTTTGAGAGAGCCGGAGCGAAAACGATCACTGTATCCAAAGGAAATGACAGCGTGGATTTTGCGCTCGTAAATATGGTGCAGGCCGGAGATATCGTCATTACGCAGGATTATTGCCTCACCGCCATGCCTTGCTCGAAAAGCGGTTCCCGACAGCCAGGACGGCATTGTTTATACCGGCGACAATATTGACGCTCTTCTTCTTGCACGGCATACGGCGAAAAAAATCCGCATGGCAGGCGGTCGGCTCAAAGGAAACGCCAAGCGCACATCCGCACAGGACGAAGCGTTTGCAAAGATGCTGGGTATCTAATTGCATCGAAAGGAATACCATGAACGGTCAAAATAGAAATGAGATCGAAATCGGCGCGCTAGTGGATATTGTGCTCAAAAAGGATCAAGGTTCCGGCGCGCTCACGCGCGGGCATGTAAAACGGATTCTCACCAAAAGTACGACCCATCCCCACGGCATCAAGGTGATGCTGCGGGAGGGCGATCAGGTTGGCAGGGTCAAAACGGTTATTGTCGGACAGGACCAGGATTTATAACCAAAAGTTACAAGGTCGGATTTTGTTAACGGGTAGGGTTCTTATAATTGCGGGAGGCTTGCGAATGTCAAAGCTGGAAGTGTTTTTCGATTACGCCTGTCCCTATTGCCTGCGGGGACATGAATACCTCATGGAGCTTTTGCCGCGGTATCCGCAGGTTGAAGTGGAGTGGCGCCCCTGTGAAGCGCACCCTCACCCCGACCGTTACGGCCTGCACAGCGATTTGCTCGCCTGCGGAATGTATTTCGCGCAAGAACACGGCACCAATCTGCTTGACTACCACCGCAGAATGTACCGGGCAGCACTCACCGACCGCGCCAACATTGAGGATTTGCGTATTGTATCCGGCCTGATGGATGATATGCTGGATGCAGACTCGTTTTACAAGGCTTTATTGGAAGGCGCATACAAGGACAAGCTTGCGGAAAACAATCGCCTTGCCTGGGGCGAACACCGTTTTCCCGCGGTGCCGTCGTACCGCATGGGTGACAAACTGCTTAAATCAATTGAGGATATTGGCGTAACGAGAGAACAGCTTGCCAAGTTTTTAAGCGATGCGGAAAGGAAAAATTAAATATGAAAAAAATCAAGCTTGAAAACCGGGCGGTTGGACCATTTCCGGCTATGATTGTCGGCGCGATGAGGAATGAAAAGCCGACCTATACCACCGTAGGCGCAGGAGGGTGCGCTTGTCTTGAACCCGTGCTGTACGTATCATTAAAAAATACCCACTATATTACGGAGGGGATCGTGCAGAGCGGCTATTTCAGCGTCAATATTCCTTCGGTAGCATTGGTGAAGGAGTTGGATTATTGCGGCATAGCTTCGGGTAAAAACGTTGACAAATCAGGGCTGTTTACACCTTTCTTCGATGCGGCAGGTAAGGCGCCGATGATAGAAGAATGCCCGCTGAACTTTCTCTGCAAAGTTTGCGGCAGCAAGGAAATACGGGGCTTTACAATGTTCTTAGGTGATATTGTTGCTGCGTTTGCGGGCGAAGATTGTCTGAAGGACGGCAAGCCCGATCCGATTAAAATTGATCCAATCATTATGATGGGATTCAGTTATTGCAACTTGGAAAGCGTTGTCGGCCAACCTTTTTCCGAAGGGAAAAAGCTGAATGAAGTTTGAGCGCATAGGTCTGGAGGAAGGTATGACCGATACAATAAAGATCACTTACGCAACACGGGATGAAATATTTGAAATCGCCGTGTTCCTGGACGCTTGCTGGAAATCGGAATACAGCAAAATTGTCGCGCCGGATTTTCTGGGCGACTTATCGGTGGATAAGCGCCATGAGATGCTATTAGTCCGGTTTGACGAGGGAACCTCCGCGTTTCTCATCATGCGGGATGGCAAAAGAATGATCGGAGCGTCGGTGAGCGGTAAATCCTTCACCGAAGGTTATCCGGAGGACGGCGAGGTTTCGGCTATCTATCTACATCACGACTACATCGGCAAAGGATATGGACACGCCCTGCTCTCGAAAATCGAACGGGAGCTGACGGCAAAAGGCTATCCCTACTTTGTACTGGATGTGCTGTCGGCCAACACCCGCGCCGTTTCGTTTTACGAAAAGCACGGCTATGAAAAAGTAGATGACAGAATTATCAAGTTGGGAGCGCATGATTACCCGCTGACGGTATTCCGTAAGAAAAACCCGCTTATAGTACGCCAAGAAACGCCCGCCGACCACGCCGCCGTGTATGCGCTTAACAAGGCTGCCTTTGCCGAGATGGAACACGCCGACGGCACCGAGCAGGATTTGGTGGAACGGCTGCGGGGCTGCGGCGCCTTTATCCCCGAGCTGTCGCTTGTGGCAGAGAAAGACGACAAGATCATCGGGCATATCCTGTTTACCAAAATCACTATCGGTGGCACGGTGGCGCTCTGTCTCGCCCCTGTTTCGGTGCTGCCCGAGTGTCAGAGAAAAGGCGTTGGTTCCGCTCTGATCGAACGCGGACATGAAATCGCGGTCGACATGGGCTATAGCGTATGTACACTGGTAGGCCACCCGGATTATTACCCGCGTTTCGGTTATGAGCGGGCAAGCAAATACGACATTACCCAGCCCTTCCCCGCGCCGGACGAGTGCGTGATGGTCAAGTTTTTGACGGATGCTGGCAAAAGCGTGACAGGCGCGGCGGTGTTCCCGCCGGAGTTTTATTGAGGGGGAGAAATCAGGAAGTCATATGAAAACTGCCCATCAGGGGATAGGAGTAATCACCATGAAGACAGACCTGACGCAAATCCCCGGGAACGGAAAAATATGGCGCAGCATTTGATAAACGCGGGATACCCCACAATCGAATCCCTATAGGGACAAAACCCGGAGGAAATCTATCAGAAAGATTGTCTGTTTCAGCGCGTTCAGGTTGACCGCTGCGCGCTGTATGCCTATCGTTTGGCTATGGCATATGCCGAGGGAACAATCACTGATCCCGAAAAGCTGAAATGGTGGAATTGGAAAGATTGAATCGTATGAGGAGGCTTTGAAGATGAAAGATATACACGGACACTGTGTTTGCGGAGCAATTCATATTAGTATCAAGGAATACGGCAATTTCGTCTACACCTGCCATTGTGACACCTGCCGCCGGATGAATTCGGGGCCGGTGCTTTCTGTCGATCCGGGATCGAAAGAGAACGTGGTATTCGCACGCGGCAAGGAAAAAATCACAATATATCAAGACGAAGAGGTTGAGCGTGGCTTCTGCTCGATTTGTGGGAGTACCCTATTCTGGCATAATCCGGCGGACAATCACTACTGCATGAACGCGGAGTTGTTCGATGAAATCATTAAGAACGCTTCATTTGAGGTAGAATTGTTTTATGATATGAAACCCGGCTATTATACCTTTGCCGGAGAACGCAAGAAGCTGGACAGGAGTTTTAAAGAAATCAAGGAGGGATAACGCGACAAGGTACCAAATAGGGAGATAGGTGCTTGTGTGTCGTTTCTCTTTTATGGTAAATAGATGCATAGTATTTATATTAATCGGCATCGGAGGAGTGTTAAATGAACTTTGTAAACCCACCAGCAGAATCACCTCAATATGTTACTCATAAAACATTTTACAGCCAAGTGCTAAATCACGAAATAGGCTATAATATCTATCTTCCGCCCGGGTACAAAGACTGCGGCGAAAAATATCCGGTTGCGTACCACATTCACGGATGGACGGGCAACGAATCTTCCGAGATATGGCCGCTGGAAAAGGTCTATAAAAACAAACAGGCCATTACTGTTTTTGTCAACGCCATTTCGTCGGAAGACAATTATCTCGATGCCTTATTGCAAATTGAATCCATTATTATTAATGAACTGATTCCCCATATCGACGGTCAGTACAGAACAGACACAACCCGTGAGAACAGAATGCTGTCAGGGTTTTCGATGGGCGGCAACATGGCGTTTTATTATGCGGTTAAGCACCCCGAGCTGTTTGGTTCCGTAACCCCTTACGCAGGAACCTATCACCATCTCTATCACAAAGAATACCGTACTGTTGGGGTAGCACCGGAAAAAGCCATCGAGTTATACGAAGATATGATGAGAGAAGAATGGTATTTGGAGGAAAACAATATTTTATGCTGGGTACGGAAAAATGCAGAAAAAATTCGAGGCAAGCTAAAAATTGATATTCATATCGGCACAGCTGACATATTATTTTGTGATAATGAAATTTTACATTTATATTTGGATTCGTTGAATATCCCGCATGAGTACAGGAAATTCAAGGAGATTGACCACGACTTGGAAAAAATATTATAGCACCCACTATAAGCATAATCTGCACTATACCTTATTTCACAACCCGCAAACAAGGCACGGTGAAGTCCACCACGCACTTACTTGATGTGGCGCTGCCCCATACCCCGAAGATCACCGCTTGCCGGCAGCGGCCGTGTAGGTATTACCTACACGGAAAAGCGAATTTGGTACTTTGTATACTGTAATAAGGTTAACTCTATAGCAAACGGAATTATTTGCCGGAAAACACCCTATCCTATTCTGTTTGTATATGCAGCAAAAGAACAAATCAACCTTTCAGGTTATTTTTTCCCTTTGCTGTAATCGCTCATTATATTCATGACATACAAGCGAATGTGTGTCAACGATTGAATAAAAACCTCAAACAAATGTAGAGGATTTAGAGGAAAAGAAAAGAGGAATGATGATGGATTTTAACATTGAACAGCTGCCAATTCAATCCACCGTATATATGAGAAGGACAGGGGCGTACGGGAGCGAAAACTACAAGTTAATGACCGCGATGAAAGAATGGGCGAATCGAAATGGATTGCTCGAAGACAGCGTTATTTATGGGATTGCATACGACAATGAAAATACGCCGCCGGAACAATGCCGCTATGACGTATGTTTGTTGGCGGAGGCCGATTGCCCGGTGGATGAGTCGGTACAGCGAGGAGAAATCCCCGGCGGAAAATATGCGGTTTTTACAATTCCCCATACCGCGGAAGCCATACAGGAATTTTGGTCTTCCGTCATTCAGGTATTACAGGAAAAAGGCTTACAGTTCGATGCGGCAAAACCCATTCTGGAGCGTTACAAATACAGACTTGTTGAAGACGGAAAGTGTGAGTTTTGTATCCCTTTGATTTAAGGAGATTTATAATATTCAGCTTTTGACGCAGAGTGTGGACAAAATACTTTTGAAAGGTGAGATTTGTTATGGTAATGCCCTATTTGAATTTTACCGGAGATTGCGAAGCGGCATTTCGGCTCTACCAGCGGGCCTTTGACGGACAGGAGCCTCTTCTGGCCCGGTATAGTGACGCGCCGGAAAGCGCTTATCCCAATATGGATAAAGAACAGAAAAATAAGATCATGCACGGACATATTATGCTTACCGAAACAGGAGGGGTCAGCGGAGCCGATGCAATCTGGCCTGTTGAAAAAGGTTCGGCGGTCAATATTCATGTCTATTGCCCATCATTGGAGCAGGCGCAGAAAGCTTTTGACACGCTCGCGGAGGAAGGTGAAACCATAGGCAAGCTTGCACCTAATCCACCACCGCATGATAACGGTGTTAGCGGTATGGTAAGAGATAAATATGGTTTTACCTGGGTATTGTCAGCGCAGATTAGCTAATTCTGAATCCAAAAAGATCAATCATGTGCTGACGCCGGGAACCATTTTTTATCAACCATGGAATGTAGCTGATCGGTTCAAAGAAATATTGGGGCTGCAGCAGATGACCTTTATTTTAAGGGATTACTTTGGCGATGATGAGGATGTTATGTCGGAAGAATATCCGATTCTCGCAAAAGGCTGATGTTGTAAAGTCCTGACATCAGTTCGTTGTTGCTGTCGAACAAATGCATGGAAAGGATACGTTATGATATTGGAAACCGAACGCCTTACTTTGCGGCCATGGCGGGAAACAGACGCCGCAGTGTTATACCAATATGCAAAAGACCCAAGAGTGAGACCGATTGCGGGGTGGCCTGTTCATACCAGCATTGAGAACAGCCGCCAGATCATCCGGGATGTGCTGATGGTGGAGGAAACTTATGCAGTGTGCCTGAAAGGTGAAACTGATCCCATCGGCAGCATTGGGCTTATGATCGGGGAGAAAAGCAATCTGGGAATCCCCTCGAACGAGGGTGAAATCGGCTATTGGATCGGCGTACCCTATTGGGGGCAAGGGCTGATCCCTGAAGCGGTACGGGAACTGGTCCGTTACGGTTTCCAGGATCTGGGGCTCCGATGTATCTGGTGCGGATATTTTGACGGAAACAACAAGTCCCGTCGCGTCCAGGAAAAATGCGGCTTCCAGTATCATCACACCGAAAATGGGAAACCGTACCCTCTGATCAACGCCGTGAAAACACAGCATGTTACTTGCATGACAGAGCAGCAGTGGGAGGTTCTGAGAAGCGAGCGCGAAGTCACGAAATATGCCCCTCCTCCAAAAGGAGCTGAGCGCTGAAATCCACTGAATATCTCAAACATAGGTTACCTTTCCCATAGCATTTGCTGTAAACTATTGAGAAAGTCATTTTGTTCCTCTAGAAATTCCTGAATCTTATTTTCAGATACAATTGCCTCGCCCCGTAGAGCTCCCCAGGAGTCGACTTCAACATAATATATAAATCTTTCTGTTCCCAAAGATGCATTTATACATATGGCATCCGGTTTCTGTTGTTCTAAAGGCGTGAATATAAGATCATCAATCTTATGTCTAATCATTTGTCTTGAAACATTATTCAACTTTGCCTCACGGTCAACCTTTGAATATCCTCTGATTTCAAATCGGATTTTGCCGCCTGTTTTTGCGCTTGCTATGATTGAATACTTCCATTTAGAATCTATTTCGTCTTGAATGCGAATTTCCTTTTCTGTAATTAATGGTAGGGATGGTCTCTGTGAACCCATTTTTTCAATTTCAGGAATTTTTTTAAATACTATTTGATCTGCATAAATCAATTCATCAAATGCCCCTGGTTGGAAATCTGCTATTTGATCAACCTTACGATGATCTAAAAAATCAGCAATCATCCTCGTCTTTTTTTCTTCTATTGCAGGCTTCAAATAAATCACCATACGATCGTCAGATGACAATATTTCATCATATATTTTCTCAGCCTCATCAAAATCACCAATCCATTGTTCCAATCTTGCGCGATGTAACGATTCAATCACGGATTCCTTTTTTCCATTCTCCCTATACAAGAAAGCACCCCCCTAATTTATCGAAAAAATTCCTCTCTTTTAAGTTAATAACCTCGCCGCTATTGCTATCAATAAATAGGGTGCTATTTATAATGTTTAATATATCACTTTGCTTCCCGTTCAAAGGTAAAAACAACAAAAAATCCATATGCGTTTGAGGCTTTAGGTCTACAAGGGAAACCATCCCATATCCGATTGAATGATGAATAGCTTTCCAATAATCAATCAATTGCACGAGCGCATCCCGTAGCCTTGTTGTATTATTACGCCTGCTTTTACATTCAAGGGCCAATGGATTAGTCAAGCTATAAATATCCAGTTTATCAGGAAGGTCAGGATCAGCTAAGTATTTGGATGAGGATAGCAAGTTCTTGATATTCGCTATGTCGGTTTGTACCAGTAGGTCTGGTGATTTTATTGTTGACGACTGTTTAATATGAGCTATGTGATATGGAGGAATTCTTAACACCTTTTGTAGAAATATCGTAGTAAGTACTTCACCAATTAATCCAGTTACTCCTCCAGCTGCGTCTTTGAACTTTCGCAATTCATACGGAGATGTAACATAAACCGTGCTTTTAGGAATAGCATGTAGTCTTTGCTTGCTGTCCCAGTTGGAGTAATCATCATAATGAAGGCCCACGTCCCGAATATATGTATCGCCCCATTGATCCCCTTGGATATTAACATGACATAGAGAAACATCAAATTTACCTTTGGCAACTAAATTTACACGATTGCCCAAATACAAGTTCCAAGTGACTTGTCTGGGTAAGTGTAGCCATACTTTAGTAATGGGCGCAGATGTCATGCTGCTCTTCATCCTTTCTTCACGCTTCCCTTTGCATTACATAGATGTCAGATAAATGCAGAATTACCGGACAACCTCTTGCGATAACAACCTTTCATATGGCCACTGTCCAGAACATTCCCCAGAGCTTGTCAATCCTATTTTTCAGTTTGCCTGTTACCATGCCTAGCTTAGCTTTCCTTTTTCTGCACAAATTTCTAACTACTATTATAACGCAGCAGGAAAAATTACTCAATTAGTTTGTAATTATAAGAAAAGACACACGCAGTATGCATGTGTCTTATGAGATGGCTCCCCTGCAAGCTTCAAACCGTTCTATGAATTGTTCTACGAATTGATTTTTACCAGGAATTTGGAGGCCATGGTTAAGTGGTGGGAAATTTTCGCCTTCACCCCAGAATTGTGCTTTACTTATGCGGAAAACTGCGGATTTCCCACCACTCACCGGAACCCAATAGCACAGCGCAACATATCACCAGACAAATTGGGGTGGTAGAGGCCGTGGGTTCAACTCCCGCCACTCAGACCATGTCGAATGTTCATAACGACACTGAACATTCCGTTTATAGGAGTAGTCTTTGGACTGCTCCTGTTTTCGTTATCCGGCCTTGCGTGTAATGTATTCAACCGCCACGCCCTGCCGGGTGTCGATCATGATGCTGCTCGGCAACGCCGCTACTTCCGGCACGTCCAGAACACCAACAAAGTTGTAATGAATGTCAAGCTGCTGCGTCCTGTTTTTCCCTACGCCCTGCGCCTGATGTACCACAATCTTTTCGACCAGTTCATTCACGATAACCGGAGTAAGCTCCTGTATATCCGTGTACTTTCTCACCGTCCGCAGGAAACTGGCCGCGCTTTGCTTG